>ERZ724517.905-NODE-905-length-17223-cov-7.445596_pt1 | contig 17223 bp, 15 predicted proteins | sample MGYA00376050_ERZ724517 | MGnify/ENA primary metagenome ERZ724517 (study PRJEB28724, sample SAMN07190886) | activated sludge metagenome | isolation source: activated sludge of sewage treatment plant in Hong Hong | place: USA: Christiansburg, Virginia | collected... | reverse complement strand
GTTGGCGCTGTGGATACGGTAACATTTCTGACTGCGGTTCTGTCTGCGCAACCTCCAGAGCCGGATATGGTATATGAAATTGTAGACACTCCAGCTGAATTACCGAGAATAAATCCAGTAAAATCAACCATGGCTACGGCATTATTGGATGAACTCCACGTTCCGCCTTGCGGAGTTGCTGTAAATACTGTCCATGATCCTACACAAATACCTTGAAATCCTTGAATACTTGGTTGTTCTGGCTGCGCATTAACCGTTACAGTTCTTGTAGCAGTGCCGTTAACACAAGGGGCAATTCCGTTCATAGTATATGTCATTGTTGCTGTCCCTGCGGACATCCCTGTAACAATACCTGTGACTGGATTTACAGTGGCAACAGCAGGATTTGAAGAAGACCAAACACCACCAGTTGCAGTTGAAGTAAAGCTGGTTGTAAACCCAACGCAGATGTTTTGGACTCCAGCTAAAATTCCAGCATTGGGTGTTGTATTGATTGTTATGGTTGCCAAACTAGAATCATTTGGACACGGTGTTGTACCTGTTACGGTATACATGAATGAACTTGTAGTCGCTCCAACTCCTGGAGTAAATGTACCGGTTGCAGCATCAAATGTTCCTCCAGTTCCACTGAATCTTGTCCAAGTGCCACCTGAATCTTCACCGGTGATGATGCCAAATAGATCAATAACTGTTGAACTATCATCACATATTGTAATATTACCTGCAATACCAGCTTCGGGACAAGGAGATACTAGACATTCTAGAATTCCTGCGGTAAAACAATTTCCTAAAGAACCTGAAGGCACTACCAATATCTCAATATTATCAGTTTGTAGTACACCAGAAACTGTATAGGAAAGCATAGCGCCAAATCCGGCATTAATATATGGACCGCCATTGATAGCGTATGTGATTGCATAAGTTGTGGCTCCTGCGACTGGCATCCAATTAAATGTTTTTTGGTTGGGTGACCAAACGCCACATGTTACTGTTGGGGCGAGCAATGGCTTAACTGTAATGGTCATGGATGTTGTCGTTGCGTCTTGTCCAGGATTTGGTGTAAATACATAAGTTGTAGTTTCAAGATTATTCATGGCAGGAAACCATGTGCCTGAAATTCCATTAGTAGAAGTTGTTGGCAAATCAGCTAAGAGTGAACCCCAACATATAGGTTCAACTTGGTTGAATGTTGGCACTACAACTAATGAAGAAGAATCTGCTTGTATTTTTTTTTCAGCAAATAAATTATGAGCCTTAATACTAGAAAATGCAAAAAAGACTATCAAAAAAAGAAAATATTTTTTCATAAAAAAAAGTTAGTTACTGTAAAAATATATCTTTTTAAGTAACTAACTCCTTATTTTATAAAATTAATAATCAACTGAAATTATTTATTGATTTCCTTTGCTTTCTCTTCCCAATAATCGGATAGTTTATCATAGTCAACTGGGTTGGCTGATTCTTGTTTAACTAATCTTCCGTGATCGAAAGCGCGGGTTAAAATGGTTTCGATGAGATAATCTTCATTGACATCGTAAGGTGAATATTTGGTTTTCAGACTGATATCGAACATTCTCGCGGTGGTATTTGACCAGAAAGCTTTCCAGCCGCTTTTGTAGTCTTTGATCAACTCGAAAGTTGTAAATCCGGTTTGACGGTAAATTAGTTTTACTAAAATTTGTCCTTGTTTTCGTGAGAGTTTTTTAAGTTTGGGTTCGAATTCATTCTGCATATAATCTTCAACAATCTTGAAATATTTTCTTTTCTCACGGCTGGTTTTCAGTGCATCCATATTCTTATTTAAAACCGTCAGACGCTCTGCAGCGACTTTTGCATAAGGATAAACTTTATAAACCCGATTGCGTAACAGTAAAAATTGCTTCTTGCTTTCGGGGTCAAGGTTCTCTTTATAAACGGTAATTTCTTCTAATTGAATGGGTTCTGAAATCGTGTCAGTATCTTTCAACACGTAACCCATTTTGGTTGTGTCTTGCTCAGTAATTTGAGCTTCCATTGAAATCGAAAATAAAAAAAAACTGAGGATCAAAAGTCTAAACTTCATAGCAGAAAATTTATGAGTCAAAATTAATCATTAATTACGCAACTGTAATGCCAAATTTATAAATTAGCCAAAAAAACAACTATGAGTACAAAATCGATATTGAAGAAAACTTCCCTTACCTTTTTAGAACAATATCTAAACAACGCCTCACCTACTGGTTATGAAGCTGAAGGTCAGAAATTGTGGATGGATTATTTGAAACCTTATGTAGATACATTCATCACCGATACCTACGGAAGTGCCGTAGCAGTGGTTAATCCAGATGCAAAATACAAAGTCGTTATCGAAGGACATGCCGATGAAATTTCTTGGTATGTGAATTATATCACCGATAACGGACTCATATATGTCATCAGAAATGGTGGCTCTGACCATCAAATTGCACCTTCTAAACGTGTCAACATTCACACTAAAAAAGGCATTGTGAAAGGTGTTTTCGGTTGGCCAGCCATTCATACGCGCAATCGCGGTAAAGAAGAATCGGCTACTTTACACAATATTTTCATCGATTGCGGTTGTGCAACCAAAGAAGAAGTTGAAAAACTTGGTGTTCACGTTGGTTGTGTGATTACTTATCCTGATGAATTCATGATTCTCAACAACGACAAATTTGTCTGTCGCGCCATTGATAACCGCATGGGCGGATTCATGATTGCAGAAGTTGCGCGTTTGTTGCACGAAAACAAGAAGAAATTGCCTTTCGGATTGTATATCACCAATTCGGTTCAAGAAGAAATCGGATTGCGCGGTGCCGAAATGATTACCAATACCATAAAACCCAACGTTGCTATTGTGACTGATGTTTGTCATGATACCACAACGCCCATGATCGAAAAGAAAATCGAAGGCGATTTGCAAATGGGTAAAGGTCCGGTGATTGCTTATGCGCCAGCGGTGCAAAACAAGTTGCGTGAACTCATCGTAGATACTGCCGAAAAGCACAAAATTCCTTTCCAACGCCATGCTACCTCAAGAGCAACGGGAACTGATACGGATGCATTTGCTTATAGCAATGGCGGCGTGGCTTCAGCATTGATTTCGTTGCCGTTGAGATATATGCATACGACTGTTGAAATGGTACATAAAGAAGATGTAGAAAACGTGATCAAATTGATTTACGAAACCTTATTGTCTATCAAAAGCGAAGAAGATTTTTCGTATTTTAAATAATTATTTTTAGAAGCTAATCCTGCTATACGTTCCAATTCCCGATTAAGAAAAATTAGATTAAAAAATCTATTTTTCTAAAAATCGGGAGATAACCACTTCTATCAGGGCTAAAAAAAAGCATCACGGTTTAAAGTGATGCTTTTTTTATGACTAATTTTTGTTGGTATTACAAATTTGTTAATCGGTTTTGTTTTAAAGTAAATGCTTTTTTGTTGATGGTTTCAAAATCTAATGGTTGCGCCACAGTTACAATATTGCTTTCAATAATCGCATTGTCTTCTGCAATTTGATCTTCGATGGTTCTTTCTAAATATAACGGACGAACTTCAGTTTGATTTTGACTTTCAATAATTTGATTGTTCTCTTCAATAATGGCTTCTATTGCTTTTTCAGTAACCATAAATAGACTTCGTTCTGTACTGTTACTTTCTGTAATTTTATTATCTTCGTCAATGACTTCTTCAATAGTTTTGTGATAAGTTCTTTTTATTACCGCTTCTGGATTGATGATTACTTGATCTTCTACAGGAGCGAAATTTCTTTTTTCTGTCGAATTGATTGCTCCAACAAAACTATCGCCTTGCTCGATATCGACTATCGCGTTTACTATAGTCGATTTGTTTTCCATTCTAAATGTACCCGCTTGTGATGCATTGAAAACCAATAATGCCATTCCTAAAAATACGATTGCATTTTTACCTAAGTGTAAATAATTGCTTTTGTTAGTTTGTGATTTCATGATGATGTGTTTTTTGATTATGATGATTTTTTTGTTTTTATTAATTTCTTATACAAAGATAAGGTCAAAAACTAATACCTTGTTTTACATAGTACCTAATTTTAACAATATATTAACATTTGTAAAAATCGATAAATCAAATAAAAATAAAAAAGCTAGAGTTATAATACCCTAGCTTTTAATGTTTTAATACTGTTTCAATACTGTTTCAATACTGTTTCAATACCGTTACAGCGTCATTGGCCAGTGAGAGTTCTGCATACTTCAATGCAGTAAACCCTTTTTCATCTTTGGTATTTATATTAGCGCCATTGGCTAATAAAAACCTAATAATATCCACTTTATTGTATCGTGCAGCAACCATTAAAGGCGTCATACCAAACGATTTTTCATTTACATCCGCTCCATATTCGATAAGTTTTTTGACCAAATCGAATTCTCCTTTTTGAATGGCTACACATAAAGGTGTGTTTTTACCATAAATTAAACTGCTTTTTTGTGGCGCAATAACCATTGCATGTGATGCCAATAAGGGCGTTGCAAAAGTGACTAACGCCAATCCTAAACAAATGATTGATTTTTTCATACTAATTTGATTTAATTGATTGATGATTTTAAGAAGTAGACTCCAATTTGATATATTCGTTACGAATTTGACATATTTTAACATTAAATTAATTCAATAAAAAACCCGCAATTTCAATTGAAACGCGGGTTACTTTATTTAAAAATGTTGGTTTTACTAACTCAATGTACTTAAATACGCTAAAACATTTTTCTCAATGCGCTCTTGAATGTTCGTGATATCTGCTTTTATAAATTGGGTTCCGATGATATTCTCATACAATTCAATATAGCGCTCAGAAACCGAAACTATGTAATCATCCGTCATATTTGGAATTTGTTGTCCTTCTTTACCTTGAAAGCCATTTTCAATCAACCAACGTCTGACAAATTCCTTCGACAACTGCTTTTGCTCTGCACCGCTATCTTGTCTGTCCTGATAACCTTCTAAATAAAAATAACGGGAAGAATCTGGCGTGTGCATTTCATCAATCAAAACGATTTTTCCTTCTTTGGTTTTTCCAAATTCATATTTGGTATCTACTAAAATCAAACCTCTACTGGCTGCTATTTCGGTTCCACGTTGGTATAAGTCTCGGGTATACTTTTCTAAAATCAAATAGTCTTGTTCTGAAACAATGCCTTTTGACAAAATTGCTTCTCTAGAAATATCTTCATCATGGGCGCCATTGTCGGCTTTAGTGGTTGGTGTAATAATCGGTGTTGGCAAACGGTCGTTTTCTTTCAATCCATCAGCTAAAGTGACACCGCAAAGCATTCTTTTTCCTAATGCATATTCTCTGGCAGCATGTCCAGATAGATAACCCCGAATGACCATTTCTACTTTGAAAGGTTCGCACAAATGACCTATAGCAACATTTGGATCTGGAGTTGCAATCAACCAATTGGGCACAATATCCTGGGTTAAATCCATGAATTTTGTAGCGATTTGATTCAGGATTTGCCCTTTATATGGAATACCTTTGGGCAAAACCACATCAAAAGCTGAAAGTCGGTCCGTAGCTATCATGACCAAATATTGATCATTAATGTTGTAAACTTCTCTGACTTTACCGCGATAAACTGATTTTTGATTGGGAAAATTAAAGTGTGTTGCTGTAATTGTGTTTGTAGTCATTATTTTTTTGTATCGTTGTGTTTTAAAAGTGTAAAGATAAAAATACTCTAGCAAATTATTTTCAATATTTAATAAACACTTGTAAATTAATATCAATTAGAAATTTTAGAACCATAATGATCAACAAGCGCTTTTTTAAAAGAAAAACGATAAATAAATTGCTTTTATTTTTTTCGATAATTGGATTAGTAGTTATTCTTTCTATCAATTACCACAATCCATTTCTAATTCAAAACTCTGGACCATGGTCAATTGGTTTCGGTAGCGCAACAAAATATCCAACTGAGATTCCGGTTGCAAAAAATAAGATTTATTCTCTTGAAAAACTCAGAGAATTTGATTCTAAAACCCGCTTTCTTGCAGACCCGTTTTTCTTAAAAGTGAAAGATACCTTTTACTTGTTTTTTGAACATCAATTGACATCAAATCCAAAAGCAGCTATTGGTTTGATGACTTCTATTGATGGTATTCACTATCAGTATAAAGGAACGGTTTTAAAAGAGGATTTTCACCTCTCCTATCCGCAAGTTTTTCAATACAAAAATGAATTTTACATGATTCCAGAAAGCCAACAAGCTAATGCGGTTTTACTATACAAAGCAGCTCATTTTCCTTTTGGTTGGAAAGTTTGTGATACTTTGATTCCCAATATTAAACTTAAAGATCCAACCATTTATCTTTCAGATACCTTAAACATCATGGTAGCCAGTGATAACAAACTAACCTTACACCTTTACGAAGCTGATTCGCTTTTTGGAAAATGGAAATTACATAAAAACCACAAAGTGATTACCGGTAGTGAAGCAAGAGCTGGAGGTCGTTTCTTTGCTGATAAAAAAGGATTGCTCTTGCCCATTCAAAATTGTAGCAACGGTTATGGTTTTGGATTGTCTATTTATCGCATGACTTTCAAAAATGGCGACTATACCATCAAAAGAGAAATGCCATTTTTCTTAAAAAAGCAAACCAATATTGCTGAATTTAATGCTGGCATGCATCAATTTGATATTCAACAGATAGGTGCTAACAAATACTATTATGTATACGACGGAAATCGACTCAAAAGCCAAAATAAAAAATGGAACGTTCCTGGCGCACTCAAATTGTCTTACTACGATTTTAAGTTTTGGCTAAAACAAACTTTTCAATAGTGTAGTTAATCTACATTTTCAATTTGCTTGTAAGCATCAATCACTTTTTTAACCAAACGATGTCTTACAATATCTTTGTCGTCTAGGTAAATAATTCCAATTCCCTCCACATCTTTCAATACCAAAATGGCTTCTTTCAAACCTGAAATGGTACGTCTTGGTAAATCAACTTGTCCAGGGTCACCCGTAATCATAAACTTGGCATTTTTCCCCATACGCGTCAAAAACATTTTCATTTGTGAATGTGTAGTGTTTTGCGCTTCATCTAAAATCACAAAAGCATTATCTAAAGTTCTACCACGCATAAATGCCAATGGCGCAATCTGGATAATTCCTTTCAAAATGTAATCTTCCAACGATTGTGGTGGCAACATATCCCGCAATGCATCATACAAAGGTTGCATATACGGATCGAGTTTTTCTTTCATATCGCCGGGCAAAAAACCAAGATTTTCACCAGCTTCAACAGCAGGTCGCGTCAATATGATTCTCTTGACTTGCTTTTCTTTTAAAGCTTTCACGGCCATGGCAACTCCAGTATAAGTTTTTCCAGTACCAGCCGGACCAACAGCAAATACCATGTCGTTTTTATTGACGGTATCCACAAGCAATTGCTGATTGGGCGTCATCGCTTTGATGATTTTCCCACCAATACCATGCACTAAAATTTTGTCATGATCGGGCATGCGTTGCTCATCTTGTGAATTGCTCTGAATGACACGCTCAATTACATTATCATCAATTCTGTTGTAGCGTGTAAAGTGTTGCATGAGACGGTTGAATCGAACTTCAAACTCATCTAAAACTTCTTTCTCACCAAAGGCTTTTAAAGTCGTGCCGCGGGCAACAATTTTTAATTTAGGATAGTACTTTTTAATAGTTTCAAGATGAGAATCTTGGGCGCCCCAAAAATCTTTCGGTGCGATGTCGTGGAGTTCAATTATTCTTTCGTTCAAAAGGAAGTCGTATTAAATTAAAAATTTGTTGCTATAATTAGTAGCTTTGCATTCAAATTTAACGAGTTTTTAGTTCGGTTTTCTTTTTATTTATAAACAATTTTATGTCAATAATTACGCTCACTACCGATTACGGCTTAAAAGACCATTTTGTTGGTGCTTTAAAAGGAAAGCTACTAACCGAATATGCCGAAGCGACGATTGTAGACATTTCCCACGACATCGACCCTTTTAATACTGCTGAAGCGAGCTATATCATCGGTGCAAGCTATGCCAATTTCCCGAAAGGAACTGTACATCTCATTGGCGTTGATGCCGAATTAAACAAAGAAAACCAGCACATCGCCATACAATGGGACGACCATTATTTTATTGGTGCCGATAATGGAATTCTAAGCATGTTGATTCAAAATATAAAACCACAAAAAATAGTCACGATTACCATTCATGATCGTTTACCTGTGAATGCTACCGATTTGGATGTATTCGTAAAAGTCGCTTGTCATTTAGCCAAAGGCGGATTACTTAATGTGATTGGAAAAGAAATCAACAGCATCAAACAAATAACCGAATTGCAACCCATTGTAGCCGACGATAAGAATTCGATCAAAGGCTATGTCATTTATATTGACCATTTTGGAAATGTAGTAACCAATATCACTAAAAAATTATTCCTAGAAATTGCAAAAGGCCGTCCCTATGAAATTCCAATTATGCAAGGAAAAAACCAAAAGAGAATGGCGCCTATAAAAAACATCTGGGCCAAATATTCCGATATCGCCAATGCCGGAAATTATGACATTAAGAACTATGAAGGTGATAAATTAGCGATATTCAACGAAGCAGGACATCTAGAAATTGCCATTTTTAGAAGCAATCCATCAAATGTCGGCAGTGCTTCCAGTCTACTCGGATTAGGCTACCGCGATGCGATTACTGTCAATTTTTTATAACGATTATTCAAATAACCAAATCAACAAATAACCAAATTAACATGTTCGTACGCATCGTAAAAATGAGCTTCCATCAAGAACACATTCCTGCCTTTCTTGCCAATTTTGAATTAATGAAAACCAAAATACGAAATGCCCAAGGAAACCGTTTGCTTGAATTGTATCAAGACAAAAACAATCCGTGTATTTTCTTCACCTACAGCTATTGGGAAACCGAAGATGATCTAGAAAATTACAGAAAATCAGAATTGTTTTATGATGTGTGGACGTTTACAAAAAAGTTATTCAACGACAAACCAGAAGCATGGAGCGTAGATAAATTAGTAAGTTTGCAATAAAACGATTAAACAACTAACGGTTAAACATTAAATGAAAGCAATACTTCTTAGGGAAATAAAATCTTTTTTCGGTTCACCCATCGGCTATTTGGTTATTGCCGTTTTCTTACTCCTAAACGGATTATTCCTATGGGTTTTTGAAGGAGACTACAATATTTTAAACAGCGGATTTGCTGATATGAGTCCGTTTTTTACAATCGCTCCGTGGATTTTAATCTTCTTAATTCCAGCCGTTACCATGCGGAGTTTCTCTGACGAAAAAAAGCAAGGTACACTTGAATTACTCTTGACTAAACCGCTGAACCTGTGGCAAATTGTAAACGGGAAATTTCTTGGTGCCATGCTGTTAATTGTAATTGCAATCATCCCGACATTGATTTATGTATATGTCATTTCAACACTAGGCATGCCTGAAGGCAATATCGATTTGGGAAGTACTATGGGTTCTTATTTCGGTTTGTTATTTTTGATTGCTTCTTATGCAGCCATCGGAATTTTTACTTCTACCCTATCCGAGAATCAAATTGTAGCCTTCATACTGGCAGTGTTTTTATGCTTCTTTTTTTATTATGCCTTCGAAGGTTTGGCTACCTATTTACCAAACTTTGAAAACCTAATTTCAGCACTCGGCATGGACAGTCATTTTAAAAGCATGAGCCGCGGTGTGATTGACACCCGTGATGTTCTGTACTTTCTAAGCATCACCATTGCTTTTCTATCATTTACCGTTTTTAAACTAAAATCACTCAAAAACTAATGATACGAACCCACAATAAAAATATCAAATCCGTTTTATTTGTCATTGCTATTTTATTGATTGTCAATGGTATTGGAAATACTTTTTTTTATCGCTTCGACTTAACACAAGACCACCGTTATACCCTTTCAAAAACATCGTTGAATATTCTAAAAGATGTCAAAGAACCTTTAATCGTTGATGTGTTTCTGAAAGGTCAATTTCCGGGTGAATTCAAAAAACTACAAACCGAAACACAACAAATTCTAGAGGAATTCAAAGCTTACAACAAGAATATTACCTTTCAATTTGTCAATCCTATTGAGAATGAAGAAGAGCGCGATACCATCATGCAATCGTTTCTCGAACGTGGTTTAACACCTGTAAATGTTACCGTTGACGACAAAGGAAAGCAAACACAAGAAGTGGTTTTTCCATGGGCGATCGCCACTTATCAAGGTAAAAGTACCAAAGTGCCGTTACTTAAAAACGTCATGGGCGCTTCAACGGCTGAAAAAGTTGTGAGTTCGGTACAACATCTCGAGTATGCTTTTGCGAATGCGTTTAACACCGTTGCTAAAGCCAAAGAAAAGAAAATAGCCGTAATCAAAGGCAATGGTGAAATGCACGATTTACTCATGGCAGATTTCATCAAACAGGTGCGTGAAAATTATTTCATCGGAACCTTTACACTCGATTCTGTTGCCAAAAAACCGAATGAAAGTCTAAAGTATTTAAAGAAATACGACCTAGCCATCATTGCAAAACCTACAGAAAAATTCACTGACGAAGAAAAATTAGTACTCGACCAATTTATCATCAATGGCGGAAAAACATTGTGGTTGGTAGATCAAGTGAATATTGAACTGGACAGTTTATACAACGATTCCGGCGCCACTTTAGCGTTTCCATTCGATCTGAATTTAAACGATATGTTTTTCAAATACGGCTTTCGCATCAACCCCACACTGGTCAAAGATGTTATGGCAACGCCAATCGCTTTGGCTACAGGTGAACAAGGCAGCGCCACACAATACACCCAATATCCGTGGTTTTATTCGCCGTTGATTTATCCTGCATCGAAAAATCCGATTGTGACTAATGTTGATGCCTTGAAATTTGAGTTTGCCAACGGTATAGAAGTTTTAAAAAACGATATCAAGAAAACAGTTTTATTGCAATCTTCGCCTTATTCTAAATTGATAGGAACACCGGTTGAAGTCAATCTAAACATGGTTTCCGAACGCACGGAGCAAGGCGAATTTAAAAACACGGGCAATATTCCAATGGCGGTTTTACTCGAAGGAAAATTTCATTCTGTCTATCAAAATCGGGTGATGCCATTTCCAGAACAATCTTTTCAAGCGGTTGGAAAAGACAATAAAATGATCGTGGTTTCCGACGGAGATTTGATCCGAAACCAACTCGATAAAAACTTCCAGCCTTTAGAATTAGGCTATGACAAATGGACTAACAAACTCTATGGCAACAAAGAATTTCTGATGAATTGCGTGAATTATTTGCTTGACGATAGCGGACTTATTAACATTCGCAGCAAAGAAGTCAATTTGCCTTTACTCGACAAAGAAAAAGTCTACGATAGTTATACCCAAACCCAATGGATAACTGTCGGACTTCCAATAGTAGTACTGGCCATTTTCGGATTTGTCTTTACCTTTTTGAGAAAAAGAAAGTACAGTCGCTAATGTTAATAAAATTCTTTTTGTTATTTGGTAGTTTAAGATATATTTGTAAAATGGATGCTCATTGATTTGAAACAGCATTCACTCAAAAAAAAGTAAAAGAAAATGAAATTTATAGTATCGAGTTCATACTTATTAAAACAACTTCAAGTATTAGGAAGTGTTATCAATAGCAGCAACACTTTGCCTATTTTAGATAATTTCTTGTTCGAATTAGACAGCAAAACTTTAACCGTTTCTGCTTCTGATTTAGAAACTACCATGTCGGCGACTTTAGAAATCGACTCAACCAGCAAAGGAAGTGTTGCCGTTCCAGCGAAATTATTACTCGAAATCTTAAAAACATTTCCAGAGCAACCGTTAACTTTTACTGTCGAAGAAAACAGTACGATAGAAATCAGTTCGAATTCAGGGAAATATGCGTTGGCGTATGCTCCAGGGGAAGAATTTCCAAAATCTGTTAACCTTGACAATCCATCAACAACATTAGTTCCTGCGGATGTTTTGGCAACAGCAATCAGCAAAACGATTTTCGCTGCCGGAAACGATGATTTGCGTCCGGTGATGTCGGGTGTGTTTTTTCAGTTTTCTCCAGAAGGTTTGACTTTCGTGGCAACTGATGCGCACAAATTGGTGAAATATGCCAGAACGGATGTGAAAGCTTCTCAGGTAGCAGATTTCATTATGCCAAAGAAACCATTGAATATTTTGAAAAGTATTTTAGGAACTTCGGATGCTGAAATTAAAATTGAATACAACGATTCGAATGCTACTTTTTCATTCGATAATTATATCTTAATGTGCCGATTGATTGACGGAAAATACCCGAACTACGAAGCGGTTATCCCGAAAGAAAATCCAAATAAATTGATGATCGACAGAACGCAATTTTTGAATTCAGTGCGTCGTGTGGCGATTTTCTCGAATAAAACGACACATCAAATTCGATTAAAAATTGCAGGCGCTGAACTGAATATTTCTGCCGAAGATATCGATTACTCGAACAAAGCAGAAGAACGTTTGACTTGTGATTATCAAGGCGACGATATGCAAATTGGTTTCAATTCGAGATTCCTAACAGAAATGCTGACAAACTTACAATCAGACATGATTATGTTAGAAATGTCATTGCCAAACAGAGCTGGAATTTTAACACCCGTTGACGGATTAGAAGATGGCGAAACCGTTACGATGTTGGTCATGCCAGTGATGCTCAATAATTAAATCAGACCAAAATTTAAATACCAAAACCGCAACTTCTTTTAGAGCTTGCGGTTTTTTAATGGGTTAAAGTTCAATGAGGGTCGTGTACTTAACTTCAGAAATCATAAAAGTGCTATGCGTGCTTCCAATATGATCTAACGTAGTGAGCTTTGTTACCAAAAATTCGCGATACGCTTCCATATCTTTTACGGCGATTTTTAAAATGTAATCATAGTCGCCACTAACATGATGGCATTCTAGCACTTCATTAAGTTTGACTACTTCACTTTCAAACTTGGTTAGAAATTCTTTCGTGTGTTGAATGAGTTTGAGGTGACAAAAAACCACAAAACCCTTATCGATTTTAGAGCGATTTAGAATCGCAACATATTTGTCGATGATGCCATCACGCTCTAATTTTTTTATACGCTCGTAAACCGCAGTTACTGAAAGATTCAACTTTATAGAAAGTGCTTTGGTGGTTTGTTTAGTATCGGTTTGTAGAAGACTTAGAAGTTTTTTATCTGTGTTGTCCATGTTGTGAGTTGTTGGTTGATGGTTTATGGTTGTCGGTTAAAAAATCTAACAATTGAGTTGATTCAATTCAAAAATAGAAAATATATCATTTAAATTCATATATAATAGATTTAAAAACTAAAATTCTTATTAATAATTGATTATTAACCTATAAATAGTCATTTTTGAATAAATTATAAATAACATAAACAAACAACTTACAACCGACAAATCTAAACTCTCAACTTATGAAAAACTTCAATCCCGCTGACCGCATTCAAGACTTGCAATACTTTGGTGAATTTGGTGGTGTAAATCCATCTATTTCTGACAGTTCAACTTATACCTTTCTTTCTGCCAAAACCATGTTTGATACTTTTGAAGGCAATGCGGAAGGCTGTTATTTGTATTCTCGACATTCTTCGCCAAGCAATTTGTATTTAGACCAAGCTTTAGCGGCTATGGAAGGCACCGAAACTGCAAATGTTTCAGCATCTGGAATGGGTGCTATCACGCCTACCCTATTGCAATTGTGTGGCAACGGCGATCATATCGTTTCAAGTCGAACAATCTACGGTGGTACCTATGCTTTTTTAAAAAACTTCGCGCCTAGATTCGATATTGAAACCACCTTTGTCGACATCACAAAACTAGATTTAGTAGCCGCAGCCATTACAAAAAACACCAAAGTTTTGTATTGCGAAACGGTAAGCAATCCGCTTTTGGAAGTGGCAGATATTGAAAGCTTGTCGAAAATCGCAAAGCAACACAACATTAAATTAGTAGTCGATAACACTTTTTCTCCTTTGTCGGTAGCTCCAGCAAAATTAGGTGCTGACATCGTTATACACAGTTTGACGAAATACATTAATGGAAGTAGCGATACTGTTGGCGGCGTAACTTGTGCTTCGCGTGAATTCATCAACAGTTTGAAAGATGTGAATCATGGCGCCAGCATGCTTTTGGGACCTACAATGGACAGTTTGCGATCGGCTTCGGTAATGAAAAATCTCAGAACTTTACATATCCGAATGAAACAACACAGTACCAATGCTATGTATTTGGCAGATCGATTTGAAAAAGACGGTTTGAAAACGGTTTATCCGGGATTGAAAAGTCACCCAAGTCACGAAGTTTACAAAAACATGATCAATCCAGAATATGGTTTTGGAGGTATGATGACTGTTGATGTTGGCACATTAGACAAAGCCAATGCGTTGATGGAATTGATGCAAGAGCGCAATTTGGGCTACTTAGCCGTTAGTTTAGGATTTTATAAAACCTTATTTAGCGCACCCGGAACATCAACGTCTAGCGAGATTCCGTTAGAAGAACAACAACAAATGGGTTTGACTGATGGACTGATTAGATTTTCGATTGGATTGGACAATGACATCGAACGTACTTATAATATGATGCGCGATTGTATGGTAGAATTGGGCATTTTGAGCTAATCAAACTTTAAAAACAATTCATTTTAAAACGAAAATAAAATTGATAATCCGCTGAAGTGATTTGCTTTAGCGGATTTTTTTTGAAATGATATTTAGAAATAAAGTATCTTTATAAACATAAACTTTTTTATGAAAAAAATTTACTTTATTCTGATTCTGTTTTTAAGTTTACAAACAAATGCACAATTCTTTGAAGGTTTCGAAGGTGCGGTATTTCCACCAGACGGTTGGTTTGTAACCGACAATGGTGTAGGAACTGATGTGTCATGGAGATTCAATGTACTTCCTTTTCCGCCTTACGAAGGAACTAGATGTGCATACGTTGATCGTGAATGGATTGGAATAGACAATACTTCGGAAGATTGGTTGATTACGCCTGCAATTACCGTGAGTACTAATGCATCACTTAATTTCACCAGCAGACAGACTTTAATGGGAGATGTTGGAACGTTATATCAAGTTAGAATATCTACTAGCTCACAGACAGACCAAAGTAGTTTTACAATGTTAGCACCTTATACAGAACAAACTATTAATTCAGGTATAGACTATGAAACTAAGTCCATTTCCTTGAGTGCTTATGCTGGCCAGACTGTTTACATTGCATTTGTTAGAATATTCACACAACTTGCTAATCAAACGTCGGGTGATCGATGGTTATTAGACAATGTAATGGTTGGCGCCGTAAATACAATTAATGGTAATATCTCCTATTCCGCAGATGGCAGTTGTGATAGTTCTGCTGTTCCTTGGCCTTCTGGTGCCGTTGCTATTGGAGTAGATTCAAATATTTTTAACGTATTCAATAACCCTTCTACAGGAAATTACAATTATAGTACGCTTGCAAATACAGTAACTGTTGCTCCTAATGTTAGTATTTCAAATTACTTTACGATTAGTCCCTCTCTGCAAACTGTAAATTTCACAAGCGCTGGCAGCACAGAAACAGCTAATTTCTGTATTGCCCCGAATGGTGTTCACAACGATTTAGAAGCTGGCTTAATTCCTATAACTCCTGCGATTCCTGGTTTTGATGCCACGTATAAAATCGTTTATAAAAACAAAGGAACCTCTACGCAATCCGGAACTGTGACCTTTAATTTTAATGACTATTATTCAGATTTTGTGAGTGCTTCTTCAGTTCCGAATAATATGCAGCCCAACTTGTTGACTTGGAATTTCACCAACTTAGTGCCATTCGAAACCCGTGAGATTAGAATTGTTTTGAATGTAAATTCTCCTATAGAAACACCTGCGGTAAATCCTGGTGATCTTTTGATTCTTGGCGCGCAAGTTGCTTCTTCAGCAACAGATGAAACTTATTTGGATAATATTGCAAATCTTACGCAAGTTGTAGTTGGTTCTTTCGACCCTAATGACAAACAAGTTTCTGATTTATCATACTACTTTGAATACGCCGACTCGGTAGACTTGTATTATACAATTCGGTTTCAGAATCTAGGAACTTTCGCTGCCCAAAACGTCGTTGTTTCTGATGTTCTTTCTGAAAAATTGAATGCTGATAAATTGCAGATGGTATCTTCAAGTCACCCTTATGTGAGTAAATACAATGCTTTAACTAGAAACCTAGAGCTTATCTTTGAAGGCATCAACTTACCTGCAGCAATAGATAATGAACCCGGAAGTAAAGGCTATGTTTCCTTTAAAATTAAACCCATTTCGACAATAACACTAGGACAAACAATCGAAAATAAAGCCGATATTTATTTTGATTTTAATGCTCCGGTGGCGACCAACACCACTTCGACCAATATTGAAACTTTACTAAAAACAAATAATTATAATTCTACTGTTTTTAAAGTTTATCCGAATCCAGCAAAGAACAATTTAAACATCAGTATCGATTCTGGAATTAGTATTCAATCTATTATCATACACAATCCGCTAGGACAATTGGTCAAAACACTTGTAACAGATGAAATAGATGCTTCTTTAACCATTGATGTAACTGATTTAAAAACGGGAACTTATTTTATAGAAATCAATTCCAATCAAGGAAAAACAACCAAGAAGTTTGTGAAATTATAAAATTATAATATGAAAAAACTATACACCACTATTACCCTATCTTTAATTTCGTTTTCTTTTTATGGACAGATTGTGAATATTCCGGATGCGAACTTTAAACAATATTTGCTTACAGAAATTACTGTAGATACTGATGGCAATGTTTTTCCAGATGTAGTTGCCGATAGCAATGGCGATGGTGAAATCGACGAAGATGAAGCGCTTCAAATTACCTACTTAATTCCTACAAACCGAAATATTACTACACTTAGCGGAATTGAATATTTCACAAACCTTATTTTTCTTAATTTCAACAACAATCTGGTTACAGCTGTTGATTTGCATACACTACATAACTTAAGAAACATCCAATGCAACAATAATCTGTTGACAGCCATTGACCTTTGCGGAACTGCCGCTACTAGTTTATGGGCAGAAGACAACCCTAATTTAGCATTCATTTCAATTAAAAATAATGTGATTTCTACTTATGATATTGCAAGAAGTACTTC
>ERZ724517.903-NODE-903-length-17253-cov-5.256890_pt1 | contig 17253 bp, 8 predicted proteins | sample MGYA00376050_ERZ724517 | MGnify/ENA primary metagenome ERZ724517 (study PRJEB28724, sample SAMN07190886) | activated sludge metagenome | isolation source: activated sludge of sewage treatment plant in Hong Hong | place: USA: Christiansburg, Virginia | collected... | reverse complement strand
GTACCCTGACCGTCAACATCCTCGACACCGCCCCGGTGGCGAATGCCGACGTCAACGCCATTACTGAAGATGCAGCCCCGAACAATGTGGGTGGCAACGTCATCACCACGGGTGCTGGCAGCGACACCCTCGGTGCCGACGCCACAGCGGTGACTGGCATCATCGCCGGAGCCGGTGTCCCGGGCAGCAATGTCACGGCCGGCACGACCAGCGCCAACGGCACCAACGTCGCCGGCACCTACGGCACGCTGGTCCTTGGGGCTGACGGCAGCTACACCTACACCCTGAACAACGCCAACCCGGCGGTGCAGGCACTCAACGCCGGCGAAACCACCACCGACGTTTTCACCTACACCATCACCGATGCCGACGGCGACGTCAGCACCACCACGCTCACCGTCACGCTCACCGGCACCAACGACCTTGTCACCGTCACGGTCCCCGACGTCAACGGTGTTACCCCTGGCGACCTCAGCGTCCGCGAAGATCTTACTAACACCGGCAGCTTCACCATCAACGCCCCGGACGGTCTCGACCCGACCCAAGCCGTACAGATCGCCGGCACCTGGATCAGCAAGGCTGCCCTTGAAGCCAGCGGCACCACCAACATCGCCATCACCACGGCGCAGGGTGTGCTCACCGTCACCGGCTACGTCCCGGCAACCGGCGTCATCAGCTACAGCTACGACCCGAGCGGCACCGCCAAGAACCACACGGGTGGCGACGTTCTCGACACCATCGGCATTGTTGTCAAGGATGACAGCGGCGATACCGCCAACAGCAACCTGGTCATCAACATCCTCGACACCAATCCGGTGGCCAACCCTGACGCCAACGCCGTCAGCGAAGACACTGCACCCAACCCGGTGTCGGGCAACGTCATCACCACGGGTGCTGGCAGCGACACCCTCGGTGCCGACGCCACAGCGGTGACTGGCATCATCGCCGGAGCCGGTGTCCCGGGCAGCAATGTCACGGCCGGCACGACCAGCGCCAACGGCACCAACGTCGCCGGCACCTACGGCACGCTGGTCCTTGGGGCTGACGGCAGCTACACCTACACCCTGAACAACGCCAACCCGGCGGTGCAGGCACTCGCCCGCAACCAGGCGGTCAGCGATACCTTTACCTACACGATTACCGATGCCGACGGCGACGTCAGCACCACGACACTGACAGTAAGCGTTACCGGCACCAACGATGCGCCGGACATTACCGTCGGTGGGGGTGACAGCGCGAGCGCCAGCCTGACGGAGACCAACGTCGGACTGACCGCGAACGGTACGCTGAGCATCTTCGACATCGATACGCAGGACACTGTTACCCCCAGCGTAACGAGTGTCACCGCGAGCTATGCCGGCCCCGGCACGATGCCGTTGACCAATGCACAACTGCTGGCCATGTTCAGCGTCAGCGGTGGCGACCCGAGCACCATCGGGCAGGGTGTCGCCAATGGTATCGGCTGGAATTTCAACTCCGGTACCCAGGCCTTCAACTTCCTGCCCAATGGCAGCACCCTTACGCTGACCTACAACGTGCGTGCCACGGACAGTTCGGGCGCGGCGAACAACACTGATAACCAGCCGGTAACGATCACCATCACCGGCACTAACGACGGTGTCGTCGCCAATGCCGATGTGCGTTCGATTGCCGAAAATGCCAATGCGGCCGGCCGTAGCGGCAACGTACTGACGAACGACATACTCGATCCGGATCTTGGCCAGGCGACGAGCGTCAGCGGCTTTTCGCTCGATCACAACGGTGACGGAATTGCGACAAACTTTGCCCCGGGCGCCTCGGTGACCGTAACTTCGGCCTCGGGCGGTACGCTCGGGGTATTCACGCTGGCTGCCAACGGTGCCTACTCGTTCGTGCCGCATCTGGCCAACTACAGCGGCCCGGTTCCGGTAATTACCTACACCGCGACAAGCACAGGCGGTGATAGTGCAACGTCGACGCTGACGATTACCGTGACCCCGGTTTCCGATGCGCCGGGCGTGACCCGCGATGCGGCGACCGTCATTACCAACGAGGACACCGCTGTCGCGCTCGGACTCAACGCGCCGACCGTGACCGACCGGATTGATCAAAATGGCGCTGCAGCCAGTGACAACCCGGAACGCCTCAGCCTCATCACACTGACCGGCATTCCCAACGGTGTTCGCCTGCTCGACGGGACGAGCGGTGACGCGACGCTTTTCACATCGACTGGCGGCACGATCACCATCCGTCTGTCGGATGCCACCAACCTGATTGCGTCGCCGGGTGCGGCAACGCTGACCATGACAACGGCACAGTTCGAAGCCCTGAAGTTGCTGCCCGCCGCTCATAGTGCGACGAATTTTACGGTGACGATGCGCGTTACCGAATACGAGGTCGATAACGCCGGGAATCCGCTATCCGGCGTGGCCGGGGTGGCTTCGACGACGACGGTTGTCAACAACGTCCTCGCCGTGACCGACCCGATCGACCTGCGCATCGCCGGTGGCAATGGTCCGCACAGCGTGACGATCAACGAAGATGCCGCGCTCAACCTCACGTCCCTGCTCTCGGCCACCTTCCAGGATCTTGACGGCAGCGAGCGGCGCGACATCATCATTGCCAATCCGGTCGGCAATGGCACCATCTTCGTGAATGGCAATGCGGTAACCGCTGGCAGTTCCTACACGATTGCCTGGAATGCCGCCGGCAACAACCTCGAAACCTCGCAGGCGGGGTTTCCAGCGATCAGCATCACCACCGCTCCCAATTTCAGTGGTGACCTCAACGGCATCACCGTCACGCTGAGCGCGCGTGACTCCGACAGCGATTCCCCGACCGCGACCCCCTCTACGCTGACCGACACTGTCACCCTCAACCTGTTTGTGAGCCCAGTGGCCGGCGATGTCACGATCGCCCCGGTATCGACCCCGGAAGATACCGGCGTCCGTTTCCTCAACGCCCTGTCGCTGACCGATACCGACGGCAGCGAAGCGATCACCGGCATCACCGTCAATGCGGTGCCAGCCGGCTGGGTCATCCGCGACGAGGCTGGCGTCGTCGTCTTCACCGGCAATGGTGCGGCGGCCTACACCGTGCCGGCTGGTGAAGTCACCAACGGCGATTTCCGCAACTACACCATTACGCCGGCGGCGCACAACAGCACCGACCGGACGCTGGCTATTGCCGTGCAGACAACCGATACGCGCACCGTCAATGGCCTGCCGGTGACCAGCACCGTAACGACAACCGTCAACCAGACGATTACCGTCACCGCCGTCGCCGAGCGTATCGGCACCGACAGCAATGCTGACGGCACGCCCGATCTGACGATGAACGCCAACTTTGCCTATACCACCGCGGGCCAGGAAGACCAGTGGTTCACCCTGAACCGCGATGGATTCAATTTCCAGGCGCCATGGAGCAACCAGGATGCCGACGGCAGCGAGCGCACTTTTGCACTGGTTACGCCGGTGCTCTCCGGCGGCTCGGCGATTGGCTCACAGTTTCAATATACGCTCGGTGGCGTGACGACAACGCTGACCTACACGGGCACTGCGCTGCAGATTCCGATGGGCGCGCTGAGCACGGTGCAGTTCAAGGCGGCACCGAACATCGCCGGCAGCTTCGAGATTCAGGTGCAGGCGCTGACCATCGATACCGACCCGAACACCGGCGCCTCGGTGCAGGCGATCTCCGGTTCGGCCACATTGACAAGTCTGACGATTGCGCCGGTGGCCGATGCGGTCACGCTCGCCGTCGATGCGCCGGCCGTCGGCAATGAGGATACGGCCATAGCGCTGGTGATCCGTCCGACCAGCGCCGACCCCTCGGAAACCTTCAACGTCACGATCAGCGGCATTCCGGCCGGCGCCGTCATCCACTACAACGGTGCTGTACAGACGGTGACCGCCGGCGCCGTCACGATCAACGGATTCAGTTCAGCGTTGCCGTTGACGATCACCCCGCCGCCGAACAGCAACGTCGACATCCCGCTCTCCGTGTCTGCCGTATCGGTTGATACCGCCGTAGGACTGACCAGCGTTTCGGGCGCCACCTCGCTGCCGCTGCTGGTCGATGTGCGTGGCGTCGCCGATCCCGTCACGCTCACCGTGCAGACCCTGCAGACGACGGAAGCCGTTGTCGACGGCAATGCTCGCCGCATTCCCTTGGCCGGGGCGGTCACCTCGGCGCTGCCGGTCGACGCCGATGGCTCGGAGACTGTCTCGCTGACCATCACTGGCATTCCGGCCGGCATCAACGTCACTGGCCTGACCTTCATCGCCGGCACTGGCGCCAGTCGGATCTGGTCCGGTACGCCGGCCGAATTCGCCGCCGCCGGGCTGGTGGTCGGCAGTAACCACTTCAGTGGCACCATCGCTTTCAGCATCCGTGCCGTGTCGACCGAAAACGACGGCAATAGCCTGACCGGGCCTTCGCTGCCGGTCCGCATCGAGGTCGCGCCGTCGCCGGAAGCCATCATTGCGGCGCAGACGACGGTGCTCGAGGATGTGCGCACCCCGGTCAACTTCACGCTGCAGCTGCCGTTGGCCGATGACAACGAGACCCTGAGTTCGGTGTGGATCAGCGAGGCCGATCTCGTCGGCAAGCCGTTCTCGCTCTTCCTCGGCGCCACGCCGCTGGCGGCTGCCATTACGCCTGATGGCGGCTGGTACAAGCTCACTGGCGCGCAGGCCGCCAATGTCTTCATTCAGGGGGCTGCCAACAACGACGCCGACAGCAGTTTTGCGATCAAGTATGAAGTCCGCGATCCGTCGAACGACGGCACGCTGTCGGCGACCACCGCCCAGTTCGATGCCACGCATACCGTCGTCGTGAACGCTGTGACCGATCCGACCGTGTCCACCAACGATTACGACAACAGCCAGATCATCGGTGCCACGACAACGCTCGAGGTCAAGGTCACCGTCACCCAGCAGGACGATGCCGCAGCAGGCGGAGTCAAGGACATTGATGGTAGTGAGCGTCTGCTCTACTTCATCATCGACAACGTCCCCGTCGGTGTTTCCGTCGAAGGCGGCCGCTACATCGGGAACACGCCGGGCAACCCCAATACCGGTCGCTGGATCCTCGATACGCCGGATACGCCGTTCAATGCGGCGTCGCTGGAGCAGCCCATCCGCTTTGCGCTCGACGGCACCAGTACCCAGCTGTCGAACCTCAACCAGTCGATCAGCATCATTGCCCACACGCAGGACACTGGCGGCAGCGAGCAGACCTCGACGACGACGTGGACGCTGCGCACCACTCCGGGCTTCATCGACGGCGAGCCGGTTCCCGGAATCCCGGCGGCGACCATCACCCAGTGGGTGCCGGATCCCGTACCGACAGGAATGGCCGAGGATGCGCCGACACCGCTCAGTGCGCTTGTCGATGCGCAGATCAGCGGCAGTTCGCCGTTTGCGATCACCATCACTGGCCTGCCGCCTGGCAGCGTGGTTGCCGGCATGATGCAGATGACAATCGGTGGCCAGACGGTGTGGTCAGCGCAGGGCAGCGGCGGCAACGCCAGCCTGCAGACGCTGCTCGCGGGCATCACGATCACGCCGCCGCCGAACTGGAACGACAATCAGGGCCCGTTCAGCTTCTCAACAACACTGACCACCTACGATCAGGGCGGTGGCCGCAACGATGCCTCGCTGACTGTGACACCGCCGGTCACCCCGGTGTCGGATGCCATCGATCTCCTTACCAGCGCCATCGGCGCGGCCGAGGATGCGGCGGCGGCGATCAGCCTGACGCTGGCCAATCCGGAAGATGGTGCGGCTTCGCAGGTCATCGGCGGCAAGGTCTATATCAGCGTCAACGAGAGCGGCATGACCGCGACCGGCGGCGTCTTCAGCGTCGGCGGCGTGCCGCTTGCGCAGGAAACCAACCCGGTCGGCTTCCCGCCGGGCACCTACTACGTGGTCAGCGGCGTCAGCAGTGTCTCCGCACTGGCCCTGCAGTACCAGGGCGCCGCCAACGCCAGCGGCACGATGACCTACACCGCCTATGCACAGGGCCAGGAGGCCGGTGCAGCAAACGTGACGACCAGCCAGATCTCCGGCAGCGTGACGATCAGCCCGGTCAACGACACGGTGACGATCAGCGCGCCAAATGTCGCGGGCAGCGAGGACCAGCGTGTGCCGCTGGCGATCTCCGTGGCGCTGGCCGACTCGTCTGAAGTCCTTGCTTCGATCACCCTCAGCAATGTACCGGACGGCGTCCTTGTCTTCACCGGCAACGGTGCGCCGGGGTCACTGGCGATCAACCTTGGTGGCGGCAATTGGGGATTGCCCCTGGTGGCGGGGTCAGCACCGACCTACGTTGCCCTGCAGCCGCCGGTCAACTGGAGCGGCACGATCAGTGGGTTGCAGGTGGGCGTCTGGTCGGGCGAGCCCGGCCAAGACAAGACCCTGACGACCACCAGCCTTGATGTCACGGTCAATGGTGTCGCGGACGGCATCGGCCTGACGCCGACGCTTTCGTTTGGCAACGAAGGCCAGATTGTTGCGCTGAACCTGAACAGCGTCATGCCTGACAGCGATGGTTCGGAAACAGCCACGCTTACCTTCAAGGGGCTGGGGGAATACGCCAGCTTCTTTGCCGGCAGCACGCCGCTAACTGCGAGCTATGCTGTCGCAACCGACACCTACACACTGTCCGGGTTATCGTCGGCGCAGGTGTCGAGTCTCGGGGTCAGCCAGCAGGACGGGCACTACGATCTCACCGTCACCGCCTTTACTACCGATTCGCCTGGTGCCCATGCTTCCTTGCCGATTTCCGCAAGCATGAGTCTGGATATTGCCCCGATTATTTCCTCACCAGCCAACGATATCCTGATGGGGACCGCTGGCGCTGATCGCATGATCGGAGGTGCCGGTGACGATTTGCTGACCGGCGGTCTGGGTGCCGATGTCTTCGCGTGGAAGTTGGGCGATCAGGGTTTGCCAGGATCGCCAGCGATCGATCGGATCACCGACTTCAATAATGTGCCGGGCGACATGAACAACAAGCTGGATCTGCGTGACTTGCTGCAGGGTGAGAATCATGCGACAGGAACCGGCAATCTCGGCGATTTCCTGCACTTTGAAATATCCGGGTCGGACACCATCGTGCATGTCAGTACGAACGGTGCCTTTTCTTCTGGCTACAGCGCCAGCAACGAAAACCAGACCATCATTCTGCAAGACGTCGATCTTTCAGCGGGCGGATTGAACACAGATCAGTTGATCATTCAGGACCTGCTGAGCAAGGGCAAGCTGCAGACCGACTAGGACGGAAGTTCGGAAAAGGACGGCCCGCTCACCTCCATGAACGGGCCGTTCTGTTTTCAGCCGAGGCTGCTCAGTCCGGTTCCTTGACTCCCGGCCCGGTAGCGCCGTCGAATCCCACTTCGACCAGTGCTGCAAACTCGGCCTCGCTGGTGACGCCCTCGGCGATGACCTTCAAGCCGATCCCCTTGGCAATGCTTGAGAGACCCTTCAGGAAAGCCTGATTCCCGGTGTTTTTTTCCAGCCCGCGAATGAAGCTCGCGTCGACCTTGATGTAATCCAGCCCGAGATCGTGCAGGCGACCGATCTCGCTGAATTGGCGACCGAAGTGTTCGATGCCCATCTGGCAGCCGACATTGATCAGTTCGAGGCACAGTGCGCGGAAGGCATCGAAGTGAGCCAGCGCACCGGCCTCGGAAACTTCCAGCCACAGGCGCGAAGTGCCCGGGCGGCGTTTCAGCAGGGCGTGCAATTCGCTGCGGAATTGCGGCAGCTGAATCGAACTGGCCGAGAGATTGATAGCCAGTCCGCCGAGCTCCGGTTTGGCTTCCAGCTCGTCGAGGCCCAGCGCTACGGCGGCGAGGTCGAGTCGCGGAGTCAGCTTCAGGCGCTCGGCCACCGGCAGGAAGCGGCCGGCCGGCTGCCATTCGCCGCCTTCGTCAAACATCAGTCGCAGCGGACATTCGCGGTGAATCAACCGACCGTCGAGGCCGATAACCGGGAAGGAAACCAGGCGCACCCAGCGCTGTTCGAGCGCACGCTGAATCAGCTTCGCCCACTCCTCGGCACTCTTCGGCGCATCGTCGCCCTCGCGCATGTCGATGATGCGGAAACCATTGCGCTCCTCCGCTTCGACCGCGGCCAGCGCGGCATCCACCTGCGCGAGCACGCGTGAAGTGGCCGCAGCCAAGCCAGGTGCTCGCTTGATCGGAAAGGAAGGCTGCTGCTTCCTGCGTCAGTTGCTCAAGTAATTGTTGGGCAGTTCGCTCGGGGTCTGCCATTGCCGGCACCAGCAGTGCAAAATCGGCACCGTTCAGGCGGGCGGCAAGTGCGTCGGGTTGATCGTCGGCGATATTCCCGAACACACCGCCAAAGCGGCGCAGCAGTTCATCGGTGGCTTCGCGGCCAAGTGACTGATTGACCGTGGCCAGATTGGCCAGCCGGGCGATGAAGATGGCACCGCCGGTTGAGTCCTCGGCTTGTGTTGCCTCGCGCAGCCGGGCCATAAAGTAGCTGCGGTTGGCCAAGCCGGTCAGCGTATCGCAGTTGGCCTCGCGGCGAACCGATTCGAGTCGTGCAGCCTCTTCCTCGAACATCGATTTCAAGCGGGTCACGGTGGCGTTCATCGCCGTTGCCAGTTGCTTCAGTTCTGGCACCTTCGGCTCATCGATGGTCACGAAGCGTCGTTCCGAGATCGCCTGTGCCTGGCCGATGACTGCATTCAGCGGGCGCCGCAGCCGACGCAGGACCAAGGAGCCGAGATAGCCACCCGCCAGCCCGGCAAGCGACAGGGCGGTGATCATTTCCAGCATGCCGTTCCACAGTGCGCGGTAGGCAAACCGACTATGGCTGACCAGCTGCACCGTGCCGACCTGATGCCAGCCGCTGGAAATCTGGGCTTCCCCCGGCTTGGCGATGATCGGAAAGCGTTGCACGAACCACGCCGGGGCATCGTATTCGCCATGTGGTGCAACGCGCTCGACCATGATCTTGCCTTCAGGGTCGACAACCCTGACCAGTTCATAGTGGCCGCTGTCGAAGAGGGCCGTGGCGGCGAGTTCGATCTCGACCGCATCGGGCCTCTTCTGCGAGAGCGCCAGCGCCAGCGCCGTAGCATTGTCGGCATTTTTCAGCGTCAGTTGTTGCGAGAGGTAGGAGCGCGCAGACAGCGTAGAGGCGAGCAGGCTGCCCGCCAGGGCGAGCAGGGTGCTGATGATGACGGCGAGCCAGAGTTGTCGGTACATGGACATGGTTCAGTCCTCTTTGGAAACGTGATTGTTCGTGGTGTTCATTCGAAACCTTCGGCGCGCGCGCGCTGCATCAGATCTTCCCAGCGCGAAAGTTTGCCGGTGCCGCCAGGCGAAGCCGCAGCGCTGCCGGCGACACCGGCGTAGATGCCCTGACTATTGAAACTGAAGACCGGTGTCAGGTCCGGTCGCTTCGAGGCCGGCTTGATCGCCGGGTCGAGGTTGTCGAGCACCAGTGGCTCCGCCGACGGGCTGGCGTAGTAGGCCAGCACCATGTGGGCGCGTGAATTGGCGCCTTGCTTGGCCTTGACGTAGATCAACCGCATCTTGCTGACGGGTACGCCCACCTCACGCAGCGAATAGTATTTGACGATGGCGAAGTCTTCGCAGTCGCCCTGCCCACGACCGATGGTTTCCAGTGGCGTTGCCCAGTAGTCGGTCTGGCCCCAGATACTGATGTCTTCGCCAAAGCTGATGTTGCGGTTGAAGAAGTCGTTGAAGCGTTTCAGCTTCTCGGCTTCTGGCAGCGTGCGGGCATTACTGAGCAGCACCTGCCAGTCATCCAGCAGCAGTTTTCGGGCGGGGCCGAAGCGTGCGATCAGTTGTTGCTGAAGGTTGGCGAAGTTCAGGTCGGCAACAGCGAACCCGAGCCATAGCACAAGCGTCGCAGCAGGCAATAGCCGTCTGGATAACCGGGTGAAACGCTGCCTGAACGTGCAATTTATTGCCAATTGTGGAATATTCGAGAAATTGTGCACAGCAACGCAGAGGGAGCCCGGCGTAGAATCCGCCGCTCAATGGGGCTATAGTGCCTCCGCAGAGAAATGAATGCAAAGAAGAATTCAACAGAAAATGCACCAAAAAAGCGATAGAAAAATTCAAGGCGGCGTCGCCAGGTTGGCCTTACTGGCCGCGACACTCTGTTTGCTGGGCGCGGGTTCGGCGTTGGCCGAGCAGAAGCTGCCGCACCGCACGCTGAAAGAGGTCGCGCAGCAGGCCGTGCTCAATAGCCCGGAAGTTCGCGCTCGCTGGCATGCCTTTCAGGAGGCCGGTGAAGAGGTCGGCGTTGTCCGTGGCGGCTTTCTGCCGCGGGTAGATGCCACAGCGGGCAAGGGCAAGGAAAAGCTGGATCAACCCAGCGCCGGCATCAACAATCTCGACTACACGCGCAAGGGCCATACGGTCAGTCTCAACCAGATGCTGTTCGACGGGCTACTCACCTATAACGAGGTGAAACGCGCCGGCCGTGCCCGCCTCGTGCGCTACTTCGAATTCCTCGACGCCTCGGAAAACGCAGCGCTGGAGGCGGCACGCGCCTACATCGACGTGATCCGCTACCGCTACATGGTGCATCTGGCGGAAAACAACTACATCCAGCACCGTATCGCCTTCGAGCAACTGAAGCGTCGTGCCGAATCCGGTGTCGGCCGCCGAGTGGACGTTGAGCAGGCCGGGAGCCGCCTGGCTTTGGCCGACGTAAACCTGACCACCGAAATGGCCAATCTGCACGATGTCAGTGCGCGCTATACCCGAATCATTGGTGAGACCCCGCCGCAGGTAGCCTTCGTACCCGGTCGCTTGTCAAATGGCCTGCCACAATCGTCGGAGGCAGCGATCGACAAGGCCATGATGCACAATCCGGCCCTGCGCGCTTCGGTTGAAAACACCGAGGCCGCCGGCTATGACCTGGCGGCACGTCGCTCGTCCTTCATGCCCAGGCTCGAAGTGCGCGCGCGTACCGAGAATGCCAACAATTATCTGGGCACGCCCGGTGCCCGCGACAACAACGTTGTCGAGGCCGTGCTGACCCACAACCTGTTCACCGGCTTCTCGGACATGTATCGCAATCGGCAGTATGCCGAGCGCAAGAACATCTCGCTCGATCTGCGCGAAAAAGCCTGTCGCGACATGCGCCAGACGCTTTCGATCGCCTATAACGACACTGGCCGACTCTCCGATCAACTTTCCTTTGTCGGTATTCAGGTTGGTCTGGTCGAAAAAACGCGGGATGCCTATCGTGACCAGTTCAACATCGGCCAGCGCTCGCTGCTCGATCTGCTCGATACACAGAACGAACTTTTCAACGCCCAGCGCGCCCAGTTGAATGCCGACATGGATCTCAACCTCGCCTATGTGCGCAGCTATGCCGGCATGGGTCTGCTGCTCGAGCGCCTGGGTCTCAAGCAGGTTGATCCTGAGAGCGCACCGGGTGAGGACGAGCTGACCAAGATCGAGCTGGCGCAGCTTTGCCCGCCCACGGCGCCAGCGGCCTCCACGCTTGATCGCGAAAGCCTCAACTATCGTGCGCTGGAAGCCATGGCGTCGAGCACGGCACTGATTGGTGGCGGCGCGGCGGCAGCGCCGATGCCCATGGCTGCCGCTGAGCGGGTGCCGGCAGTGCCAGCGGTCCCCGCAGAAGATGGAGTGGCCGTCGTCGATTCCGAAATCGAATCGCGCCTGATGGCCTGGTCGGCGGCCTGGTCGGGCAAGGACGTGACAGCCTATCTTGACCACTACGCAGCGTCCTTTGTGCCTGAGGGCGGTCTGTCTCGCGCCGATTGGGCAGCACAGCGCAGCAAGCGCTTGCAGCGCCCGGGGGCTGTCCGTATTGAATTGTCGAAGCTCGAAGTGCTGATGCGTGGCAAGGAGTCGGCCATCACGACTTTCCGCCAGGATTACACGGTGGACGGCTTGCGCGACACCAGCGACAAGGTGCTCGAATGGAAAAAGGAAAATGGCCAGTGGCAGATCGTGCGCGAAGCTTCGCAGCCGGTGGCCAAGCGGCGCCAGTGAGGTTGAAAGCATGAGAACCAGAATTGCCCAAAAATCTTTTGTGGCCCTGCTCGGGGCGCTGCTCGTCTCCGTCGCGGCCTGGGCACAGTCGCCGCCACTTTCCGCTCCGCCGGCGCCGCTCAACCTGCAGTTGCCACCGGTGGCGGTTGAGCCACCACCTGGCTACAAGGCGCCTCCGACCACGCTGGAAAAAATCCGTGGTTACGGGGCAATCTACGTCGGCCATCGTGAGGCTTCGATCCCCTTCTCCTTTATGGACGACGAAGGCAAGATCTACGGCTACTCGTGGGAACTCTGCATGCGCATTGTCGATGCGGTGAAGGCGCGCCTTGAGTTGCCGAACCTCACCGTCGTACCGGTGCTGACGACGCCGAGCACGCGCATGATGATGGTGGAGACTGGCACGATTGATCTGCAGTGCGGTTCCGAAACCAACACCGATCAGCGCGCCCGCTATGTCGCCTTCAGTAACACTTTCTTCGTTACCGGCGTCAAAGGCATGGTGCGCAAGAGTTCCGGGATCAAGACGCTCAGGGACCTGGCCGGCAAGACGGTCGTGACCACGTCCGGCACGACCAACGATGTCGCAGCGAAAACAGCAGCAGCCCGGCGCAACATTTTCGTCAATTTCCGCTCGGGCCGTACGCATCTCGATTCCTTCCAGCAGGTACTGGAGGGCAAGGCCGATGTCTTCGTGCTCGACGACATCCTGCTCCACGGCCTGCTTGCTCAGGCGAGCGAGGCGGATGCCTACAAGCTGGTGCTGCTTGACGAATCGATGGCTTTCGAACCCTATGGCCTGATGTTCCGCAAGGGTGATGCCGAGATGAAGAAGCTGGTGGACGAGACCCTGCTAGGGCTGATGAAGAGCGGCGAATTCGAGCGTATCTACGCCAAGTGGTTTCAGTCGCCGATCCCGCCCAAGGGCATCAACCTCAATGTACCGATGAGTGCCGAGCTCAAGCAGTTGATCAAGACACCGAACGACCGCGGCATCTGATCGCAAGGCGGTATCGGCAACAGGGGGCGAGTCGAAATCGCCCCCTTTCCTTTTGTCCTGACGACAAGCCTTGGAAGCTTGCCAACAGCGGAAATGCGCTGCCATTCCAAGGTGTTAGACAGGTCAGAGGTGTTAGAATCCTCGCTCTGTTTATGAGAGAAACACCCCATGCACCCCGATTATCTGGAAAAGATACTGACCGCCCAAGTCTACGACGTTGCCATCGAATCGCCACTCGATCTGGCCCCCAATCTGTCGACCCGTATCGGTAACCGGATTTTCCTGAAGCGCGAAGACATGCAGCCGGTTTTCTCGTTCAAACTGCGCGGCGCCTACAACAAGATCGTCAAGCTCTCGCCCGAAAAATTGAAGCGCGGCGTCATCTGTGCTTCTGCCGGCAATCATGCGCAGGGCGTGGCGCTCTCGGCGGCGAAAATCGGCTGTCGCGCCGTGATCGTGATGCCGACGACAACGCCGCAGATCAAGGTGCAGGCCGTCAAGAATCGCGGTGGTGAAGTGGTGCTGGCCGGTGACTCCTACGACGACGCCTACGCCCATGCACTCGAGCTGGAAAAGAAGGAAAAGCTGACCTTCGTGCATCCCTTCGATGACCCGGAAGTCATCGCCGGGCAAGGTACTATCGGCATGGAGATCCTGCGCCAGCATCCGCAGAAGATCGAAGCGGTGTTCTGCTGCGTCGGCGGTGGCGGGCTGATTGCCGGCGTGGCTGCCTATATCAAGCGCCTGCGGCCGGAGATCAAGATCATCGGCGTCGAGGCGATGGATGCCGACGCGATGGATCGCTCGCTGAAGGCCGGCAAGCGCGTGAAACTCTCGCAGGTCGGTCTCTTTGCCGACGGCGCGGCGGTGAAGATGGTCGGCGAGGAAACCTTCCGTCTGGCGCAGCTGTATGTCGACGAAATGGTGCTGGTCGATACCGATGCGATCTGCGCCGCAATCAAGGATGTCTTCGAGGACACGCGCGCCATCCTAGAGCCAGCGGGTGCGCTGGCGGTGGCGGGTGCCAAGGAATACGCCAAGCGTCACAAGCTGAAGGACAAGACGCTGGTGGCGATGGCTTCTGGCGCCAACGTGAATTTCGATCGCCTGCGCTTCGTCGCCGAGCGCGCCGAAATCGGCGAGCAGCGCGAAGCCGTGCTGGCTGTGACCCTGCCCGAGAAGCCGGGTAGCTACAAGAAATTCGTGGCGCTGATTGGCTCGCGCAACATTACCGAGTTCAATTATCGCTACAACGACCGGGCTGAGGCACACGTCTATGTCGGCATCCAGGTAGCCAACCGGGCCGAATCGCTGAAGCTGGTCGAAAGTCTGGAGAAGCACGGCTATGCCACGCTGGATCTGACCGACGATGAAATGGCCAAGCTGCACATTCGCCATCTGGTTGGCGGCCATGCACCGGGGATCGAGAACGAAATCCTCTACCGCTTCGAGTTTCCCGAGCGGCCGGGCGCGCTGATGAATTTCCTGAACAACATGAGTGCCGGCTGGAACATCAGCCTTTTCCACTACCGCAACCACGGCGCCGATTACGGCCGCGTGCTGGTCGGCATGCAGGTGCCGCCGAAGGAGAAGGGCGCGTTCAAGGAGTTCCTGAAGAACCTCGGCTATGCGCACTGGGAAGAAACGAACAACCCCGCCTACAAATTGTTTCTTGGCTAAAAACACAAAGGAGTGAGACAGAGATGAAAATCGCCGACAACGTCACCGCCCTCATCGGCAACACGCCGCTGGTCAAACTCAATCGTGTCACTGCCGGCATCGATGGCACGGTCGTCGCCAAGCTCGAATTCTTCAACCCGGCGCACAGCGTCAAGGACCGCATCGCGGCAGCGATGATCGATGCGGCGCAGGCAGCAGGAAAGATCCGCCCGGACACCATCGTGCTTGAGCCCACGTCTGGCAATACCGGCATCGGTCTGGCCATGGTCTGCGCGGCGCGCGGCATCAAGTGCGCCTTCGTCATGCCGGAAACCATGAGCCGCGAGCGCCGCCTGCTGCTCAAGGCCTATGGTGCCGAGCTGATCCTGACCCCGGGGCCGGAGGGCATGGGCGGGGCGATCAAGAAGGCCGAGGATCTGGCTGCGGCCGATTCCCGCTACTTCATTCCGCAGCAATTCGAGAACCCGGCCAATCCTGAAGTGCACCGTCGCACGACGGCCGAGGAAATCTGGAACGACACCGATGGCACCGTCGATATCGTGGTGTCGGGCATCGGCACCGGTGGCACGATTACCGGCATTGGCGAGGTATTGAAGGCAAGAAAATCCGGCGTGCAGATCATCGCCGTCGAGCCTGATGCATCGCCGGTGCTTTCCGGTGGCCAGAAGGGCCCGCATCCGATCCAGGGCATTGGCGCCGGTTTTGTGCCAAAGGTGCTGAATACGGCCATTTACGACGAAGTGGCGCGAGTCAGGAACGAAGATGCCTTCACCATGGCGCGCCGCATGGCAACCGAAGAAGGGCTGCTCGTCGGCATCTCTTCGGGTGCTGCAATTTCGGCCGCGCTGGAAGTGGCGCGCCGCCCGGAAAACGCTGGAAAACTCACGGTCGTGATCATTCCGTCCTTCGGCGAGCGCTATCTGTCGACCGCGCTGTACTCGCATCTGGACGTCTGAAAGCTGCGCTTGCGTGAGTGACCACTTCAATTTCGACCGGGTTATCGACCGCAAAGGTGGCGACTCGGTCAAATGGAATCGCTATGCCGGTCGCGACGTGCTGCCGATGTGGATCGCCGACATGGATTTTGCGGCACCGCCGGCGGTTGTTGAGGCGCTGCGGAGTCGTATCGAGCATGGCGTTTTTGGTTACGCCGACGCCTGGCCTTCACTGATCGAGGCGACGCTTGGCCATCTCGAACGGCAATACGGCTGGCGCATACCGGCCGAGTGGCTGGTCTGGCTGCCGGGGCTGGTGACCGGGCTGAACGTTGCTTGCCGGGCGGTCGATGGCGACGTGTTCACCGCCACGCCGATCTATCCGCCATTCATGTCCGCTCCCCGGTTTTCCGGCTGCGGCCTGAATACCGCTTCATTGCAGCAGGAGCGTGAGTCCGGCCGATGGGGCTGGGATTGGCCGGCGGCAGAGGCGGCGATCACCCCGGCGACCCGGCTCTTTCTGCTCTGCCACCCGCACAACCCCGTCGGGCGCGCGTGGGACGACGCTGAACTTGCCGCCGTTGCCGAGTTCTGCAAGCGCCATGATCTGCTGGTCTGTTCCGACGAAATCCATTGCGACCTGATCCTTGAACCGGGCCGCCGTCATCGGCCGCTGGCGATGCTCGACGAGGAGATCGCGCGCCGCAGTATCACCCTGATGGCACCATCAAAAAGCTTCAATGTGCCGGGTCTGGGTTGTGCCTTTGCCGTGATTCCCGATGCTGGTTTGCGCCGCCGCTTTACCCGTGCCATGGCCGGCATCGTGCCGCATGTGAACGTGCTCGGCTTGGCGGCCTGCGAGGCGGCGCTGCGTGACAGCGGCGATTGGCATGCCGCGCTGATCGAGATCCTGCGCCGCAATCGCGACCGGGTCGAGGTGGCCGTTGCAGCGATGCCCGGCCTGTCGATGGCGCCTGTTGAGGCAACCTACCTGGCTTGGATCGATGCGCGTGGACTGTCTGGACGAGCCGAATTCGGCGCGGGAACCCCCGGTCAGTTCTTCGAAAGCCACGGCGTGGGGTTGTCCGACGGCGCCGATTTCGGCGCCCCGGGCTGGCTGCGCCTCAACTTTGCTTGCGGCCTGCCAACGCTGGACGAGGCGCTCAAGCGGATGCAGCGCGCGCTTGCCGCGCTCAACGCAGCCGGCTAAGGCTGCTTTCCGTGATCATGAGATCCAACGGCTGATCGTGGGCTTCCGGGCGAACGCTTTCCACCTTCTGAAAATCGAAACCCACGCCCACCGACTGCGGTCGCGGGCTCAGGGTGGCCAACGTCCGATCGAAGAAACCACCGCCGTAGCCGATGCGATAGTGATTTGCATCGAAGGCGTTCACCGGAATCAGCAGCATCTGCGGCACCAGGAAATCACCATCGGTGGGTGACGGGATGCCATAACGATCAGGGCTCAAGGGCTGTTCCGGCCACCACTCTCGAAAGGCGAGCGGCGCGCCAGGACGGACAACAACCGGCAACGCGACGCGGCCACCGCGTGCGCAAAGTTCAGCAACCAGCGGCCGCAGATCGGGCTCGTTCTGTACCGGCCAGCAGAAACCGACGATCAG
>ERZ724517.897-NODE-897-length-17363-cov-24.596314_pt1 | contig 17363 bp, 10 predicted proteins | sample MGYA00376050_ERZ724517 | MGnify/ENA primary metagenome ERZ724517 (study PRJEB28724, sample SAMN07190886) | activated sludge metagenome | isolation source: activated sludge of sewage treatment plant in Hong Hong | place: USA: Christiansburg, Virginia | collected... | reverse complement strand
TCTTTTACTTTTGGCATTGTGTAGAATATTTCTTTTCTTTTACTTTTGGCATTGTGTAGAATATTTCTTTTCTTTTACTTTTGGCATTGAGCATTACATTAGGTTTTCTCTTACTTTTGGCATTGCCCCAAAAGTAACAAAAGGTCTAGTCAAAAACAGCATTCTGTTATTATATTTGATGGATGTTCTTCCCTAGAAGTTGAGACGACCCAAGGGGACCCACGTCTCAACCATTGTTGGTCAAGACAACGATGGTCGGTACTGAAATTGATCATGTTGTGTTTTTGACGCCGTGAGTGAGTGAGATTTGATTAGGAGTTTGCTATAGAGTAGGAGCCTGCTCCGCTGAATAGCGGAGTTGACGCCGGGAGTGAGTGAGATTTGATTAGGAGTTTGCTATAGAGTAGGAGCCTGCTCCGCTGAATAGCGGAGTTGACGCCATGGAGTGTGGAATTGATTGGGAGTGATTCTGATCGCTTGTAGAATAGGAGCCTGCTCCGCTGCATAGCGGAGTTAGGGCAATGCTAAAAGAAATTAAAATGAAAAAATATATATCTAACAATAAAAAAAACTCCGCTGTATATCGGAGCTTTTTTAAAATCCCTCTTTATCAGTTTATTTAAGAATATTACTCGCATTCGCATTCGCGAGATCTTCAATATTGATGTCTTTTTGATCAAGCTTACTTGTTTCTGCTTCATTGAGTTTACTTCTTGCGAAGGCAATTTCTGCTGGATCGATCGGAACTAAGTTCCCCTGGTATTTTTTTGTTTCATCAAGAATATTTGTCTGTATTACTTTTGCTAAGAAGGGGATGAGTGAGAGTTCAGATACCTTAAAGAAAGCAATCACAACGAAAAGAATAATGATGGGCAGTACTACTACGAGTGCCACACCTTTGCTGATTCCTCTTTTTACCATCTGATTCCAGATTCATAAAGCTGCAGCAATACCTGTTGCTACTACGAGAAGTTGGATCATATTTATACGAAATGGCCCAATCTGAAAAGAGATATTGAGTCGTCAGCCATCTATGTGTCTGGGAAAGAAAGTTTTCATAAGTTTAAATTTTCATAACTTCTTCTTGTTTTCCTTTTACCTCATTATCAATTGTTTTATTGTAGTCTTTTACAAGTTCATCTATTTTTTTCTCTCGTGATCCTTTGTCAGTTTCTGAGATTTCCTTAGCTTCAAACTGTTTTTTGATAGTATTCATATGTTCATGTCTGATATTTCTGATACTGATTTTTGCATCTTCTCCGTATCCTGCTGCTACTTTTTGAAGTTGCTGTCTTCTTTCGGTAGTGAGGAGAGGAAATTTGATCAGTAAATGTTCACCCATATTGCTAGGATTTAGACCAAGATTTGCATCCTGAATACCCTTATCAATAGCACTGAGTACCGACTTATCCCAAGCTTCTACTCTCAATGTCTGCGCATCTACTACTCCTACAGAAGCAAGAGCATTGATTTTCATATTATCATCATAAGAAGGCACATATACTTCAAGATTTTCAATAAGCTTAGGATTGGCCTTTCCTACCTGTAAGCCGCCAAATTGTTCTTCCATATAATTAATAATTTTGTCTAATTCTTTATTGAGTTGATCAAAATCCATGGTTGTCTTATCGTTTATAAATTAAATATATAATATAATCTGATTTTATTTCATGAGTTGATATACCATCATTATCATTACGACCATTGCTATAGCGCCTTGTATGAGCCAGAATCTCATTACGATATTTGTTTCAGCATATCCTTTTTTCTCAAATAAATGATGTAAAGGAGCTATGATAAACAACTTACGTTTAAATATTTTTTTCCATCCTATTTGTAATAAACTTGATCCCACTTCGAGCCAAAATATACTAAATAATATTAAGAAAGGAATGAAGAATCCTATTTTAATAGAGATAAGATAGACCAGTGTGGAAATGAGTCATCACAGAGCCAAGGATCCGCTATCACCCATAAAGATTTGAGCAGGATTGATGTTGAATCGCAGGTAACCACACAACATTCCTATGACTATTCCTATGACTGCAGTTGCCAAATACCATCCCAAAAAGAAGGTTATACCACCAAAAATAATGAGTACAATAAGAATCATACCACTCATCAGTCCATCCAGACCATCAGTGATATTGATAGCATTGACGATGCTGACTGTCAAAAAGAAGGTTATAATAATATATACGAGACTAAATTCTATGGAAGTTCCCCATATTTCTATAACCTGACGCCCAGTGTTGAGAACATAGGGGATTGGCCATAAATCGATAAGATTGACTCCGAGTTTGAGATTGAACCAATAGGAAATGAATAAAGCACACAAGATCATGTATACAAGTTTGAATCTTGCTCCAAGACCATTGGATTTAGTATTTCACTTCAGTTTGATATAGTCGTCGATAAGACCCAAAAATCCCATTCCAAAGAAAGCAAACAAGATGATGTAAGTTTCTTGCCTAGATACGAGAGTATGATTGATATAGCCCAATTTGGCAGCAAGCCAAGATCAGATTATCATAAGCCCCATTACTAAGAAAAATACTACTCCACCCATAGTAGGTGTTCCATTTTTCTTTTTATGTAATTCATTGAATATCACTGCTTTTTCTCCTGTTGCCGCTTCTTCACGATTAACTATTCCCAATTTCATTCTGCGTAAAAGTGCTATTACAGAAGGATAAATCATCATTGTTATACCAAAAGCAAACAAAGTACAGATGATGATATAATTGAGTTTAGGGAGCATAGATAAATTTCAAAATTTAAATTCTCAGAAAATCTTTTATATAGAAGCATTGTCTTACATAGATTTGAGAGTATCTTCAATTAGATTTTTAATTCCTTCTTCAATTTCTTTAGAGAGTTCTTTCTTTTCTTTCATTTCTTGAGCTAGTTCTTGATAGCTTGTATCGAGTTTTTCATACAATGACATTTCAAAAGTCTTAAGATTTTCTAAAGGCATAGTATCGAGATAGCCATTGAGTCCAGCATAGATAATTGTTGCTTGTTTGTAGAAAGCGAGTGGTTGTCCGTTACCTTGTTTGAGTAATTCTACCATTACTGTACCTCTATCTATCCTTTTCCTTGTGGTTTCATCAAGATCAGAAGCAAACTGCGCAAAGGCTTGAAGCTCACGGAAGTAAGCAAGTTCAAGTTTGAGTTTAGCAGCTACTTTTTTAACAAGCTTAGTCTGAGCAGAACCTCCTACACGAGATACAGATAAACCTACGTTTACGGCTGGTCTGATACCTGCATTAAATAAGTCTGTTTCCAAGAATATTTGTCCGTCAGTAATAGAAATTACATTTGTAGGAATATAAGCTGAAACATCATTTGCTTGAGTTTCGATAATCGGAAGGGCAGTACATGAACCTGATCCATAATCTTCATTGAGTTTAGCAGATCTTTCAAGTAATCTTGAATGAAGGTAAAATACATCTCCTGGATACGCTTCTCTTCCTGGTGGTCTTCTGAGTAAGAGTGAGATTTCTCTATACGCATTTGCATGTTTACTCAGATCATCATAGATAATCAAAGCATCTTGCTTGTTATATAAGAAATATTCAGCGATAGTAATACCGATATAAGGTGCGATATATTGTAATACAGCAGGACTATGAGCAGGAGCATTTACCACTACTGTATAATCCATAGCTCCTTTAGCCTTAAGTTCTTCCACAATTCTTCTGATTTTACTTTCTTTTTGACCAATTGCCACATATACACATTTTACATTATCATCTTTCTGATTGAGGATAGTATCAATTGCTATGGTTGTTTTACCCGTTTGTCTATCTCAGATTATTAATTCTCTTTGTCCTTTTCCAATAGGGATCATACAATCAATTGCTTTGATACCAGTTTGTAAAGGTTGATGTACAGACTTACGAGTCATTACTCCAGGAGCAATTCTTTCTACTGGGTATGTTTCTTTTGTTTTGATATCCCCAAGACCATCAATTGGATTACCTAATCCATCAACAACTCTTCCCAAATATCCTTCTCCTACACCAATCGAGAATACTTCACCTGTAGATTGTACAGTCATTCCTTGATTTACTTGATCGACTCCACCAAGAATAAGCGCTCAGATACTTCCCATATCCAGATCAAGAACCAAACCTTTGATTCCAGATTCAAACACAATAATTTCTGAAAATTTTGCTTTATTGAGTCCAGAAATAGTAGCAACACCATCTTTTACGGCAATTACTTCTCCTTTCTCATCTCGACTATCATTGAGATTTTTTGAATCAATTTGTTTTTGAATTTTTGCGAGTAGTTCTTGTACGACAGACATGATATTAATAAGCTGATAAGTGTAAAATTAAAATCTGCTTGTGAATGATATTATCTCCACAAGTCGGATTATATTGCTTATCTAATAGAAAAAAACAATGTTTTTTCAATTGAGAATTATATCTACACTTGATAATTCGTGACTTCGTGATACTTTGTAAAGTAAAATATAGATTATTGTCAAACTACAAAAAAAGACTGTAGTGCAAAACTACAATCTTTCCAGCTTGTTTAGTACTCGTTATAGCTTCTTCTATGCTGTGATCTAGTTTTTAGGACTAGCAGCGCATAGAAAGTCTACGATACTTCACAAACTCATATTATCAAAGAACGTTATAACATTATTGTAGTTGAAACTACTAGTTATCGGTTTTTTTTATACTATTTTTAGCTATTATATCAAGTTCAGTACGAATATTTTATTTTGTATCTTTATTAACTTTGGCATTGTATATTATTAAATTGGAGTAGATTCAAGCATTACATTAGGTTTTCTTTTGATTGATGCCCTCACCCCAACCCTCTCCCAAAAGGAGAGGGAGTACAGATTAAGTATCTCCCAAAAGGAGAGGGAGCACAGATTAAGTATCTCCCAAAAGGAGAGGGAGTACAGATTAAGCATCTCCCCAAAGAAGAGAAATATTGATACTGAAATTGATCATGTTGTGTTTCCTGCTGCGCTGAAGTGCGGAGTTGACGAGCTGTGGGGAGTAAGGAAACTTGTGTATGTAGTGTTGCCTGCTCCGCTGTAGAGCTGAGTTGAATGAGTTGAAGTAGTATAGCTAGTGCAGAGAAAAGGAGAATGTGAATAGGAATAAAACTTCTGTCTTCAAATTTTGTATGTTTATTTACGAGCAAAAAACTATAAATTCTTATGGATACATTCAAAAATTACCAACACACCTCACTTCATCTTATTCAACATAAGAAACCGAGTCAGCCCTTTGATCTTACGACTATCAAAGCCATTTCCAAGACGCTCGAAAAGAATCAAAAGGTCGTAGTTTTTGTCAATAAATCAGGAATGCACACGGGTATGATTTGTAATTCTTGTGGGCATGTTCCCTATTGTAAACAGTGTGATCTTCCTATTTCTTGGCACTATAATGATCACCACAAGCTCTTCTGATTATGTTCTATTTGCCAATCTTTGTATACGACTATGGAAGCGTGTCCGCAATGTGAAACTGGAAAAATGAGCGGATATGGGATGGGCATCCAGAAAGTGAGTGATTGCTGTAGTGAACTTTTTGGAACTATGCCCGTCTTAGCACAGTCGCGTACTGCAAATTCACTTCCAAAAACCACTGCGCTTATCCAGTTGATTAATGATTCTCGCCTTATATTAACTAGCTCATTGATGCAAACCTCCCTTATCAAAGATGTTGGCTTAGTTGTAGTTCAAAACGCTCTTCCCGCCACTATGCCTGGTTTCAATAGTGAATATCAAAATTATATATTTTTAAATAATCTGATTCATTCGTTCCAAGTACCGCATATTATACTTCAAACTCCTGATTGTGAGCATCCTTTGATACAATCGCTTGCACAAAATGATAGTTCGTTATTTCTCAACCATGATACAGAATTCAAAATTAAACATCATTATCCTCCTTATGGTGAACTATGTATTCTTATATACAAAGCAGAAGGAGAGTCGGTACTGTTCAATAAAGTTAACAAACTCTTCCACGCTATGCTTGCTCTCAAGATACAACAAAGACGTGATGATCTTGAACTCTATGCAGTTCCTGCTACTATTTATAAAATCTATAATAAATATAGATATCAGATTGTTGTAAAATGAATCGATGTGAGATCTTTCATGGATGAGGTTTTCATATCATTAAAGCCATACTCAAAGGGATTTAAAATAGATCGAGGTGCTCAAAGCTTCTACTAATCTATAGTATATAAATTCTACAAAACTTGCATATTTACCAATAAAAATTATTAGTATTGATCACTTTGTCAATCCTAATATGTAGCACAATTCTATATTTTAGAGTAGTTAGTGTAAAGGAATCTCATACAATTATTAATTATCAGATTATCTTATTTTTACCAAATTATTATCACTACAATGTCTAAGTTCGTCGGCGCACATTACTATAAAAAACCAAGTACATTCCAATCTATGAGACATAAGTATAAGACTATGAGAATTTCAGGCTTGGTTATTCGGTTGCCAATTATATTTTTGCTCATACCTTTGATTGTTGGGGGATCGTTTTTCTATATATACATAATTAAAGAATTGCCAGATCTCAAACAAATTGAATCTCTCAATCTTTCCCAAACCACTACTATCACTGATAGAAATGGAGAACCATTGTATAGAGTATTTGATGAAAACAGGGACTATGTACCAATTAGTAAAATTTCTACCAATATGCAAAATGCAATTATTGCAGCTGAAGACAATACTTTTTGGTCAAATATAGGAATTGATTTTGTAGGTATCGCTAGAGCTGCTTTCAAGGATATCACAAGCGATTGATCCACAGAAGGAGGGTCAACAATCACTCAACAATTGGTAAAAAATCTTCTACTTACTCCTGAGAAGAGTATAAAAAGAAAATTAAAAGAACTTGTACTTACTCTCCAATTGGGATCTGTATTGGATAAACAGATTGCTAAATCTGATGCAACCATGACTTGAAAAGAAAGAGATAGAAAAGTTAAAGAGAAAGTTTTGGAACTCTATCTCAATTATATTTTCTTGGGTAATAATAACTACGGAGTACAAGCTGCTTCAAAATCTTTTTTTGGTACCAATGCTGCTGACTTGTGAGTATTTGAATCGTCTGTACTAGCTTCAATTCCTAAGGCACCGAGTAGATATGATCCTTACAAAAACAGAGCATTATTAGTAGGTGAACTTCAGGTTATCAATTCTTTACAAGAAAAAGTTACTTTGGATGATGCAGGAATGAAAGAGTTGATCAACAAAATTAGATCAATACTTGACGACAGTAAGATAAAGAACAGGATTAATTCAGCAGATATGATGAAGTATACTCAGTGACTAATAGATTTTGACTTTACCTACAACAATGAATTATATAAAATAAAGTATATTCTTGGACGTAAAGATTATGTTCTTTCTAGAATGTATGAAGATAACTTTATAACTATAGAAGAATTTAAAGACGCCTTATTGCAAGGTATGACTTATACTTTTTCAAAATCAAAAATTACTCTCGATTCACCACATTTCGTATTCCGAATATTAGATCTTTTGAAAGACCCTAATAATAAATATATTGGAGAATATGGAGAAGATATGCTGAAAAAATGAGGATTAATAATTAGAACCACACTTGATCTTAAGATACAACAAATGGCTTTAGACTCAATACAAGAGTCTATAGGAACAATTAAAGGTTATGGTGGTAATAATACTGCTCTTATTCATATTGATAGTAAAAATGGAGATGTATTAGCCTATGTATGATCAGCTGATTATTATAATGAAGCAATAGACGGGAATGTGGATGTAATACAAAGAGAAAGACAACCAGGAAGCTCAATTAAGCCATTTTTCTATGCTTTGGGATTTATTAAAAATCCATTAACGATCGATACAGCAATTTTTGATATCCCTTTCAAATTAGGTTCTTATGAGCCTGATAACGCAGATGGCGGATTTATGGGTCCACTTCCATTACGTAAAGCGCTCGCTTATTCAAGAAATATCCCCGCCATCAAAATGTATTTTGCTGTAGGAGAACAAAAAGGTTTTATTGAGTTTGCAAAAGCATTGTGAGTATTTGGATTTGATGAAAGTAAAGAGTATGGTCCGCCAATGGCGATCGGATCTGCAGAAATGAAAATGTTTGATCTTGCTAAGATGTACACGCATCTTTCAGCTACGGGTAAACCTGGTGAAATTGATCCAATTTTGGAAATTAGGCGTCCTGATGGAAGTCTGTTATATAAGAAATCTGATGCAAGACCTACACAAGTTATCCCCTCAGGAGTAGCATATCTTATGTGGAAAATACTTTCTGATCCCGCAAATCTACCACCGGACTGGGCAAGAAAATTTGCTTTCTCTGGAATAAAATTTGCAAGCAAAACAGGGACGAGTAACTGGAGACAATGAGATAAGATATTACCAAGAGATGGATGGTTGGCTACGTATACACCGAGTAAAGTGTCATTATTTTGGGCTGGTAACACTTCAGGAAAACCTATGCATGCAGACGCATATGGAGGTTGGGTAAATCGATCTACATGGAATAAGTTTTGGACTAAACTCAAAACAAGTGGATATCTTAGAGATGAAGATATGAAACCTGTAGAAGTAAAACAATTAACAGTAGCAAAATATTCAGGGAAATTGGCTACAGATTCTACTCCTGCTGCTATGAGAGTTTCTACTTGGGCTTATATTAATAATTTACCAACAGAATTTGATGCTGGTTCTAGAAAAGTACAACTTGATAAGTTGTGTATGGGCAAGGTAAGCGATCTTACTCCAGCTAGTGATATTGTAACGGTATATATCAATGAACCGCAAACATTTATGCCTGATAAAAGAGATTTACCTGATATTATGAAATATACAGGACAAGGAATAAGTGTAGAAATGCTAGATGCAAACGGTGAAAGAATTACAGATAATGTATACGTCGAGCCAACTCAAGAATGTATCGAAAGGAGGTTTGGTACGGGAGTTTGAACAGGAATAATTGATAAAATTCCTTGAATGAATGCGAGTATTATAAAACCTACTCAAAATGAAGCTATCCAAGACACTGTTTCACTTCGATATAATGTTAGTGCTTCAGAAGAGATAACTTCAGTTCAAATCATTGTAAATGGGTCAGTAGTAAATACCGTTTCTTACGATAAATCTGTAGTAACTGACATGAAAACTCTTGATCTCAAAGCAATCAATGGATCAACAATCACATTAGGAATTAAAGCATTTGGTAAAAGCTGAAAGACATCAAGTGCTTCAGTACAAGTAGAGAAAAAAGAAAAAAATCTACAAAATCAAATGCCAACCTTGCTTACTAACCAAACTACAGTCAAACTTGAAAACGGCATATATAAAGTATCACTTTTCTTTACTGATCCAGATGGAACAGTTAAAAATGGGGTTATTAAAAAAGGAGGTTCAACAATCTCCAATTTTAATGGTAGTATCAGCTCCCTAGAATTATCAAACTTAGGTACCTTAGAGTATTCTGTAACTGATAATCAAGGTGGTACTAATTTATGATCTGTAGATCTTACGGCTTTAGGAAACTAATAAGATGATTAATATAATCAGATTATAAATAATTTTCACTCTTAAATTCACTCACGCTTAAATTCACTTCATATTCATTTCTCAAAAAGCATTAAATTCTTTAGGAACGGGAGCTATAATACTAATTTCTTGATCATGATGATCTATAAACTGATAATTATAACTGTGTAATAATTGTCTAGTAATATGAGTATATTTATTTGCGATTCTGTTTATTACGGCATTTCCATATTGCATATCACCAATTACAGGATGTCATAGATGAGCAAGGTGAACTCTGATTTGATGCATTCTTCCCGATAATAACTCACATTTTACCAATGAAATCGGTCATAATCTTTCATGATTTACATTTTGAAGAGTAGTGACTATGGTAGTACTTTCTAAACCTTTTTCCTGATTGACAAAAGTTTGAGCACGACCCGAAGTAGCATTGAAGCCTTTGAATAAGGGGAGATTGATATGATTTTTATTTCGTGAAGTCTCTCACTGCACTCGCGCAAGATAGATTTTTGTGATGTTGTGATCTCTGATAAGTTCGTTGATGTACTGCAAAGCAGGATAGTTTTTTGCTGAAATCAAAACTCCAGTAGTATCTTTATCGAGACGAAAACCAAAAGCTGGTTTGAAAGTTTTATTTGCTTCTTCTATAACGCCACTATGTTTATCTGCTAAATTTTTAAATTCCAGTAATTGATTCATAGTGATATCTTCAGTATGTTTATTGCCTTCATGCGCAACTATACCTGCAGGTTTATTCCAAGCTATCCAGTCTTCATCCTCCCAGATAATAAGGGTTTCCCAGCTTCGTCCTTGCTTAGACATGAATGTCTGTATCGCTCCCGAGTTGGTCTTGAGTTGAGATTTATCAACCAGCTGTTCACTTATTATATTATGTAAAATAATCTGATCACCTTCGTATAGAGTGATATTTTCTTCAGCTTTTCTTATATGCTCAGCGCCTTTCAACTTCACACGGATAAGTCCTTTTCTGATCCAATGATAAATATCCTTGAGAGTAATATGAGGGTAGGGCTTAAAAAACTTTCTACAAAACCTATCAAACCTTTGATTTGCTGAATCACTATCGATACGAATTGAAAATTGTTGCATATTAGTTTTTGACTATTTTTTGAGTATAATGATTACCTTGTGAATCTTCGCTTTTGATAATGTAAACGCCATCTTGCTCTGGGAGTGTTAATGTCCCATAATTATTAATGTCTAGTTCCGTCATCATATTGCCTAATATATCATAAACACTTGCTTTTACAACACCATTACCGGTTTGATTTAAAGTTAGTTTAAGCTCTCACTTTGTTGGATTTGGAGAGAAGTAGACTGAAGATTCTTTTTCTGATCATTTTATGGTTGTGACAGGCGAGTAACTTTCATCTCCATTTTTGTCTTTCATGTTAAGTCTATAGTAACTTACAGCATTACGTTCTTGTATATCTGAAAAGCTATAATTATGTTTTCATGGATTATTTGATGCGGCTACTGTACCGAGATTTTCTCGATTTTTTCAATTATCAGAATATTCTATATCATATCATAAAACATCAATTTCTTGCGCTACCGACCATGTAAGTTTATTGTTTCCATTTTTTAACTTTTCTCCCGTGAATGAAAGTAATTCCAATGGTAGCAGTTCACAACTTGATTGCGGACCATTATCTCCGTTTTCTTGCCATCCCATCCCCGATGTATTACTTCTTGTCTCTGGATGAATATTTGTTTGTGATACTATTGGTTGCATAAGATTTGCTGGAGTAGCTTTATGTGGATTTCCATCAGCATGGTTAACACCTTGTAAATGTACGGCTTCATGCATTACTATAGGAATAATTGGGTTTAAGTTAGTAGGAGATCCTGAGCCCTTAATTGAAATAGCTCCATAAGTTGTTCCAATTAAGTTATCTCCTGGTGATTGAATTGAGTTTCATGATATTCCAGGAGGATAGTCTGCATTTGTGAAGTAAATAATCCATACTTCGTTGTTATTGTTATCATATTTTCGATCTATAATATTTTGCATTGTTTGATAATAATCGCCAGTTGCATAAAGACTAGGATCTACGTTATCCAGGCTTGTGGTATTTTCACATTTGCTATAATTATAAGTGGGACCTACTCCTTGTCCTATTTCTGCTGATTTATTACTAAGGCTATCCGCAACAGTTTGAAATTTTGATTCAAGGTTAACATCAGTAGAACCTCGCATTGTCCAAGCTGCAGGTACCATAAGAAATCTTACAGTTTGAGGTATATTAAGATCTCTCAGAGTAAGTTCATCCTCCTTGTTTGTGTTTGTTCATCTTGATATATTATTATCGTTACTGCTGCGACGTGGTACATCTTTTTTAGCTACAAAAAATACATCAGATCCCTCTTGGAAATAGAGGTTTGATGCATATCATTCAGTTTTAATATATCTTCCAGGAGCCAATTCTACACCATCATCAGTGAGAGTATGCTGAGTAATTTCTATCATATTGTTTTGTTTCGTTTCTTGTTCATTGAGTAATCCACTTAATTCTTTTTGATTTTCAGATTTAAAATCCTGAGCCTGTGTAGATACTGCACCTAGAGTGCCTAGCGCTACTGCTGTAGTCATAAGCTTGTTTTTTAATGTCATAACTAATAAGAATATGATATAAAACTAATTATTAATCTTATAAACTAACTATCTAAAAAGTCAAGTGATTTTTAATTTATTTGAATTAAAGGTACTGAGCGTGCTTATGTGCTTTGAAGCTTTGCATAGCTGGTTGAATTCGTATTGCAAAATCTTCTTGTGTTTCCCGTCGATCTCCATCTCGTTGTTGTCTGGCATATTGAGCTAGATAGTCTTTGAGACCTTCAGGACCTCCACTATCTTCAATCAGATAACTGCCTACTCCTCAGATTATTTTTATTATTCCAACTTTTTCAGCTTCTGTAGTTTCTTCATCTGCTCTGGTAAAAACGATCTCAAAACGCCAGTTTTCACCAAAGTCATACATATATTTTATCTTAGTATTATTTATGAAATAATCTGATAACTTATAGTTTTTAGAAGAAACATTTTCAGAAACCTCTTGTAAATCTCCAAAATCTTCTTCTGCGAACTCTTGTAAATCTACCGATTCAATAGCATATTCTGGATGATTTATGATCAGACTAGAGTCCTCGTTACTAAATTCCCAAAGATGCTCACCACTAAAACCAAATAAGTCACATATTATCTGAGAAAGTTCAGCAAAAGTTTTATGATCACTTATCTGTATTGTTCTTTGGTTGAGAGGATTTCGATTTTGTAGTGTGATTTGAAGTGTATAAATCATATCTTCGCTTTTCTATAAGAGCTAAATCTATACATACACTATAACTAATATATTTGACAAATCAAATACCTCTGATTATAATTCAGTATCATCAATTTTATCCTTTTGGTTATACTAAATGCATACTTCTACTTTAAAATCTTATTTTCAGTCAACTATCAAAGTTACACTTTTCATAGCTCTAATACTTCAACAATTAATCATGTGATTTGGAGGGATAGGGATTTTATCTGCATATGCAGATACTGATGCTTATGGCACGACTATTCAAAAAACTATTATCAACGATACAAATACTTGAGTAGATTTTAGGATTGACTGGGCTAGTAGTGGGAGTTTATTATCAGGATTCATTCTCGAAGATCTTTTCACCCCAAATCTAAATTTCTTATCTAAAAATGATTCAAGTATTATTAGTGTAACTGATTTTTCTACAGGACCAAATAACTTGAAATGGATATTTAATACAAATATTACACCAGGAACGACTGGTAGTATTTTCTTAAATTTTAGTAAAAATGGAACCGGTCAATTTACAAATACTGGGCAGTTGTATGGCACTAAAGATGTGTGTGATATTATAAATAATAATAATGTTGTTAGTACAAATTTTGATGTAACTCCTCCAAATTTTGTAGCACCAAATCACGATGTTATGATTGATAAAAAAGAAGGTATTTGTAATCCCACTTCTGGTATCATACCATGAGGATGAGGTATATTTGATCCTGGTATGATTTCGTGATTTCAGTCAATTTTTAATTGGAATTGTACTAATACTGCACCATTAAGTAAGTACAATCTATGAGATGATGTCTACTATACATTATATATTCATAATTACTGACCAAGTTTAGTAACTCAACTTGCTGTGGCAGATGTATTTGAGAATAAGTGATTGCAGTTTGTTTCTGTAAGTGGTAATTATTTTGGTCAGAAAAGTTATGTAACATGAGCAGATCTTCTAACTTTTACAAATTGATTTTCGTTATGAGTTAATAGAGGAGCGTTTGTTACTTTAAGGTTTAAGGTGATTGCAGATGAATATTCTCCTTTAAATAACGAAGCTAAAACACGAATTATGATAGGAGGACCAAGCCAGAATACCTGGTCAAAAATTAAAAATACATATACTACGATTACATTCCCATGAGATACAAATTGATCGAATAATGTTGATAGTACACAAATAACAGTAAAAAGTTATGACTTAGCTATTCAAAAATCACTTATTTGAGGAACAGAGACTCCATGAGCCACCGTTGTATATAGATTAAATTTTTCTAATACTGGAATCGCAAGAACTGACATTCTTATAAGAGATAAATTCACTTTTAGTTGAGTGAAAATACAAAGTTGGGCAGGAAGTCCTGGTTTGATTGTAGATATTCCTCCTGTCTTTACTGCATGAGATGATTTCTGAACGCAATTCCGACAAGGAATTCATCTTTGATCAAACTCTACTGGATTTATCAATATTACTGTAAAACTACCTACATTATCACTGTGGTGTGTAAATCCACCTGCATTCAGAAATCTTGCTGCAATTGGTACCAACGCTGGAATACCATGAGAAGAACCTGGAATTTATATCAATCGTAATGACAGCAATATTACAAATAATAATGCTCTTTTGTCTATTGCAGTACTTCCTGCAGCTATGGATCCAAACTGTGGTGTGGTGAGCTCTCCTTATGATCTTCGTATTACCAAGACGGCTGATAAAGCTACTGCAACCGAAGGCGACACAGTGACCTATACTCTCAATGTTTACAATAGTGGGCGTAGTGATAAATTTATTTACCTAGATGACAACATTACTAATGGTATGATTTTTGATAGCATAGTAGTTGATCCGCTGAGATTTATGAAATGGCGAGATATTACTAATCTGAAGAATGATATGTTGACGAATATTACATGGCCTGATAATTATTCATATAGAAACATACGTTATTATACAAAAATTTTTTGAATTATTGATACGTTATCGCAAACTAACATAGGAAATAACACTGATATATTTGATATCTTGAGTGGAAATATTGCATGATTATGAGCTTGTCATACATTATTTGATACTTGAAACATGTATCAGACAAGCTTTGCTTGAGTTATGTCTATATTTGCAAATCGAGACACTACTTACGCTATCAAAATAGGTTTAGGAATGAGCGTCCCAGAAGCTATCGCTACTACAATGGCTGATATCTACAAAAGCATTTGGGTGTATACGCAAAATCAGGTAAATACAAATGCTCGAATAAACTCAACTATAGCATCACAAGCAAATAATTGCTGATATTATGCAGGTTATGAGTATGCTTTGGCAAAATGATTTTCAGCCAGTGAAGCTATAGATTGGGGAAATCTGATTGCCTGAGAAATGTCTTCATATATGAAAAATATCAATAATATTCTAAATGATAATCTTATTAGCACACTTGACAAAAGACTTAGACTGGCAGGTTATAATAATCACATTCCTTTTTCTGAACTTTTTTCATTATACACTAATTCTGGACAGGTGCGGGATGAGATACACACTCTCTATCAATATCCTGAGAATACCTATGTTGATTTATTGCAAGGCAATACTAATACACGTGGACCGAGCTATGTAGTAAGCGGTACGGATATTCTGTATAGTAATTATTCATATGGTACAAGTACTTATACAAACTTTGGAAGTTTTATATCTACTCCTCATTGAACTGGTACGTATTCTATTCCATTATATACTCCAAGTGTGAGTACTGATTACGGACATAATTATATCTACTTCCAATCCGGAACAGCCATCGATAATATTAAAAACTTCTTTTATGTACCAGCAAACCAAAGTACGCAATTTAAATATAAAATGATAGTCTGAAATAATTTCAATTCAGGTGATATTATCAACAATAGTGCTACTATAGCCATGTGTGCAAATGCAAACTGTATTCCTGGTAGCTTCGTATATAGCAGTGAAATAATCCCATGAGCAAACAATACAAGTAATGCTAATGTTCTCTACCAAGAAACATTGGTTCATTATGATTTGAGTGGTACTAATTTTGTGACTGCGCCAATCAATTTAAATCTTTGATCACCAATTTCTTACGATGCTACTTATTGTAACAATGGGCCAGATACAGTAGCAAACGCTACAATTACTTATAATTATGATAGTAGGTTGGCTTTTGTTTCTAGCGTAGGCGGAACAATTGGGACTCCTACAAATGATGGTATAAATCATTTACTCAACTGGCCAGGTACAAGATCTCTAGCAATGGGTGAATGTGAAACCATTACTCTAAACTTTACACTTCAATCTCTTACTTTACCACAAAATAATATTACTACAATTTTACACGTTGGTAAAGAATTATGAATAGGACTAAGCTACGCAGGAGATACTAATATTAGCAACAATCATGTACTTGAAGATTTTGATATAAATGACTCTCCATTCAATGGAACTGCTTCAAAATCTGCTAAATGAGCTGGACCTTATCATTCTGGAGATGCGATAATCTTTACTATAACTTTCACAGGGCAATGAAATCCTACCACAATTATTGATAATTATAATAACAATGTTTTAATATTCAATACTGCTACAAATGGGGGAATATTAACATGAATAACTTGAAATCAAAGTGTAATATGGACTAATATTGATGGGACTGTTGTAAATAGTGTTCAGGTGAGTTTTATAGTTAAAAACACTCCTGGTGGATTTGAAAATACTGCTACTATAACAAGTTCTAAAACATGATATTGTAGTAATGAAACTATTTCAAGTGTGTACTCATATGTTACGGGCGATATTGATGTAAGTATATGCTGAGATGGTAATATTGACATTGGCGAACAGTGTGATGATGCTAACTGAGACAACAACGACTCTTGTAGTAACACCTGTACTCTCAATGCACCAAGTTGTGTAGGAGTAGACTTCAGTCCAACAGCTTGAACTCCAGGATTACTTGTTACTGGTACTTTACCAGTACAAACTGGATTCAATTATTCTAACCTTAATTGGGGAGAAGGACCTTCAGTAGTATTACCACTCAACATCGAAACACATATCTTCAACAGCGTGGGAACTTTCCCAATCTCTGTTCAAGTTTCAAACAGTCTTTCTGGTTCACTCACAATCAGCTGTACTGGCCAAACTCAAATCTCATTTGCACCAATCAATGCCATATGTTGATCTGGAGACAGTGCACAAGTATACACGGGAACAACACCAACTGATCTTTGTGATGCAGGTAACCTAACAGGATTACTCCTATCAGGAAACACTTGGTCTTGGTTATGTGAAGGTCAAAACGGAGGATCAAACGATTCTTGTGATGCACCAGTAGGATATTGTGGAGATGGAATCATTGGTACTGGAATTGGTTATAGTAACCAAGAACAGTGTGATGATGCTAACTGAGACAACAACGACTCTTGTAGTAACACCTGTA
>ERZ724517.896-NODE-896-length-17365-cov-8.846736_pt1 | contig 17365 bp, 20 predicted proteins | sample MGYA00376050_ERZ724517 | MGnify/ENA primary metagenome ERZ724517 (study PRJEB28724, sample SAMN07190886) | activated sludge metagenome | isolation source: activated sludge of sewage treatment plant in Hong Hong | place: USA: Christiansburg, Virginia | collected... | reverse complement strand
CCATCGTCTTCATCACCGGCCACGGCGACGTGCCCATGGCGGTGGACACCATGAAAAAAGGCGCCATGGATTTCATCCAGAAGCCGTTCAACGAGGACCAGCTGGTCGGTCTGGTCGAGCGCATGCTGGACCACGCCAAGGACTCGTTCACCGATTTCCAGTTGGCCGCCAGCCGAGACGCCTTGCTGTCCAAGCTGACGCTGCGCGAGTCGCAAGTGCTGGAGCGCATCGTCGCCGGACGGCTGAACAAGCAGATCGCCGATGACCTCGGTATCAGCATCAAAACGGTGGAGGCACACCGCGCCAACATCATGGAAAAGCTCAGCGCCAACACCGTCGCCGATCTGCTCAAAATTGCCCTGGGACAAGCCGCCCCCAAAACGTGACATGCCGTACTGACGCTATATTTTTACCAGCACCCTGCGCCCGCCCCATATGGACTGCGGGCGTTTTCCATTTGAAAGCAGCACATGACCACTTCCATTGCAAAGAACATTGACGGCGTTGCCCTCTCTGCCAAGCTGCGAGCAGACATTGCCGCGCGCGCGCAGGCGCTTACGGCTCGCGGCTTCACACCCGGTTTGGCGGTCATCCTGGTTGGTGAAGACCCTGCCAGTGCCGTCTACGTGCGCAACAAAGTCAAAGCCTGCGCCGATACCGGCATTCACTCGGTCTTTGAGAAATACGAGGCAACGCTGAGCGAAGCTGATCTGCTGGCGCGGATTGCATCGCTCAATGCGGACCCCGCAATCCATGGCATCCTGGTACAAATGCCCCTGCCCAAACACATCAATCCGCACAAGGTTATCGAAGCCATTTCCACCAGCAAGGATGTGGACGGCTACGCCACCCTGAGTGCCGGTGAGTTGATGACAGGCCAACCTGGGTTTCGGCCCTGCACGCCGTATGGCTGCATGAAGCTGATCGAGACCACGGGACTGGACCTGCGCGGCAAACATGCCGTGGTCATTGGGCGTAGCAATACCGTCGGCAAACCCATGGCGTTACTGCTGCTGCAGGCCAATGCCACCGTCACGGTATGCCACAGCGCCACTGCGGACATGGGCCACCACACACGGCAAGCCGACGTGATCGTTGCGGCCGTTGGCAAGCGCAATGTACTGACCGCCGACATGGTCAAGCCCGGAGCCATCGTGATCGATGTAGGCATGAACCGGGACGACGCCGGCAAGCTCTGCGGCGATGTCGACTTTGCTGGTGTCCGCCAGGTGGCCAGCCACATCACCCCCGTGCCCGGCGGCGTGGGCCCCATGACCATCACCATGCTGCTGGTCAATACGCTGGAAGCGGCTGAGCGTGAAGCCACGCGTCTTGAAACCTCCCCCCGAGCACCCAAGTAACTGCTGATTGCCTCGCCAACCCCTTGACGGATAGCCCCATGAATCCATTGCTGAGTACCGCCCCATTGCCTTTGTTCGACCAGATCCTCCCGGAACATGTGGCCCCCGCCATTGAAACCCTGCTGGCAAAAGCCAGCGAAGCCCTTGAAACCGTGACAGCCCCCGCGTTTCCCTCGCAATGGGAAGCCATTGCCCGTGAGCTGGACGTCGCCACCGAGAAGCTGGGCATCGCCTGGGGCGCCGTCAGCCACCTCAAGAGTGTGGCCGACACACCGGAGCTGCGGGCGGCCTACAACGCCATGTTGCCGGCCGTGACCGACTTCTGGACCCGCCTGGGCGCCGACGAGCGCCTGTTTGCAAAGTACAAGGCCATCGATGTCCAGACGCTGAATACCGAGCAGCGCCAGGCCCACAAAAACGCCATCCGCAACTTCGTCCTTGGCGGAGCTGATCTTGCGGGCGCCCAGCGCGAGCGCTTTGCAGCCATCCAGGACCAGCAAGCAGCCCTGGGTCAAAAATTCAGCGAAAACACGCTGGACGCAACCGACGCCTTCAGCTACTACGCGACGGCACCCGAGATGGCAGGGGTACCCGAAGACGTGCAGCAAGCGGCGCTGGCTGCCGCACAAGCCGACGGCAAGGAAGGCTACAAGCTCACGCTCAAAATGCCCTGCTACCTGCCCGTCATGCAGTTCGCCCACAGCAGTGATTTGCGCGCTACGCTATACCGCGCCTTCGTGACGCGGGCCTCAGACCAGGCCGATGCGGATACCCAGAAATACGACAACACCCAGGGCATTCGCGACATCCTGAGCCTGCGCCAGGAAGAGGCGGCCCTGCTGGGTTATCCCAACTTCGGAGCGCTGTCCCTGGTGCCCAAAATGGCGTCGTCGCCGGACGCGGTGATCACTTTCCTGCGTGATCTGGGCGCCAAGGCCCGTCCCTTTGCCGAGCAGGACCTGGCCGACATGCGAACGTTCGCGCGTGAACACCTGCAACTGGCCGAGCCGCAGGCCTGGGATTGGCCTTACATCGGCGAAAAACTCAAGGAGGCGCGCTACGCCTTCAGCGAACAGGAAGTCAAACAGTACTTCACCTTCCCCAAGGTGCTGGCCGGTTTGTTCAAGATTGCCGAGACCCTGTTTGATCTCGTCATCACGCGAGACCAGGCACCCGTTTGGAACGCCAATGTGGAGTTCTACCGGATTGAACGGGCCGGCCCGCAAGGCACGCATCTGGTTGGCCAGTTTTATCTGGACCCGACGGCACGCAATGGCAAACGGGGCGGCGCATGGATGGATGAGGTCGTGACCCGATGGTTGCGCCCTGACACCCAACAGGTGCAGACGCCGGTGGCGCAGCTGGTTTGTAACTTTGCAGATGGCGTGGAAGTGGATGGCAAGAAGCAACCCGCTCTGCTGTCGCACGATGACGTGATCACCCTGTTCCACGAATTTGGGCACGGGCTGCACCACATGCTGACCCAGGTGAATGAGCACGACGTATCGGGCATCAGCGGCGTCGAGTGGGACGCGGTGGAACTGCCGAGCCAGTTCATGGAGAACTTCTGCTGGGAGTGGAATGTGCTGCGCCACATGACATCCCATGCGGAGACTGGCGAGCCCTTGCCCCGTGCGCTGTTTGACAAGATGGTGGCGGCGCGCAATTTCCAGAGCGGCCTGCAAACCCTGCGCCAGATCGAGTTCGCGCTGTTCGACATGCTGCTGCACACCGCCCACAATCCGCAGGACGATTTCCTGCCGCTGCTGAACCAGGTGCGCGACGAAGTCGCAGTGGTTCACCCGCCGCAGTGGAATCGCGCAGCCCACACCTTCAGCCACATCTTTGCCGGTGGCTACGCGGCAGGCTACTACAGCTACAAATGGGCGGAAGTGTTGAGTGCGGACGCCTATGCGGCCTTTGAAGAAACCGCCGGGCCGGATGGGTTGCCAAACCTGGAAACTGGTAGAAAATACCGCCAAGCCATACTCGAAGCAGGCGGCAGCCGCCCGGCGATGGAGTCGTTCAAAGCCTTTCGGGGTCGTGAGCCTACGCTGGATGCCCTGCTGCGCCACCAGGGCATGGCATCGTGAGAAACAAAAGGACAGGAGCACGCACATGAAACACCACCCGATCGCATTGCTGCTGGGCAGCGCCGCGCTGGTCCTGGCCGCCAGCGGCGTCCAGGCACAAACCATCTACCGTATCGTGGGCGCGGACGGCAAGGTCACGTTTTCCGACAAACCCCCGGTCAGCGCGGAACAGGGCAAGGTTGCCACGACCGGCGTCGGAGCCGCTGCGGCGAACCCCAGCAGCGGCATGCCGTTTGAGTTGCGCCAGGTAGTGGCCAAGTACCCGGTTGTGCTGTACACCTCAACCGCATGCGCGCCCTGCGACACCGGGCGAACGATGCTTCTGACGCGGGGCGTGCCCTTCAGCGAGCGCACGGTCGCAACACCGGAGGACCGGGCCTACCTGCAGCGCCTGACCGGCGACAATTCCCTGCCCTATCTGACCATTGGCACCCAGCGTATCCGGGGCCTGTCGGACCTGGAATGGACGCAGTACCTGGACGCCGCGGGCTACCCCAAGACATCCGTGCTGCCCGCCACCTACAGGAACGCTGCGCCCACACCATTGGTCGCCATCCAGACGCCCGCTGCACCCAACGGCAAAACGCCGGACAAACCAGACGCAGCTGCGAAAGAGGCGGCGCCGTACCAGCCGCCACCTGCCAACCCATCCAACCCGGCTGGCATCCAGTTCTAGCCAGCCCGGTTCAGCTTAGAAGGTCAGCGTCTTCACGCCGCTGGCGGTGCCCAGCAGGCACACCTGGGCCCGCTGAAACGCGAACACACCCACCGTCACCACGCCGGGCCATTGGCTGACTTCGGCTTCAAAGGCCAGCGGGTCGGTGATCTGCAGGCCGGTCACGTCGACGATGTATTGGCCGTTGTCGGTGACCAGCGGCCGGCCATCCTTCAGGCGCACCTTTGCGCTGCCACCCTTGGCGGCAAACTGGGCGATCACGCGCTGTGTGGCCATGGGAATCACCTCGACCGGCAGCGGAAAAGCGCCCAGCGTTTGCACCAGCTTGGACTCGTCGGCAATGCACACAAAGCGGTCGGACTGCGCCGCCACGATCTTCTCGCGCGTCAGCGCCGCGCCACCACCCTTGACCATGTTTCCATTGCCGTCGATCTCGTCAGCGCCGTCGATGTAGACCGACAAACGCGGCACATCGTTCGAGTCGAATACCGGAATGCCCAGGGCCAGCAGCCGCTCGGTACTGGCCACCGAGCTGGACACCGCGCCCTTGATCTGGTCCTTCATCGTGGCCAGGGCGTCGATGAATTTGTTGACCGTAGAGCCGGTGCCCACGCCCACGATCTCGCCCGGCACCACGTACTGCAGGGCGGCCTGCCCCACCAGGGTCTTGAGCTGGTCTTGCGTCAAAGGGGCGGCATTGGGGGTGGTGGGGTTGGTCATGGGCGAAAATCCAGGTAGTTTCGAAATATTGCAGGAATTATCCAATGTCTCTTGTTCCCTACGGTCTGGCGCGGCGTGTTTTCTTTAGCATGGACCCGGAGGTCGCCCATGAACTGACCCTAGCCAGCCTGGCCCGCGTGCAGGGCACGCCGCTGACCCGGGCCTATGGCGTGTCCACCGTGGACGACCCCATCGAGTTGGCTGGACTGAAGTTTCCAAACCGTGTCGGCCTGGCCGCCGGGCTGGACAAGAACGCCAAATGCATCGACGGCCTGGCCGCCATGGGCTTTGGTTTCGTGGAGGTGGGCACGGTTACGCCCAAGGCGCAGCCCGGCAACCCCAAGCCGCGCATGTTCCGCCTGCCCCAGGCCAACGCGCTGATCAACCGCCTGGGCTTCAATAACGATGGGCTGGACGCCTTTGTGGAGAACGTGCAGCGCTCGGCACTGCGGCGCAAGAAGCAGCCCGGCATGCTGCTGGGCCTGAACATCGGCAAGAACGCCGCCACACCCATCGAGAACGCCACGGACGACTACCTGATCTGTCTGGACGGCGTCTACCCACACGCCGACTACGTGACCGTCAACATCTCCAGCCCCAACACCAAGAACCTGCGCGCCCTGCAGAGTGACGAGGCGCTGGACGCCCTGCTGGGCGCCATTGCCACGCGGCGCGAGGCCTTGCAGAAGCAACATGGCAAGCGCATCCCGATCTTTGTGAAGATTGCCCCCGATCTGGACGAGGCCCAGGTCGCCGTGATTGCAGCCACGCTGCAGCGCCACGGAATGGACGGCGTGGTCGCCACCAACACCACGCTGAGCCGAGATGCTGTCAAGGGACTGGAGCATGCCGAGGAAGCCGGTGGCTTGTCGGGCGCGCCGGTGCGGGAGGCCAGCAACCGCGTGATCCGCCAGCTGCGTGCGGCCTTGGGGCCCAAGTTCCCCATCATCGGCGTGGGCGGCATCCTGAGCGCCGAAGACGCGGTAGAGAAAATCCGCGCCGGGGCCGATGTGGTGCAGATGTATACCGGGCTGATCTACAAGGGGCCGCAACTGGTCAAGGATTCGGCCCTGGCGATCAAGCAAGCATTTCGCTGACCACCTCGGCAATCGCCAGGCAACTGGTCAGCCCCGGTGACTCGATGCCGAACAGGTTCACCAGCCCGGGCACGCCATGGTCTTTGGGGCCCTGAATGCAAAAGTCCCGCGCCGGCTCCCCCGGGCCGCTGATCTTGGGGCGGATGCCGGCATAGGCCGGTTGCAGCGCGCCGTCGGGCAGCGCCGGCCAGTATTTGCGGACCTCGGCATAGAACGCATCGCCGCGCTCGGACTGCACCGTGGTGTCTTCGGGGCTGTCCACCCACTGCACATCCGGGCCAAAGCGGGCCTGGCCGCCCAGGTCCAGCGTCAGGTGCACGCCCAGGCCGGCGGCTTCGGGCACCGGGTAGATCAGGTGTGAGAACGGCGAACGCCCGGCCAGCGTGAAATAGTTGCCCTTGGCAAAGTAGGCCGTGGGCACATGGCGCGGGTCCAGCCCCGCAAAGCGCGCCGCCAGCGCAGGCGCCTGCAGGCCGGCCGCGTTGACCACGGAGGTTGCACGCAGGCGGGTACCATCAACTGCTACCAATTCAATAGCGCCACCATCAAGTTCTGCGAGGGCTAGCGGTGAATTCAATGCAAGGGTTCCGCCCGCATGCTCCAGATCGGCCAGCAGCGACAGCATCAAACCATGGCTATCCACAATGCCGGTGGATGGTGAATGCAGGGCCCCAACGCACTGCAGAGCGGGTTCCGCTGCCTGGGCCTGATCGCGGTCCAGCAGGACCAGGTCGGTGACTCCATTGGCCAGCGCCCGTGCCTGGATGGCTTCCAGCTGGGCCAGTTGGTCAACGGTGGTCGCCACGATGAACTTGCCGCAGCGATTGTGGGCCACGCCGCGCAGGTCGCAGTAGTCGTACAGCATGGCGTTGCCGCGCACGCAGAGTTGGGCCTTGCGCGAGCCTGTGGGGTAGTACATGCCGGCGTGGATGACCTCGCTGTTGCGCGAACTGGTCTGGGTGCCGATGGCGTGGCAGGCCTCCAGGACCAGCGCTTCGCGACCCGCCATTGCCAGCGCGCGGGCCACTGCCAGGCCGACCACGCCGGCCCCCACCACCACACAGTCCACGCGGTCCGTCACCGCAATTCAAGACCGGTTGGATCCGTGCGCTCCACCAACTGCTTGCCGGGCGGCACGGTGAGATGCGCGCGGGCCTCCACCGAGGTCATGCCAAAGGTCAGGCTGGCCAACCCGGTTGCGGTGTGCCCATACCCATAACCGCGGGTATCGCCAATCAGTGCCATCCGAAGGTCTGCCACAGCGCCGTCGTTGCAGCGCAAATCGATGGAACCCAAGGTGGTCGCGGTGTAGCGCAAGCGTCCCACGCAACTGGTCAGCATGGGTTTGCCGGCCGGCCGGGGTGCGCTGGCCGCTTCGGCGGGAGCGCCCACCACAGCGGGGTCAGCCCGGAGTGCCACGGTGCCCGTATGGTCCGGAAACAGCAGCATTTCACCCTGTACCAGTTGCTCGTCCACCACCGCATAGGCCTGAACCCGCGTCGACAAGGCCGCGAGTCCCGTGTCGTTCAAATTGGCACAGCCCGCCAACCCCGCCAGCACGGCAGTAGTGGCCAGCGCCAGGCCCATCACTTGGTGTTTCATGCTGAACTCCTTGAATCGGGCAACGCCCCAACCGACGCACTGCCGGTGTACCATCTTAGCCAGAAATCTTGTTGCCAAAGCCCGATGAAGAACCTGAAAGCGCCTCCATGACCGAAGATGCCACCGCAAGCGCTACCGTCAACCGTTTGCCCCTGCGTGCCCTGGGTTTGCGTACGGGAATGGCCCTGCAAACACGCCGTCTGGTCGAGGGCGCCAGCAAGAAAGAATCCCAATATTTTGGCGCCATTGAAGGCAAGGGAGTCATGGTCGGGCCGCTGGGTCCGGATGGCGCAAAGACCGAGCTGGAGGAAGGCGAGATCTGTGTCGTGCGGGGTTTCACCGGCCAGTACGAGTTCTCGTTTTTGAGCAAGGTGCTGCAAACTTTTCAAAAGCCGTTTGCCTACGCGCTGTTGGCCTACCCGCCCCAGGTCGACGCAACACTGGTGCGCCAGTCCATGCGCACCAAGACCACCTGGCCCACCACGGTGGAGGTTCCCGGCAAAGACGCGCTGGACGCCACGCTGGTGGATATCAGCCTGCAGGGCGCCATGATCAAGACCGACTCGGCATTGGCCACCGTCGGCGATGTGGTGACCGTGGGCATCGACGTCATCTTTGACAGCACGCCGGTGCAGCTCAATCTTTCAGCCAGCATCTGCCACAACAACCGGGCCAGCAACGAAGCCGCGTTCTACATCGGGCTGGCGTTCAAAAACCTCACGCAGCACGACAAACTGGTGCTGCACTTTGTGACGCAGGCGCCGCAAGGCCAATAGGTCCGGAACGGGCCTATAGCGCCGGTTTGGCGTAGGCTTCCAGGCCGACCACGCCAATCTTCAACAGCCCCTGGCGCTGCGCCGCGGTCAGCACGGCGGCCACCGCATCGTATTTGGTCTTGGGATCGGCATGCACATGAATTTCAGGTTGCACGGGCTCAAGTGCTGCTGCCTGTAACCGCGCCTCCAGCGCGGCGCGGTCGCTCACCGGTTCGCCATTCCATTGCAACTGGTTGTTGCTGGAGACCTCCAGCCGGACCACCACAGGGTCCGGCGCATCCGGCGGTGGCACGCCACCAGGCAGGTCCATACGCACCGAGTGCAGCTGGATGGGAATCGTGATGATGAGCATGACCAGCAGTACCAACAGCACGTCGATCAGCGGCGTGGTGTTCATGCTGGGCGCAGCGTGGGCCTCGTCACCCTCTTCTTCGTCAAATTCAATGGCCATAAAGGGTCGCTCTCAAGGTGTGGCGGGCGGTTCGGTCAGGAAGCCCACCCGGGCGATGCCGGCGATCTGGCAAGCGAGCACCACCTTTGCAACCGCTTCGAAATTCGACCGCGCGTCGGCCCGTATGTGAACTTCGGGTTGGGGACTCTGGCCGGCAATTTTTGCCAGGCGTTGCTGCAACAGATCATCCGAGCCCAGCTTGACGTCAAACCAGTAGGCCGCGCCATTGGCATCCACCGACACAATCACCGTCTCGGGTTGGGCCTGGCGCAACTGGTTGCTCTCGCGTGGTAGCTTCACGGCCACCGCAGCATTGACTACCGGAATGGTGATCAGAAAAATGATCAGCAGGACCAGCATCACATCCACCAGGGGCGTGGTATTGATGTCGGACAGCATGTCATCGTCGCTGTCCAGCCCGGACAGCCCCGGATGCGCAGCGTCGTCAAACGATATGGCCATGGTCAGACCACCGCCTTGCTCACACTGCCACTGCGCTGGCTTTTTTCAATCTCTATGAGCAGCAGCGTGTGCAGATCGGAGCCGAAGCCTTTGACGTTGTGCAGGGCCAGGCGGTTGCGGCGCACCAGCCAGTTGTAGCCCAGCACGGCAGGGACCGCCACAGCCAACCCCAGTGCGGTCATGATCAACGCCTCGCCCACGGGGCCGGCAACTTTGTCGATGGACGCCTGGCCGGTCGAGCCGATGGTGACCAGGGCGTTGTAAATACCCCAGACTGTGCCGAACAGGCCGACAAACGGAGCGGTCGATCCGACAGTCGCCAGCACCGACAGGCCGGACTGCATGCGCATTTGCAAGGTGCCAACGTTGCGCACGATGTCCTGGCTCAGCCACGTGCCCACATCCACCTGCCCGGCAAGACTTTCGTATTTGCGCAGCGCGTCCATTGCGGAATCCACCAGGAACCGGAAAGGGCTTTCCTTGCCCAGGGCGGTGGCGCCCTTTTGCAGTGAATCGGCATTGGCAAACGCAGCCCGCGCCGACTGCGCCTGGGTGGCCTGGCGCCGTTGTTCGAGCAGCTTGGAGACGATCACATACCAGCTCAGCAGCGACATCAACGCCAGCAAGACCAGGGTTGTGCGCGCCACCATATCGCCCTGCGCCCAGACCACGCGCAAACCATAGGGGTTGGACACGTTACCCGCGACCGCGGAACCTCCGCTGTCGGCAGTCTGCTGGACGGTGCCGCCCGTGAGCACCGCCTGGCCTGGTATGGCAGACGCAACCGCACTCGCAGGAGCGGTCGGTGATTGTGCATGGATGGGCGGACTGAAAACGCAGGCCCATACCAAAACGCCGGCAGAAACCAAGGCCCGGCACGGTTGTGCGAAGCGTGATGCGGGTGTGTGCGAAGTGGTCGAATTCATTGCCGATTCCTGTGAAATGTTCATTTGCATTTGCCTTGCAGAGCCTGAGCCGCAATCGCCGGGGCGGCAAACAGCCCGTTAAAACTGACCTGTCCCTGATTCACCTGACCTGTTTGGTTGGTACCCAAACAATCAGGCATTTGCGCGCCCTCCATCCCCGCCACAAATTTGTCCTTGCGTCCGCCCGGGTTCAGCTGCTCGTTGGCCAGCTCCGCAAAACTCTTCTGGCGCGGGCGCCGCTCCATGTAATTCGGGTAGACCAGCCCTGAGCCACCGGCCGCGCCGCCGGGCGCCTGCGCCGCAGAAGCGGGGCCTCCGCCCGGCGGTGCACCGGTGGCCGGCGCATTCGCCGCAACGGGAGGCTTCTCTGCCGGCGTGATGGCCAGAGCCCTAGCGGGTGCTGGTGCTGGTGCTGGTGCTGGTGCTGGTGCTGGTGCTGGCGCTGGCGCTGGCGCTGGTGCGGGTGCTGGTGCGGGTGCGGGTGCTGGTGCTGGTGCTGGTGCTGGTGCTGGCGCGGGCGCTGGTGCTGGTGCTGGTGCTGGCGCGGGCGCTGGTGCTGGTGCGGGCGCTGGTGCGGGCGCTGGTGCTGGTGCTGGTGCTGGTGCTGGCGCTGGCGCGGGCTCCGCCACTGGAACTGGAACTGGAACTGGAACGGGTGCAGGTTCCGGAATGACGGGAACCGGGACAGGCGTCGCAGGCGGTATCACAACAGCGGGAACGACAACCGGAACCGTTTCTTGCGCCAGTTGGACGGGCTTTGCTTCGGGCAGGGCCTCCCGAACGACGTGGCGTTTCTGTTCTGGCGGACGTTCTGTAGGCTTCTTCTCCTGAACCGCGTTGACCGTGGCAATGGGGCCCCGCACTTCCCGAATCGCCCTCTGCACCACCGCCGGTGCGCTGGGTACCAGTTCCCGCAGGCGGGTAATCGGTGACAGGATCTGGTACACCACGTTGCGACTGACCTGCAGGCTTGGTGCGGCCTGCAGCATGATCCACAATAGGCCGATGTGAATGGCACCCACTGCCACCAGTGCAGGCAGGGACACGCGTTCCTGCGCCAGCACGGTTTTCGACAAGGGATCAATCATCGGCAGAGGATATCCTGAGATCAGGCCTGCGGCCTGTTGGCGTTAATGGTCTGAGTTTAAGCGGAGAGCAACATGACAACCGCCCCACCGGGTATTGGAAAGTACCGCGTCGAACGCGAATTGGGCCGGGGCTCCAGCGGAGTGGTCTACCTGGCCTACGATACGTTTCGCAACGTCTGGGTGGCCATCAAACAGATTCACCCGCACCTGCTGCTGGACCCCGGACAGGCCGTCAAATACCGGCGCTTGCTGCACAACGAAGCGGTTCTTGCAGGCAAGATCGCCCATCCCCATATCGTCGCCCTGATCGACGTGGACGAGCGGGCCGATCCGCCCTACCTGGTGTTGGAATACGTCAAGGGCCGGTCATTGGAGACGCATACTTCGCCCCACACGCTGCTGCCCGTGCCGGAAGTGCTGGACATCGCGTTCAAGTGCTGCAACGCACTGGAGTACGCCCACTTCCATGGTCTGGTACACCGGGACATCAAACCTGCCAATTTGCTGTTGCGTGACGATGGCGAGATCAAGCTCACCGACTTTGGCACCGCGCTGTCCCAAAAGGGTGACGTGACCCAACTGGCAGGACTGGTGGGGTCGCCTGCCTACATGTCGCCCGAGCAGATCCGCGAAGCGCCACTGACCCAACAGTCCGACATGTTCTCTCTGGGCATCGTTCTGTATGAGCTGCTGACCGGTCAGAAGCCATTCCTGGGCGACAGTGACTATGCAACCATCTTCAAAATCGGTTCGGAAGAAGCGGTACCGGTGCGCGTGATCCGCCCCGAGTTGCCAGCAGCTCTGGAGGACATCATCCGCGTGGCCCTGGCCAAGGCGCCGGCCGACCGTTTTTCCGACTGGAATGCCTTTGCCGATGCCATCATTGGCGCCAGCAGCAGCGTGACCAAACTGGCGTCCCAGACGACCGAGGTCGAGCGCTTCCAGAAGCTGCGGCAATTCGAATTCTTCAAGGACTTCAGCGATGTCGCCATTTGGGAAACCCTCAGACTGGGACGCCTGCACAAGCTGGACGCAGGCACGGTGCTGATGGAAGAAGGGAGCACCGGTAAGTCCTTTTATCTGCTACTGGAAGGCAGCGTCAGGATCACCAAGAACAATCTGGCACTAAGCAAACTGAAAGCCGGGGTCAGCATTGGCGAAATGGTCTACCTGCAGCCAGAAAAAAATGTACGCTCCGCGACGGTCATTGCCGAGACAAAAGTCTCCGTGTTGAAGATCCAGGGCGAATCGCTGCGCCAGGCCTCGGCGGAGCTGCAATCCTGCTTTGACAAGGCATTCATCAGAATGCTGGTCACGCGGCTCATAGCGACCAATCTGCAACTGTCGGAGTGGGATGTGTAATGGCCGCAATGGCGACCACAAGAAAAAAGCACCGGGCGTTTCCGCCAAGTGCTTGATTTCATTACCATATTTGGTGGGCAGTACAAGTTTCGAACTTGTGACCCCTGCAGTGTGAATGCAGTGCTCTACCCCTGAGCTAACCGCCCTGATTATTCATCAGAATAGCCTCAAATTATACAACAATCATCAGGCGAGCTTTCGCCACAGCGTTTTTCCACCGCTGGACTTGTCCAACTGGCTCATCACCTCTTCATGTGCCAACAGTTCCTGTGCATTGGCGGCCACCACAGGCAGGACAAATCCACGTAAATCGATCTGCACGGCAACCACTCCGGCCTCGTCGGGCGAACCCGCATCCATCAGCAGCGCATCCTGGCCGCGCGTCATGTTGATATACACGTCCGCCAGCAGCTCGGCATCGAGCAAGGCGCCGTGCAGGGTGCGCCCTGAATTGTCGACTTCCAGCCGGTCGCACAGGGCATCCAGGCTGTTGCGCTTGCCGGGGAACATCTCCTTGGCCATAACAAGGGTGTCGATCACGGAGCCCACATAGCTCCTGAACGCCTGATGACCGGCACGGGCCAGCTCCGCATCCAGGAAGGAGAGGTCAAACGGGGCGTTGTGAATGATGATTTCGGCATCGGCCACATAGTCCAGCAACTCCCGGGCTATTGACCCGAACTTGGGCTTGTCGCTCAAGAACTCGGTGGTCAGGCCGTGCACGCGCAAGGCGCCCTCTTCGCTGTCCCGCTCGGGGTTCAAGTAGAAGTGCAGGTTGTTGCCGGTGAGCTTGCGGTTGACTAGCTCCACACAGCCGATTTCGACCATTCGGTCCGGATTTTGCGCCAGGTTGGCGTTGAAACCGGTGGTTTCAGTGTCCAGAAAAATTTGCCGCATCAGTGATTCTCTTTGGCGTGGTTGATGGAGTATTTGGGAATCTCCACTACGACGTCCTTCTGCGCCAAAAACGCCTGGCAGCTCAGGCGCGAGTTGGGCTCCAGGCCCCAGGCGCGGTCCAGCAGGTCTTCCTCGTTTTCATCGAGTTCATTGAGTGACGCAAAACCCTCGCGCACGATGACGTGGCAGGTGGTGCAGGCGCAACTCATGTCGCAGGCATGCTCGATGGCAATGTGGTTTTCCAGCAGCGCCTCGCAGATGGACGTGCCCGGCGAAGCCGTAATTTCGGCGCCTTGTGGGCAGTATTCCGGGTGCGGCAGGATTTTGATGATTGGCATAATTTAATCAGTTGGGGTCAGAGCACATTTGCTGCGCAAAGTGGTCTGACCCGCAAGAACTCATAGTGTTTCAATGTTCCTGCCCTCCAGCGCATGGGCAATGCCCCGGTTCATGCGTTGGGCGGCAAAGGATTCGGTGGCCTGGGCCAGCGCGTTGCTTAAGCGCTCGATATGGGCAGCATCGCTGCTGTTCCGGCCCTCTGCAAGTGCCTGCATGGCAGCATCAATTTCGGCACGCTCCGGCGCATCCAGCAGGTCTGCATCGGCGTCCAGCGCACTGTGGATGGCCAGCAGCAGGCGGTCGGCATCGACCTGCGCCTCCACCACGGCGCGGGTGCGAATGTCCTGCTCGGCGGTGGCAAAGCTGTCCTGCAGCATTTGAGCAATCTGGGCATCACCCAGGCCGTACGACGGCTTGACGTTGATGTCGGCCTGCACACCGCTGACCTGCTCATGCGCCGCCACGTTCAGCAGGCCATCGGCATCGACCGTGAACGTGACACGGATGCGGGCGGCTCCGGCGGCCATGGGCGGAATGCCGCGCAGCTCGAAGCGCGCCAGGCTGCGGCAATCGGCCACCAGATCGCGCTCGCCCTGCACCACGTGCAAAGCCAGCGCAGTCTGGCCATCCTTGTAGGTGGTGAAATCCTGCGCCATGGCGGTGGGAATGGTCTGGTTGCGCGGCACGATGCGCTCTACAAGACCGCCCATGGTTTCCACTCCCAGCGACAGGGGGATGACGTCGAGCAGCAGCAAATCGCCGGCGGTGTTGTTGCCCGCCAGCTGGTTGGCCTGGATGGAGGCGCCCAAGGCCACCACTTCGTCGGGGTTGAGGTTGTTCAGCGGTGCGCGGCCAAAGAACTGGGCCACTGCCGCCTGCACTTGCGGCATGCGGGTGGAGCCACCTACCATGACCACCCCCTGCACGTCCTGCACGGACAGGCGCGCGTCGCGCAAGGCTTTGCGCACGGCAGTGATGGTGCGGGCGGTCAAATGCGCCGTAGCGGCCTCGAACTGGCTTTTGTCTACGTCAAACTGGATGCTAGCCCTCGTCAAGTCTGCGTGTAGCGCTACACTATTTGTAGCAGTCAACGCTTCCTTGCAGGCCCGCGCCGCAACCTTCAGCGTTGCCTTGTCGGCAGCGGTGACGGCCTCAACACCGGTCTGCAGCAGTACCCAGTCCGCCAGCGCGTGGTCGTAGTCGTCGCCACCCAGGGCCGAATCGCCACCCGTGGCCACCACCTCAAACACACCCTGCGTGAGCCGAAGGATGGAGATGTCAAACGTGCCGCCACCCAGGTCGTAGATGGCGTAGACACCTTCGCTGGCGTTGTCCAGCCCGTAGGCAATGGCCGCGGCCGTGGGCTCGTTGATCAGGCGCAGCACCTTGATGCCCGCCAGCTGCGCGGCATCCTTGGTGGCCTGGCGTTGGGCATCGTCAAAATAAGCCGGCACGGTAATCACCGCACCATAGAGATCGTCATTGAAAGTGTCTTCGGCCCGATAGCGCAGCGTGGCCAGAATATCCGCGCTGACCTCAACCGGTGATTTCTCACCCGCTACCGTGAGCACGCCCAGCATGCCCGCGTGGTCGGCAAAGCGGTAGGGCAATTTGTCGGCACCCACCACGTCGGCCAGGCTGCGGCCCATGAAACGCTTGGCAGATGCAATGGTGTTCTCGGGATCACTGGCCAGCGCCGCCTGCGCGGGGTAGCCGATGTCGCGCCCGCCACCGGCCAGGTAGCGCACCACGGATGGCAGGATGACGCGCCCCTCGTTGTCGGGCAGGCATTCGGCCACGCCGTGGCGAACCGCAGCCACCAGGGAGTGGGTCGTGCCCAGGTCAATACCCACGGCAATGCGCCGTTCGTGCGGATTGGGCGCCTGGCCGGGCTCGGAGATTTGTAGAAGCGCCATATGCAATCAAATGGGGGCAGTGCCACATGGCCGCCCCGCGGGGTTTCAGGTTTCCAGTTTGTCGAAGGCCAGGTCGAGATCGTGCCCAAACTTTTCAATGAACATGAGTGCGCGAACCGACTGCACGGCGGCAGGGAAATCACGCAGTTCATCGATGCGCGTGGCGCACTCGTGGAGCAAGTCGCGCTGGGCGGCATCCACATTGTCGCGCAGTGCGCCAAGCGCCGCATCGCTACGGGCCTCGTCCAGGTCTTCGCGCCACTGCATTTGCTGCATCAGGAACGCTGCCGGCATGGCCGTATTGCTGTGCGCGTTAACGGGCGAGCCGGCCAGCTCGCACAAATAGGCGGCACGCTTGAGCGGGTCCCGCAGGCGCTGGTAGGCCTCGTTGATGCGCACCGACCACTGCATGGCCACGCGCTGCGCGGCGTCGCCCTGGGCGGCGAACTTGTCGGGGTGGGCCTCGCGCTGCAAATCCTTCCAGCGGGCATCCAGTGCCGCGCGGTCTTGCGCAAACTGCTGCGTGAGCCCGAACAGCTCAAAATCGTTGGACTGCAGGTTCACACGCGGAACGACTCACCGCAGCCGCATTTGTCGCGCTCGCGCGGGTTGTTGAAGCGAAAGCCTTCGTTCAGGCCTTCGCGCACAAAATCCAGCTCCGTGCCGTCCAGGTAGGCCAGGCTCTTGGGGTCCACCAGCACCTTGACGCCGTGGCCTTCGAAGACCAGGTCCTCAGGGGCCAGTTCGTCCACGTACTCCAGCTGGTAGGCCAGGCCGGAGCACCCGGTGGTCTTGACGCCCAGGCGCACGCCAACGCCTTTGCCACGTTTAGTCAGGTACCGCGTCACATGGCGCGCAGCAGCTTCCGTCAGAGTGACCGCCATATCAATTCAAGTGCTTCTTCTTGTAATCGTCCACGGCCGCCTTGATGGCGTCTTCGGCCAGGATGGAGCAATGGATCTTGACCGGGGGCAGCGCCAGCTCTTCGGCAATCTGGCTGTTTTTCAGTGCAGCCGCTTCGTCCAGCGTCTTGCCCTTGACCCATTCGGTCACCAGCGAACTGGACGCAATGGCTGAGCCACAGCCATAGGTTTTGAATCGTGCGTCTTCAATCACACCTGTCTGTGGATTCACCTTGATCTGCAGCTTCATGACGTCGCCGCAGGCGGGCGCACCGACCATGCCGGTGCCTACGCTATCGTCGCCTTTTTCAAAGCTGCCGACGTTGCGGGGGTTTTCGTAGTGGTCTACGACTTTTTCAGAATATGCCATTTTGATTACCTCTTTAATGTGCGGCCCACTGGATTGCACTGATGTCAACGCCGTCCTGGTACATCTCCCACAGTGGGCTGAGATCGCGCAGCTTGGCGACGTTCTTCTTGATGGTGTCGATGGCGTAGTCGATTTCCGCCTCGGTGGTCCAGCGGCCAATGGTCATGCGCAGGCTGCTGTGGGCCAGCTCATCGCTGCGGCCCAGGGCGCGCAGCACGTAGCTGGGCTCCAGACTCGCCGAGGTGCAGGCCGAACCGCTGCTCACCGCCAGCCCCTTGATACCCATGATCAGCGACTCGCCTTCGACGTAGTTGAAGCTCATGTTCA
>ERZ724517.893-NODE-893-length-17398-cov-3.847258_pt1 | contig 17398 bp, 29 predicted proteins | sample MGYA00376050_ERZ724517 | MGnify/ENA primary metagenome ERZ724517 (study PRJEB28724, sample SAMN07190886) | activated sludge metagenome | isolation source: activated sludge of sewage treatment plant in Hong Hong | place: USA: Christiansburg, Virginia | collected... | reverse complement strand
TTTCAATAGCCTGAAGTATAACTGTGATAGCTTCTTCATTCGATTTCAGGTTAGGTGCAAAACCACCTTCGTCGCCTACGTTGGTTGAATAACCGTTTTTCTTGAGCACTGCGCTCAGGCTGTGGAAAACTTCAGCACCCATGCGCAGACCTTCGCGGAACGAAGGAGCGCCTACCGGCATGATCATAAATTCCTGAAAATCGATGCTGTTATCAGCATGTGATCCACCGTTGATGATGTTCATCATTGGGATTGGCAGCGTGTTGGCATTAACGCCACCCACGTAGCGGAAAAGATACTGGTTCGATTCCTGAGCAGCTGCATTGGCAACGGCCAGCGAAACGCCCAGGATGGCATTGGCACCCAGGTTCGATTTATTGGGTGTGCCGTCGAGTTCAATCATCTTGGCATCAATTTCGTTCTGCTCGGTAACAAAGTAACCTTTAAGCTCTTCGGCCAATACTTTGTTTACATTCTGAACGGCTTTTAAAACGCCTTTTCCTTTATAAATGGCTTTATCGCCATCGCGAAGCTCACAAGCTTCGTGCACACCGGTTGATGCGCCTGATGGAACGGCTGCGCGGCCCATCACGCCATTGGATGTGAATACGTCTACTTCAACAGTAGGATTACCGCGCGAATCTAAAATCTGGCGGCCAGTAATGTTTACGATCTGACTCATAACTTATATAGTGTTAGATTTGAATGTTCTTGTTTTGTTTTAAAAATGATAAAAGGATAAAGCAAAGAGACCTTCACTTTATCCTTTTAATTGAATCATTTGCTGAATATTAGTTATTTTTCTTCAGTTTCGGTTTGTGTTTCGTTAGCTTCTTCAACAACTGGTTTCTCAACAACTTCTTCGGCTACAACTTCTTCAGCGGCTTTGGCTTTGGATGCTTTAGCTTTTGGAGCTTTTTCAGCTACAGGAGCTTCTTCGGCTGAGGCTTCAGTAGCTTTTTTTGTTGCTGGTTTCCGACGGCGAACCGCTTTTTTGGTTGTTGCTTCTTTGGTTGTCAGAAGGTTTTCGTTGTAGTCAACCAACTCGATGATACACATATCAGCGTTATCGCCCAAACGGAAGCCGGTTTTCAGGATGCGAACATATCCTCCCGGACGGTTAGCAACTTTAACTGATACTTCGCGGAAGAGTTCAGTAACAGCTTCTTTATCCTGCAGGTAGCTGAAAACTACGCGGCGTGAGTGTGTTGAATCTATTTTAGCGCGTGTGATCAATGGCTCTACATATCCACGAAGTGCCTTTGCTTTGGCAATGGTGGTACTGATGCGTTTATGCATGATCAGCGAGCTAGCCATATTGGATAGCATAGCTTTGCGATGAGTACTGGTTCTGCCCAGGTGGTTTATTGTTTTCTGATGTCTCATTTCGCTTATTCCTTATCTAATTTGTACTTCGCAACATTCATTCCGAATTCAAGTCCTTTGGTTTTTACCAGGTCTTCCAGTTCGGTTAGCGACTTTTTACCAAAATTGCGGAATTTCAATAAGTCGTTTTTATTAAAAGCTACCAGTTCGCCAAGGGTTTCAACATCGGCAGCTTTAAGACAGTTGAGTGCACGGACTGAAAGATCCATATCCACTAACTTGGTTTTGAGTAACTGACGGATATGAAGTGTATTTTCATCAAATTCTTCAGCAACTGCTTTTTCCTCGATATCGAGCGTAATCTTTTCATCACTGAAGAGCATAAAGTGATGGATCAGGATACGTGCTGCTTCTTTCAAGGCGTCCTTCGGGTGTATTGAACCGTCGGTTTTAATTTCAAGAATCAGTTTCTCGTAGTCAGTTTTCTGTTCAACGCGGAAGTTTTCGATGCTATATTTCACATTCTTTATCGGAGTGTGAATGGAATCCATAAATATGGTTCCGATATGTGCATTGGCAACTTTATTCTCTTCTGCCGGTACGTAACCTCTGCCTTTGTTTACACTAATCTCAACATTCAGTTTTACTGAAGGCTCCATATGGCAGATAACTACCTCAGGGTTCAGCACCTGGAAAATCGAAAGGTGTTTGGCGATATCGCCTGCAGTGAAAGTATCTTTCCCGGTTACGGTGAAGTTGATTTTTTCACTTTCTTCCGATTCTATTTGTTTGCGGAATCTAACTTTTTTCAGGTTCAGGATAACATCAGTTATATCTTCAACTACCCCTTTTACCGATGAAAATTCGTGTTCAACGCCATCGATACGTAATGAGGTAATTGCATAGCCTTCGAGTGATGAAAGTAAGATCCTGCGTAATGCATTACCTATTGTGATACCAAAGCCTGGTTCGAGTGGACGGAATTCGAAAACACCGTCGAACTCGTCAGCAGTTATCATGATAACCTTATCAGGTTTCTGGAATGCTAAAATGGCCATATAAGTCCTTTTTTTAAAAAATAATGCAAGATAATAAATTACTTCGAATACAGTTCGACGATGAGCTGTTCCTTGATATTTTCAGGAATTTCTTCGCGTTCAGGGAAGTTAACAAATTTTCCTGCCATCATTGCGCCATCCCATTCTAACCATGAGAAGCGGTTTACACGACCCTGGAGTGAATTCTGGATAACTTCGAGTGATTTTGAACGTTCGCGAACGGCAATAACATCACCCCTGTTGCATTCGTATGAAGGTATGTTAAGAACTTTACCATTCACAGTGATGTGACCATGGCCAACAAGCTGGCGGGCACCATCGCGGGTTGGGGAGATACCGAGGCGGTAAACCACGTTATCGAGGCGTGATTCGATGAGTTGTAACAGGATTTCGCCGGTGATACCTTTTTTACGGGTAGCTTTTTCGAAAATATTCCTGAATTGTTTTTCAAGAATTCCGTAAGTGTATTTAGCTTTTTGTTTTTCCTGAAGCTGAACACCGTATTCGGATTGTTTTTTCCTGCGTTTATTTTGTCCGTGCATTCCGGGAGGGTAGTTCTTTTTTTCGTAAGAACTATCGGGCCCGTAGATAGGTTCCTTGAATTTTCTGGCTATCCTTGTCTTAGGACCAATATATCTTGCCATAAAGCCTTTTGATTATGTATTATTAAACTTATTGTTCTGAAAGATCGAAGTAAGAGAATTGTATTAAACCCTTCTGCGTTTAGGAGGTCTGCAACCATTGTGTGGCAATGGAGTGATATCCTGAATTTCGGTAACTTCAATACCGGCAGTGTGAATGGTACGTATTGCTGATTCGCGGCCCGATCCGGGACCTTTAACGAATACTTTCACTTTACGTAACCCAAGGTCAAAAGCAACTTTTGAGCATTCCGTTGCAGCCATCTGTGCGGCATAGGGAGTGTTCTTTTTTGAACCTCTGAATCCCATTTTCCCGGCCGATGCCCAGGAAATTACCTGTCCGGCATTGTTAGTGAGCGAAATGATGATATTGTTAAAAGAAGCCGAAACATAAGCTCTTCCGGTAGCCTCAACTTTAACAACTCTTTTCTTCGATACTTTGGTGGTCTTTGCCATAGTAAAACTATTAGTACTTTTAATGCTTTCTTATTTGGTTGCTTTCTTCTTGTTAGCAACAGTCTTTTTCTTACCCTTACGTGTACGGGCATTGTTTTTAGTGCTCTGTCCACGAAGTGGTAGTCCTAAACGATGACGAACACCACGGTAGCAACCAATGTCCATTAATCGTTTAATGTTCAGCTGCACTTCCGAACGAAGCGCACCTTCTACTTTAAAACTGTCGTTGATAATGGAGCGAATGTTATTCTGCTCATCATCAGTCCAGTCCTGAACTTTCTTATTACGGTCAATTCCGCACTGATCCAGAATGCTCTGGGCTGAGGCACGGCCAATGCCGTAAACGTAGGTTAACCCTATTTCGCCTCTTTTGTTTTTTGGTAAGTCTATACCAGCAATACGTGCCATATATATTTATAGCTTTGGGGATTACACAATTATTAACCTTGCCTTTGTTTGTACTTGGGATTCTTTTTGTTAATCACATAGATTCTCCCTTTCCTGCGTACAATCTTGCAATCAGGTGTTCTTTTCTTAACTGATGCTCTAACTTTCATTGCTTGTGTTATTTCTTAAAGGTGATTATTCTTTATTTATAACGGAAGTTTATTCTTCCTTTGCTGAGGTCGTATGGCGACATTTCAATTTTGACTCTGTCACCTACAAGAATTTTAATGTAGTGCATCCTCATTTTACCTGAAATGTGCGCAATGATCATGTGCCCGTTTTCAAGTTCAACCCGGAACATAGCATTACCTAGTGACTCCTTCACTATACCGTCCTGCTCAATTACAAGTTGTTTTGCCATTTATTACCTAGTTATTATGATGTCAGGATTATTAACCTGTTCAATTTCACTGAAACTCGACAGTATATCTGCCCCATTGTTAGTTATTGCAATAGCGTGTTCGAAGTGTGCCGAGGGTTTTCTGTCCATCGTCCGTATCGTCCATCCATCGTTTTCCTGCATTACCTGCCGGGTTCCCAGGTTTATCATCGGTTCAATACAAATCACCATTCCTGCTTCCAGTTTTGGACCTGTTCCCCGACGTCCGTAATTCGGTACTTCAGGCTTTTCGTGAAGGCTACTTCCCAAACCATGCCCTACAAGGTCGCGAACTACTGAATAACCGAAGTTCTCAACATAGGTTTGTACTTCGTAACCTATATCTCCTACCCTTTTTCCTGCTGTAACTGATGCAATACTTTTAAGCAGTGACTGATGGGTGCGTTGCATCAGAAGTTCAACTTCTGTAGCCATCGGCACAATCCCGAAGGAAAAGGCCGAATCGCCATAATATCCATCAATAACAGTACCGCAATCAATTGAAACAAGATCACCTTCTTTCAGTTCGCGTTTGCCTGGTATGCCATGTACAACTATCTCATTCACCGATATACAAAGCGTTGCAGGGTATCCGTGGTATCCTTTAAAAGCAGGTTTTGCTTTATGGTCGCGGATAAACTCCTCAGCTATTTTATCGAGAGCAAGTGTAGTAACACCGGGTTTAATATGCCGGGCAACTTCCGCTATCGTTTTTCCAACAAGTAAAGAACTGTTGCGTATGCGTTCAATTTCTAATTCTGTTTTTATCAGGGCCATTACTTCAGTTTTACAACTGCTTAAAATGCGCCTGCAGCACTGCGTCCCTTAATACGACCCGATTTTGTTAAACCTTCGTAGTGACGCATCAACAAGTGACTTTCAATTTGCTGTAACGTATCCAATACAACTCCTACAAGGATAAGCAAGGACGTTCCACCATAAAACTGTGCAAACTGGGTACTTACACCACCCATACGAACCAAAGCAGGCATAACAGCTACCAGTGCAAGGAACAATGAACCGGGGAAAGTAATTTTCGACATTACCGAATCAATAAAATCGGCAGTCTTTTTACCAGGTTTAACACCAGGAATAAAACCATTATTCTTCTTCATATCTTCTGCCATCTGATTAGGATTAACCGTGATAGCTGTATAGAAGTATGTGAAAACAATAATGAGTATGGCATAGGTAAAGTTATACCAGAAACCGTTGATGTTGGTAAAGGTTGCGGCAAAACCCTGAAGGCTTTCGCTGCTGGCAAAACCGGCAATGGTTAATGGCAGAAACATGATAGCCTGTGCAAAAATGATAGGCATTACACCGGCAGCATTTACTTTTAAAGGTATATACTGACGAACGCCACCATATTGTTTATTACCTACAACACGTTTTGCATATTGTACCGGTATCTTGCGTGTGCCCTGAACCAGTAATATACACAACAGAACAACCATAACCAGCACTGCTATCTCAACGATAAAAAGTACCAGGCCACCTCCTTTTTGTTCCATACGGGCAACCAGTTCGCTGAAAAGTGCGAAAGGCAACCTGGCCATAATACCCACCATAATGATAAGTGAGATACCATTACCCAAACCCTTGTCAGTAATCTTTTCGCCAAGCCACATTACAAACATGGTACCCGAAACAAGAACAACAACTGAAGATATCCAGAAGAATACCGAAGGTGAAGTAACATTGGGGTCGAATGGTGTAATAGCAGTGGCAGGAAGCTGAGAAGTTAGATTGGCGATGTAACCCGGAGCCTGAAGTGCAGTAATAACTACAGTGAGGTAACGGGTAATCTGGTTAATTTTTTTACGTCCGCTTTCGCCTTCTTTCTGTAATTTCTGGAAATAAGGTATAGCCATACCCAGCAGCTGAATAACGATAGATGCTGAAATGTAAGGCATGATACCCAGGGCAAAAATAGAAGCATTGCTGAAAGCTCCACCGGAGAACATATTAAGCAATCCAAGTAATCCGGATGATGACTGGTTACGCAGTGCAAGCAACTGCTGGGGGTCAACACCCGGAATGGTAACATATGATCCGAACCTGTAGATCAGTATCAGGCCTAAGGTATAGCCGATCCGCTTACGAAGTTCATCGATCTTATAAATGTTTTTTATTGTCTGAATGAAGCGTTTCATTAAGTTCAGAGTTTAATAACAGTTCCACCAACAGATTCGATAGCTGCAATTGCTTTCTCGGAGAAAGCATTGGCTGATACATTGAGTTTTGCTTTCAGTTCGCCACGGCCTAAAACTTTGAGCAGGTCGTTTTTACCAAGCAGGCCGTTTTCCCTGAGAATATCGGGGGTAATTACGGTAATATTACTTGATTCAGCAAGTTTTTGCAGTACGTCAATATTCAGACCAGTATATTCAACTCTGTTAATGTTTCTGAAGCCTCCTTTAGGTACACGGCGGAATAAAGGCATCTGACCTCCTTCAAAACCACGTTTGTGCTTGTAACCTGAACGCGATTTGGCTCCTTTGTGTCCACGTGTGGATGTTCCGCCACGACCTGAACCCTGGCCACGTCCGATTCGTTTCTCCGCTTTAGTAGCGCCTTCTGCCGGCTTTAAATTACTTAGATCCATGTTATATGCTTTCTATGACAGATTTACAATTAAATTTCTTCCACTTTCAATAAATGGCTGATTGCTTTAATCATGCCTTCAATCTGTGGGGTAGCTACATGATCAACAGGGCGGTTCATTTTAGTGATTCCCAGGGCACGCAGCGTACGTTTTTGACGTTCGGGTTGTTTGATACCACTTTTAATCTGTGTGATTCTCACGTTTTTCATCGCGCTATAAAATTAGTGGTTAACCGTTAAATACTTTATCCATACTGATACCACGAAGCTGCGAAACAGCATGAGCATCTTTTAATTTGCAAAGGCCTTCGATGGTTGCTTTAACAACACTATGAGGATTTGATGAGCCTTTTGATTTGGCCAATACGTCCTTTACGCCAACGCTTTCGAGTACTGCACGCATAGCACCACCGGCTATAACTCCGGTACCGGCAGCTGCGGGTTTCATGAATACGAGGGCTCCGCCGTATTTTCCTAACTGATCGTGAGGTATAGTTCCTTTAAGAACAGGTACACGAACCAGGTTTTTCTTGGCATCTTCAATTCCTTTAGCAATTGCAGCCTGAACTTCCTTTGCTTTACCAAGACCATGTCCTACTACTCCGTTTTCGTCGCCAACTACAACAATAGCTGAGAAAGTGAATGTACGACCGCCTTTGGTAACCTTAGTAACGCGCTGAATGGCGACGAGCCTGTCTTTTAATTCGATATCGCTCGATTTTACTCTGTTTGTGTTTACGTTTGCCATAGCTGTAATTAAAATTTGATGCCACCTTCTCTGGCTGAATCAGCCAGGGCTTTAACTCTACCGTGATACAGATAACCGTTACGGTCGAAAACTACTGCCTGAATTCCGCTTTCGAGGGCACGTTCGGCAACGAGTTTTCCAACAAGCCTGGCTTTCTCACTTTTGGTAACTTTTTGATCCGCTATACCTTTAGCGCGTGATGATGCAGCCACCAATGTTGTACCTGAAAGATCATCGATCAGCTGTACATAAATATCCTTGTTGCTGCGGAATACTGTCATGCGTGGGCGTTCGCCTGTACCTGTAATGGTTTTACGAACACGTTGCTTGATCTTCAGTCTCCTGTATTCTTTATCTACTTTAAATGACATCGATTGAAAGTGTTATGCTGTTCTCAATGATTATTTATCCGATGCTGACTTACCAGCTTTACGTTTCAGTGTTTCGCCAACAAACTTGATACCTTTTCCTTTGTATGGTTCAGGTTTACGCAGCGACCTGATTTTAGCAGCTACCTGTCCTATAAGTTGTTTATCATGCGACACCATTGTAATAATGGGGTTTTTACCTCTTTCGGTTACGGCACTTACCTGTATTTCGGAAGGCAGTTCAAAGAAGAAGTTGTGCGAATATCCAAGAGCAAGCTCAAGGGTTTGACCAACGGCAACAGCTTTGTAACCAACACCAACTAATTCCTGTTGAACGGTAAAGCCTTCGCTTACACCTTTCACCATGTTAAAAATCAGTGAACGGTACAGGCCGTGCATCGACCTGTGGCGTTGTTGATCGGTAGGGCGCTGCACGTGCAGCTCATTATTTTCGACCTTTACAATAATATCCGGATCTACTTGCTGTTTCAGTTCGCCACGGCTTCCTTTAACGGTTACCAGGTTTTTATCTGAGATGGTGATTGTAACTCCGGAAGGAATCGTAATCGGTAATTTTCCAATTCTCGACATTCTTTTTTTCCTCCTTATTAATTAGCTAACGTAACAAATTACTTCGCCGCCAACGTTATTGTTTCTGGCTTCCTTGTCAGTCATCAGTCCGTGCGATGTGGACACGATGGCGATACCGAGTCCGTTGAGAACCCTTGGAAGTTTATCTTTACCGGCATAACGGCGTAACCCCGGTTTACTAACTCTTTCAATCTGCGTAATTGCTGATTGTTTGGTTACAGGGTGGTATTTGAGCGCGATCTTAATAACACCAGGTTTTGTTTCGTCCTCAAATTTGTAATTGAGGATATATCCCTGGTCGAAGAGGATTTTAGTTATCTCCTTCTTGAGATTAGATGCAGGAATTTCAACAACCCTGTGGTTGGCCATCACGGCATTCCTTATTCTTGTAAGATAATCTGCAATCGGATCTGTGATCATTTTGTATCGTGTAATTAATTGTTTCTTTTTTTATTTTACCAGCTGGCTTTTTTCACACCAGGGATCAGGCCATCAAGCGCCATGAAACGGAAGTTGATACGTGAAATTCCAAACTGCCTCATATATCCTTTAGGCCTACCGGTAATTTTGCAACGGTTGTGTAAACGGATAGGGTTTGAGTTTTTGGGTAATTTCTGTAAGCCAACATAGTCGCCGGCTGCTTTGAGAGCAGCACGTTTGGCAGCGTATTTGTCTACCAGTTTCTGCCTTTTTACCTCTCTAGCCTTTAATGATTCTTTTGCCATTGTATTGTAAGTTATTTCTTAAACGGTAAACCAAATTCTTTTAACAGTGCCATACACTCTTTGTCAGTTTTGGCTGTGGTAACGAAAGTAATATCCATTCCGTTAATTTTCATAACTTTATCGATTACTACTTCAGGGAAAATGATCTGTTCGGTAATTCCCATGGTGAAGTTACCACGACCGTCGAAACCTTTAATATTAATTCCACGGAAGTCGCGAACACGGGGAATAGCGATAGCAACAAGCCTGTCGAGGAATTCGTACATCTTTTCACCACGAAGCGTTACACGTACACCTACCGGCATATTTTTACGCAACTTAAAGTTGGAGATATCCTTTTTTTTTTTTGTTGAAACTGCTTTCTGACCAGCGATAGCTGTCATTTCAGCAACACCAACATCTATAATCTTTTTATCAGAAATTGCTGTTCCGAGTCCCTGGTTCAAACAAATTTTAACCAGTTTTGGAACCTGCATATGATTTTTGTACTGGAACTGTTCCGTTAGTGCAGGAATCACTTCCTTGTGGTACTTTTCCTTAAGGCGAGCTGAATATTCCATTATTTAATTACCTCCCCGGTTTTTTTTGAAACTCTGACAGATTTATTGGTTTTTTCATCTTTTTTATGACCAACGCGGGTTGCTTTGCCATTGGCATCAACAAGCATCAGGTTCGAGATGTGAATAGGCATTTCCTGTTTCAGGATTCCGCCTTTTGGGCTTTTTGCGTTGGGTTTGGTGTGTTTGGTAGCCAGGTTAACATTTTCAACGATGGCCTTGTACTTTTCCACAACCACTTCCAAAACTTTACCGGTTTTTCCTTTCGAATCGCCGGCAAGGATCTTCACGTTGTCCCCTTTTTTAATATGAACTTTATTACTCATGGTATATGTTAATTAAAGCACTTCAGGTGCAAGTGAAACAATTTTCATGTACTGTTTTTCCCTGAGTTCCCTTGAAACCGGTCCAAAAATACGGGTACCGATCATTTCACCGGAATTGTTAAGAAGAACTACGGCATTGTCATCGAACCTGATGTAGGAACCATCGGCGCGACGAATTTCCTTACTGGTGCGAACCACAACCGCTTTAGCTACAGTTCCTTTTTTGATGTTACCTGAGGGTAGGGCTTTTTTCACCGAAACGATGATTTTATCGCCAACGGAAGCATACTTCCTGCGGGTACCGCCGAGCACCCTTATGCAGAGTACTTCTTTTGCACCGCTATTGTCAGCTACCGTAAGTCTTGATTCCTGCTGTATCATAATTATTTAGCTCTTTCAATGATTTCAACTAATCTCCAACATTTTGTTTTGCTCAGCGGACGGGTTTCGGATATACGAACTGTGTCGCCGATGCCGCATTCGTTCTTTTCGTCGTGTGCAGCAAATGTTGAGGTCTTTTTTACAAACTTATGGTATTTAGGGTGTTTTACACGCCTCTCGACCTGAACTACAATGGATTTCTCCATTTTATTGCTTACAACAAGACCTATTTTTTCTTTTCTGAGGTTTCTTTCTTCCATTGCTGTGAAAATTTTTATTTGTTAGCCTTGTTAGCTGCTACCGATTCTAATTCACGCTTGTGCACTTCGGTTACCAAACGGGCAACTGTTCTGCGATAAGCTTTTATCTTGTTAGGGTTCTCAAGCGGAGATACAGCATGGTTCATTTTCAGTTTGTTAAGCTGCATGCGTTCTTCGTCGAGTCTTTCAATCAACTCAGGAGTTGACAGTTCACGAATAACTTCTTGTTTCATTTTGCTTCTTTTATACGATTGGCAACTTCTTGATTATCGGTCCGCCAGATTAAGCTAAATTTTCTTCGTAATCGCGGCGAACAACGTATTTCACGGCGATAGGGAGTTTTTGGGCACCTAAGCGGCAGGCTTCTTTTGCAACTTCTTCAGGTACGCCTTCCAATTCGAAGAGTAAGCGGCCTGGAGTAACACGTGCAACGAAATATTCGGGAGCACCTTTACCTTTACCCATACGTACTTCGGCAGGTTTCTTGGTAACAGGCTTGTCAGGGAAAACCCGGATCCACAGCTGACCTTCACGTTTCATGTAACGTGTAATGGCCTGGCGTGCTGCCTCAATCTGACGACCGGTAAGCCACACTTCTTCAAGGGCTTTGATACCAAATGAACCGAAAGATAATTCAGCTCCGCGTTTGGCATTTCCTTTCATTTTACCTTTCTGCTGCTTCCTGTATTTTGTTCTTTTAGGCTGTAACATCGCTAAAACTATATGATGATGAGTACTTTATTCCTTAATTATTTCTTATTCCTGGGCCGACGGTCACCTCCGCGATCGCCTCCGCGTTCGCGGTCACCACGTGGGCCTTTGCCTGATGGGCGGTTGGTACCATGGGTTGGTTTATCTTTAACCATGTTCTCAACACCTGGAACAAGATCAACTTTACCGTATATTTCGCCTTTGCAAATCCAGGTTTTGATACCTAATTTACCGTAAGTAGTTTGTGCTTCGGCTAATGCATAGTCGATATCGGCGCGCAGGGTATGCAAGGGGATACGACCTTCTTTGAACTGTTCGCGGCGAGCCATTTCAGCACCACCCAAACGACCTGAAATCTGTACTTTTACGCCTTCGGCTCCAATACGCATCGCTGATGTGATAGCAGTTTTGATAGCCCTACGGTATGAGATACGTCCTTCGAGCTGGCGGGCAATGGTATTACCAACGATAACAGCATCAAGTTCCGGACGTTTGATTTCTGATATATTTATCTGTACTTCCTTACCGGTAAGTTTCTTGAGTTCTTCTTTCAGTTTATCAACTTCCTGTCCGGCTTTGCCGATGATGATACCTGGGCGGGCAGTATTAATTGTGACAGTTACCAGCTTCAGAGTACGTTCGATATAGATGTGTGATATACCGGCTTTTGATAAACGGGCATTCAGATATTTACGAATCTGATCGTCTTCAACCAGTTTATTTTCAAACTTTTTACCACCGTACCAGTTAGAATCCCATCCTTTAATGATACCTAACCTGTTGCCGATTGGATTACACTTTTGTCCCATTAGGCTGCTTGATTATTTAGTTACTACTTCGGTTTCTACTTTTTTCGCTTTGCTGTCAATAATCACAGTTACGTGATTTGAGCGCTTTTTGATGCGGTGAGCACGTCCTTGCGGAGCAGGCTGTACCCTTTTTAAAGAGCGGCCTTCATCAACTTTCACTTCTTTTACGAAGAGATTGCTGTCTTCCATGCGAACACCTTCGTTTTTCTGCTGCCAGTTAGCCAGGGCCGATTTAAGAAGCTTACCTAGTTTTTCTGCGGCGTAGTTAGGTGTGTGTTGCAGAATGTGCAATGCAGTTTCTACATTTTTTCCACTTACCAGGTCGGCTACAAGCCTCATTTTCCTGGGTGACGAAGGGCAGTTGTTCAGTTTGGCAAAATACAATGATTTGTTTGCCTCTTTTTTCTGCTCTGCTGAATTATGTTTTCTTGATCCCATTGTTGCTACGTCTTATTACTTCTTACCTTTATTTCCGGCATGTCCCCTGAAAATACGGGTAGGGCTGAATTCTCCGAGTTTATGTCCAACCATGTTTTCGGTTACATATACAGGAATAAATTTATTCCCGTTATGAACAGCTATAGTCTGGCCCACAAAGTCGGGAGTTATAGTTGATGACCTCGACCATGTTTTGATTACAACTTTCTTTTTACTTTCAATCAGGTCGAGAACCTTTTTTTCAAGTCTATAATCAATAAAGGGGCCTTTTTTAAGCGAACGGCTCATGATGCTATATTTATTAGATTACTTCTTCCTACTTTCAATGATATACTTATTCGAAGCTTTTGCTTTTGCACGTGTTTTGAAGCCTTTAGCTGGTGTACCCTTACGTGTACGTGGATGACCTCCGGTAGCTCTACCTTCACCTCCACCCATGGGGTGATCAACTGGGTTCATAACAACGGCACGAACGCGTGGGCGACGACCAAGCCAGCGTGAGCGGCCTGCTTTACCTGAGATTTCGAGCTGGTGGTCGCCATTGGAAACCATACCAACTGTAGCTTTACAGGTTTGCAGTATCAGGCGGGTTTCGCCTGAAGGCATTCTGACTACGGCAAACTTACCGTCGCGTGACATAAGCTGAGCTGATGCACCGGCACTACGTACCATTTTTGCACCTTGTCCCGGACGAAGCTCGATATTGTGAATCATAGTTCCGAAAGGAATTTCACTCATAAAAAGTGTGTTTCCAACTTCGGGAGCTGCTCCAAGTCCTGACATGATTTGCTGTCCTACTTTGAGTCCTTGTGGTGCAAGGATATAACGTTTTTCGCCATCGGCATACCATACGAGGGCAATGCGTCCTGTGCGGTTTGGGTCGTATTCGATCGTCTTTACAACGGCCGGAATATTATCTTTTTCGCGTTTGAAATCGATTACGCGGTAATGTTGTTTATTACCACCGCCCATGTAACGCATAGTCATTTTCCCGTCGTGATTACGACCACCAGACTTATGCTGAGGTTCAAGCAAACTTTTCTCGGGCACCGATGCGGTGATTTCGTCGAAGGTGCTGATAACCTTGAAACGCTGACCAGGTGTGGTTGGTTTAAATTTCTTGAGAGCCATTATTCCTTAGATATTGCTGTAAAAATCTATTGATTCGCCTTTAGCTAACGTGATGATAGCTTTTTTAAATGAATTGGTTTTGCCTGTAAGAACCCCGCTCTTGGTGTTGCGTGATTTCAGTTTACCGGCATATGTCATGGTATTGACTTCTTCTACTTCAACGCCATACAATTCCTTGACAGCTTTTTTGATTTGCAGTTTGTTGGCACGTTTGTCAACAACAAATCCATATCGTCCCAGTTTTTCGCCCAGGGCTGTCATTTTTTCAGTTATGATCGGCTTGATGATGATACCCATCGCTTTTCTATTTAAAGTGTTATTGCTAACAGTATTTATTAATTTTCGAACGATTTTTCAACTTCACTTACCGAACTTACCAGGAAGACCAGGTTTTGAGCGTTGAGGATATCGTATGTATTCAGGTCGCAGGCGCGGGTAACTTTTGCCCTTTTCAGGTTGCGAGCCGAAAGAACCAGGTTCTGATTGTTTTCGGGAAGTACCATTAAGGTTTTGCGTCCCTGCAGGTTGAGTGCCGAAAGAACAGTGGCAAACTCACGGGTTTTGGGTGTTTCGAAGTTGAAATCCTCAACAACCATGATGCTATTTTCTTTCACTTTATAGACCAGTGCCGATAAGCGAGCCAGTTTTTTCAGTTTTTTATTCAGTTTGAAACTGTAATCGCGCGGTTGAGGTCCAAATACGCGGGCTCCACCTCTGAATAAAGGAGATTTGCGGCTCCCTGCACGGGCACTACCAGTACCTTTTTGTTTTTTGATTTTCTTGGTACTTCCACTTACCATTGATTTCTCAAGTGATGCATGTGTTCCCTGACGCTGGTTAGCCAGATACTGTTTGGTATCGAGGTATATAGCGTGATCGTTAGGAGTTACATCGAAAATACTATCGTTGAGTGTAACTGTTTTGGCGGTTTTTTCGCCTTTTGTGTTATATACTACTAGCTCCATCTTTCAACAATTACATATGAGTTATTTGCTCCGGGAATTGATCCTTTAATTACCAGAAGATTTTTTTCGGGAACGATTTTCAGAATCTGGAGGTTGATCATCTTTACGCGATCGCCGCCCATTTGACCTGCCATACGCATGCCTTTGAAAACTTTACTTGGGTACGATGAAGCACCAACAGATCCGGGAGCCCTGAGGCGGTTGTGCTGACCGTGAGTTGCCCCACCAACACCAGCAAATCCGTGACGACGAACAACACCCTGGAATCCTTTTCCTTTGGTGGTACCGATTACATCAATAAACTCACCTTCTTCAAAGATATCCACTCCAAGCACATCACCAAAGGTTTTCTGGTGGTCTGCTTCGAAACGGGTGAACTCAACAACAACGCGTTTTGGGGTAACACCAGCTTTTTTGAAGTGGCCCATTTCGGCCTTGTTCGAATGCTTTTCTTTTTTGTCCTCGTAGGCAAGCTGAATAGCTTCGTAACCATCCACATCCATTGTCCTGACCTGAGTTACAACGCAAGGACCAGCTTCAATAACTGTACATGCCACGTTTTTGCCATTGGCGTCGAACATGCTGGTCATTCCTATTTTTTTTCCGATAATTCCTGACATTATATCGAGATATTAATGTTTCTAGTTTTATTCTTTCAATTACAAACCTGATTAAGATCAGATTTTAATCTCTACTTCCACTCCGCTGGGTAACTCAAGCTTCATTAAAGCATCGATAGTCTTTGCTGTTGAGCTGTAGATGTCCAGTAACCTTTTGTAAGAACTCAATTCAAACTGTTCGCGCGATTTTTTATTCACAAAAGTCGATTTCAGAACAGTATAAATTTTCTTATCGGTTGGAAGAGGAATCGGCCCGTTAACTATTGCACCGGTCAATTTCACCGTCTTCACGATCTTTTCGGCAGATTTATCTACCAGGTTATGATCGTACGATTTCAGCTTTATTCTAATCCTCTGGTTCACGTTGTAATCTTTTATTACGTTATTATGACTGAATTTTTATCCTTTAATCTTCTCAATCACCGCTTCGGCAATGAACTTTGGTACTTCCTGGTAGTGTGAGAATTCCATGCTCGAATTTCCACGTCCTGATGTTACGGTGCGTAAGCTTGTAACATAACCAAACATTTCCGACAAGGGCACTTTGGCTTTTACTATCTGGTATTTTACTTTGGCATCGATGTTTTCAACCACGGCGCGACGTTTGTTAAGGTCGCCGGTTACATCACCAACATAATTATCCGGACAGTTAACCTCTATCTTCATGATGGGTTCCAGCAACACACTCTTTGCTTTGCGGGCGGCTTCCTTGAAACCTATTTTTGCACAGACTTCGAATGATAATGCATCGCTGTCAACAGCATGGAATGATCCATCAAGCAATTTAACTTTCAGACTTTCGAGTGCAAAGCCGGCTAAAACACCATTTGACATTGCAGCTTTAAATCCTTTTTCGATAGGAGTGATAAATTCTTTTGGAATGTTTCCGCCTTTTACCTCATTTACGAACTGTAATCCTTTAAATTCAGGATCATCGGCCGGGCCAAGTTCGAAAATGATATCGGCAAATTTACCTTTACCTCCGGTTTGTTTTTTGTATACTTCGCGGTGCTGAACAGTACCTGTAACGGCTTCGCGATAAGCTACCTGCGGAGCACCCTGGTTTACTTCGAGTTTAAATTCCCTGCGTAAACGGTCAGTTAAAATATCCAGGTGTAATTCGCCCATTCCCGAGATAACAGTTTGACCTGTTTCCTGGTCGGTACGGATTTTAAACGTAGGATCTTCTTCTGCCAGTTTCATCAGTGCGATATCCAGTTTATCAACATCATCCTGGGTACGCGGCTCAATGGCAACACTGATAACCGGTTCGGGGAATGTCATCGACTCGAGGATGATCGGATGTTTCTCGTCGCAGAGGGTATCACCGGTACGGATTTGTTTAAATCCGACAGCTGCACCTATATCACCGGCTTCGATTGAATCGAGAGGTATCTGTTTGTTAGCATGCATCTGCATGATACGCGAGATACGTTCTTTTTTACCGGTTGATGAATTCAATACGTAACTACCCGACTGCAATGAACCTGAATAAACCCTGAAGAATGCTATACGACCAACAAATGGATCGGTAGCGATTTTGAATGCCAGTGCTGCAAAAGGTTCTTCTGAATCAACGTGGCGTACTTCAGCTTGATCGGTATTCGGATTTATACCATCTACCGCTTCAACATCGTATGGGTTAGGCAGGTATAAGCAGATTGCATCGAGCAAATTCTGAACACCTTTATTTTTGAAAGCCGAACCACAAATAACCGGGGTTATTTTCATGGCGATTACTGACTGACGAATGATGCGGTGCATTTCTTCTTCAGTGATAGAGTTATGATCGTTGAAGTATTTCTCCATCAACTCATCTTCCTCTTCAGCACAACCTTCTATAAGCCGTGTACG
>ERZ724517.885-NODE-885-length-17592-cov-4.307806_pt1 | contig 17592 bp, 13 predicted proteins | sample MGYA00376050_ERZ724517 | MGnify/ENA primary metagenome ERZ724517 (study PRJEB28724, sample SAMN07190886) | activated sludge metagenome | isolation source: activated sludge of sewage treatment plant in Hong Hong | place: USA: Christiansburg, Virginia | collected... | reverse complement strand
CCATTTCTTTGTTGTTAGTATATAGTTCTACCCGATCATTAGCATATCGAAATACACAAGGCGATACAGAGTATTATTTACTTCGACAAGGAATTATTTTAGGGGTCGGTCTTTTTATTATTTTTTTTATTCATAGAATAGACCATCGCTATTTTTCTCGTGTGGCACAAATGATGTTGATACTCTCTGTACCATTATTATTATATACTAAATTTTTTGGGGTGAGAGTAAATGATGCAAGCAGGTGGATTCGTATTCCGGGAGTTGGGCTTACTTTTCAATCATCTGATTTTGCAAGGTTAGCATTAATTATGTACACTTCAAGAATGTTGGCTAAAAAAGCAGGTGTGATAAAAGACATGAAAGAAGTGTCTATTCATATCATGCTTCCGATTGTGGTTATTTGCGGATTGATTATGTTGGATAATTTATCTTCTGCCATGATTCTTTTTATGACATGTATCGTTGTGTTATTTATCGGACGAGTCAGCACAAAGTTTATTTTCGCCATTATCGGAGGGGGAATTGTTGCTGCAAGTTTAATATTTGCTTTTTCATGGTTTTTTGAGAAAGATCATGGACGGGCGGATATGTGGATTAAACGTGTCCAAAACTGGTGGGAACCCAATGTAAATGGAGATGATTATTATCAACAAAAACAAGCAAATATTGCCATTGCTAAGGGAGGAATTTTTAGAATTGCTCCTGGGAAAAGCACTCAAAGTAATTTTTTACCAGATGCCTTTTCCGATTTTATTTTTGCAACGCTCATAGAAGAATATGGATTAGTAGGAGGTGCTATGATTTTATTTTTATACCTTCTTTTTATGTGGCGTTTAATCATGCTGGTAAAGAAAAGCCCGCGCGCATTTGGTGCTTTGATGGCGGTCGGGCTTGGTGTAAGCATGGTATTACAAGCCATCATACACATGGGCGTTAATGTGCATTTATTGCCCAATACCGGTATTACACTGCCATTGGTAAGTTGGGGCGGAAGTAGTATTTGGTTTAACGCCATGGCACTTGGTATTATTTTAAGCGTTAGCCGGCATACTGAAGAACGAACCATTGTTGCAAAATCAAGTAAAAAAGAAAAACAAAAAATAGTAGATGAAATTCACGGATAAAGATTAATAATGGTCAATCAAACAAATCATAGCAATCAGCGATACATCATAGCAGGTGGTGGCACCGGAGGACATATCTTCCCCGCTATCGCTATTGCAGATGCTTTGAAACAGCAACAGCCAGATTGTGAGATATTGTTTGTGGGTGCAAGTGGCAGAATGGAAATGGAAAAAGTACCGCAAGCAGGATATAAAATAGTTGGGTTAGAAGTGGTAGGATTGCAAAGAAGCTTAACACTTAAAAATTTATTATTTCCTATAAAATTATTAAAAAGTTTATTTCAAGCATTTTCTGTAATTAGGAATTTTAAACCAGATGCTTGTATTGGCGTTGGTGGTTATGCAAGTGGTCCAGTTTTATTTATTGCAGCTTTGTTAGGTGTAAAAATATTTATCCAAGAACAAAATTCTTATCCTGGAATTACCAATAAAATTCTTTCCAAATTTGCTAAAAAGATTTTTGTAGCGTATGATAATTTAAATCAATTTTTTAATCCGTCTAAAATAATTTTGACTGGAAACCCCGTTAGAAAGGACATCACAGCGACATTGCCAGCCAAACAAGCAGCAGCAAGTTTCTTTGGTTTATCAGAAAATAAAAAAACAATTTTAATTATTGGCGGCAGCTTAGGAGCAAGAACCATTAATGAAGCAATAGAAAAAAATCTTCCATCTTTCACTCAAAATGGGTTTCAAATTTTATGGCAAACAGGAAAAATATACTACGATGGAATTATTGAAAGAACAAAAAACGCAGACTTATCTTCTGTAAAAATTCTCCAATTTATTAAAGAGATGAATATGGCATATAGTATTGCAGATGTTATTATTTCAAGAGCAGGTGCATTGTCTATTTCTGAACTTTGCATTGTAGGAAAACCAACTGTTTTAATACCCTCTCCAAATGTTTCGGAAGACCATCAAACAAAAAATGCAATGGCATTAGTAAATAAAGAGGCGGCTATTCTTTTAAGAGATAATGAAGCAAAAGATAAATTAGGAACAGTCCTGTTGAACTTAATGAAAGATGAAACAACATTGAATGTATTATCTGCTAATATCAAAACATTAGCCAAAACTAATGCAGCAACTGAAATTGTACAAAATATTACTAAAGATAAATGATGAATAAACCATGACTAATTTAGACAACATACAACGTATTTATTTTTTAGGCATCGGTGGCATTGGCATGAGTGCTCTGGCTCGCTATTTCAAACATCAAGGTAAAATTGTTTCTGGATATGATAAAACTCCCACCTCGCTTACTATTGAATTAGAAAAGGAAGGTATTCAAATTACTTATGAAGACAGTTTACAAACTTTAGACAAAGAGGCGCAATTGGTCATTTTTACACCGGCAATTCCAAAAGACCATCAGCAATATAATTGGTATGTACAAAACCATTTCAACATTCTAAAACGAGCGCAAGTATTAGGAATGGTTGCCAATACGATGTTTAATATTTCTATTGCAGGCTCTCATGGAAAAACATCTACTTCATCCATCACGGCACATATTTTAAAAACAGCTAATAAAAATGTGGCAGCCTTTTTAGGTGGTATCGCTATTAATTATAATTCAAATTTTATTTCTGGAAACGAATTTGCTGTTGCCGAAGCCGATGAATTTGATCGTTCATTTTTAAACTTAGAACCCAACATTGCGCTCATTACTTCAGTTGACACAGACCATTTAGATATTTATGGAAATCTTGCTGCAATTGAAGAATCCTTTCATCAATTTTGCAATAAAGTTAGAAGCAATGGTGTAATCATTTCTAATAGTTCTGTAGCAGATAGGATTTTAAATAAATCAGTAAAAAATTACAAATATAGTTTAACCGATAAATTGACTGATTATTATACAGAAAATTTAAAAGTAGAGAAGGGTGCTTATACATTTGATATAGTGCATCCAAATGGAATTATTAAAGACGTAAAATCATATTACGGTGGAAAGCACAACATTGAAAATGCAATTGGAGCGGCCGCAATAGCTTTAAATATTGGTGTTTCAGAAGAAAGTATCAAAAATGCTATTGCTACATTCAAAGGTGTAAAAAGAAGATTTGAAACACCTATTAGAAATGAAAAAATAGTTTATATAGATGATTACGCACATCATCCAAGAGAATTAGATGCGGTAATTTCGGCAGCAAAAGAATTATACCCAACTAAAAAATTAACGGTCATATTTCAGCCTCATTTGTATTCTCGCACGCGCGATTTGTGTGACGAGTTTGCAGCCTCCTTGTCAAAAGCAGAGGAGCTAATTTTATTAGATATATATCCAGCTCGCGAACAACCAATGGAAGGAGTAACCAGTCAAATAATTTTAGATAAAGTTACCATTCCAAATAAATCAATAGTATCCAAAGAGAATTTGATGAATGTATTAGAAAATAAAAATGACATTGAAATTTTATTAACCGTGGGCGCTGGCAATATCGACACCAAAGTGCAAGAGATTATTAATTTATTGAATCAAAAAAATAAATGAACAAATAGCAATCGTTAATGAACAAAACCACAAAAAATATCATCATTCGGTTCTCTATGTTAATAGGGTTAGTATTATTTATTTTTTTGGGAGTGATGGCTAAAATCAATCGCGAATCTTTGCGTATTCGCGAAATAAAAATTGACATTGATGACAAAGGCAATAATTTTTTAGTAAATAAAAATCAAGTATTAAATCTTTTGCACCATAATTTTGAGTTGCAAGGGAAAATACTTTCAGGAAAAGATTTAGAACGTATAGAAAAATCCATACAATCTATTGCTCAAGTAAAAAATGCCAATGCATACATTGACAATAAAGGAAATTTAAATATAAAAGTAGAACAACGCAAACCATTATTCCGTGTCTATAACCTACAAGGACAATCATTTTATGTTGATGAAAACAAAATAAAATTCCCAACAACGACTAATTGTTCTATAACTGTCCCAATTGTTACTGGAATCATTTCAGAAACGTGTGATACTACAAATAAAATTCACGGATTAGAGTTAACAAGAATTTTTAATACCGTTCAAACTATCAATAAAAACAAGACTTGGAAAGCCATGATAGGTCAATATAATATTGCGCCACAAGCACAAATTGAATTTATTCCAAGGTTCGGAGATTGTACGATTCTATTCGGGGATGATAATAATGCAGAACAAAAATTAAAACAATTAGATGTGTTTTACTTTGACGTATTGAGGAAAGTAGGCTGGGACTATTACAAGGTTATAAACATTATGTATAAAAATCAAGTGGTTTGTATCAAATAAAAATAAGAAATATGCAAGTTGATAATGTAACAAAAGATGCTATGGAAATGAACTTAGCAAATCCAACAGAGGACATAGTATGTGCCATTGATATTGGTACTTCTAAAATTGCCGCAATTGTCGGCAGAAAAAATGAACACGGAAAAATTGAAATCCTTGGTATCGGAAATTGTCCGTCCTTTGGGGTGCAACGCGGTGCAGTAGTGAATATTGCCCGAACCGTTGAATCTATAAAGAAGGCGGTAATGATAGCAGAACGACAATCAGGAATTAAATTTAAAAAAGTTCATATAGGTATTGCCGGTCAGCACATCAGGAGTTTGCAACACCGAGGTATCCTCACTCGCAATAACAATGATACATGGATTGACTATGAGGATATTAAAAAATTGAAAGATGAAATGCGCAAATTAGCCCTCCCTCCGGGTGATACGATTTTGCATGTCTTGCCACAAGAATATATTGTAGATAACGAACCAGGAATTTACAGCGAACCTATCGGAATGATGGGTATTCGATTAGAAGGAAATTTTCATATTATTACTGCAAGTGAATCTGCCGTTAGAAACATAGAACGATGTATTACTATTGCCGGATTAGAAGTTGCTACTATAGAATTAGAACCTTTGGCTTCTGCAGATGCTGTACTTAGCAAAGAAGAATTAGAAGGTGGTGTATGTTTAGTAGATATTGGTGGTGGCACAACAGATATTGCCATTTTTGAGAATTTCGTTATAAGACATACTGCTGTCATCCCTTTTGGTGGAAATATAATCTCTGAGGATTTAAAAGATTTTAAAATATTAAAAGAACAAGCTGAAATATTAAAGAAAACCTATGGCAGCGCCGTTCCATTCGAAGATTTACGCAATAAACACGTTTCCATTCAAGGCGTAGGTGGAGCTAGGGCTATCGGAAAAAATGAAGTAAACCTATTAGCTGTTGCAAAAGTAATTTCTGCCAGAATGAAAGAAATACTTGCACACGTCAATTATCAAATTGGATTATCTAAATTAGAAAAAAAATTAATTGGTGGTATTGTTTTAACTGGAGGTGGTTCTCAACTAAAACATTTAATACAATTAGTAGAAAATGAAACCGGACAAAGCGCAAGATTAGGATATCCAAGAGAACATTTAGCTCCTTCTAAAATATCTGATGTGGACAATCCTATTTATGCAACAGGCATCGGTTTAATTATTAGAGGATTCAATCTACGAGAAGAAGCTAAAGCTTACAACCTGAACAATGACATCGAAGAGCAAGCTGTACAACCTCAACCAATCGAAATAATGGTAGAAAATACCTTTGAACCATTCATATCAGATGAAACATCCATAAATATTAATGAACCAATAATAGATGAGGTTATAGAAGAAAAGCCAAAGGTAGAAGTAGAGGAACCAACTAAACCAAAAAAGATTTCTTTAATTTCCTCTCTTACGAAGTGGTTAAAAGAAGATATTGAAGATTTTAAATAAATAATTAACCATAAAAAGAATATCATGGAATTCGAAATGTTCTCAGAAAATAACTCCATCATCAAAGTCGTAGGTGTTGGTGGTGGCGGCTGTAATGCTGTAAATTATATGTATGAACAGGGCATTCCCGGAGTAAACTTCGGTGTATGCAATACAGACAAACAAGACTTATTAAAAAGTCCTGTTCCTTCAAAAATTCAATTAGGCACCAATTTATTAGAAGGATTGGGCGCAGGCGCAGATCCTGAAGATGGCAGACGCGCAGCCCTGGAAGCAGAAGAAGAAATAAGAATGTATTTATCCAACAATACCAAAATGGTATTTGTGACCGCAGGAATGGGCGGTGGAACAGGTACCGGCGGTGCACCTATCGTTGCAAAAATTGCTAAAGAATTAGGCGTACTTACCGTTGGTATTGTTACCATTCCTTTTTCCAATGAAGGAAAACCTAAGCGCGACAAAGCAGAACGTGGCATTCAAAACATGAAAGAAAATGTAGATGCATTAATCGTGGTTTCTAACAATAAACTATACGACATTTACCCTGATTTAGATATTGATGAAGCGTTCTCCAAAGCAGATGATATTTTAACAGTAGCCGCAAGAGGTATTACCGAAATCATTACCAAACCTGGTAAAATAAATGTGGATTTTAATGACGTAAAACGAGTGATGTCTAACAGCGGTGTTGCAATTATTGGTATTGGCAGAGGAACCGGTGAGAACAGAGCTAGTTTAGCAATAGACGAAGCTATGAACTCTCCCTTATTAGAAGATGCTGATATTTATGGCGCAAAAGGTGTTGTATTATACATTACTTATGGCAATGGCGTTAAAATGCGTGAATTAGATTTAATTACCGAGTCAATACAAAAACAAACACAAACGGACTGCGAGATTATTTGGGGGGTATGTAAAGACGAATCTTTGGACGATGATATTGCCATTACTTTGGTCGCAACTGGATTTCAAACAGGCGAATTGCAAAAAGGACGCAGACAAGAACAACGCGACAAACAAGAAAAAGTAGTTTATACCTTACATGCTAATACTTCTAACACCTCTCAACCTGAAAATAAAAAAGAAACACCTAAATTTATTACAGAGGAACAGAAAGAAATTAAATCAGAAGAAATTGGGATAATTGGGGAAAAACCAACCATACAGCCAACTCCAGATACGAATCAAACAACCAACTTAAATACCGTTGTTATTCCAACACCGCCAACAACTTCCAATAATAACAATGAATTTGAATTTGAAATAAATTTAACAACTAAAAATTCAGATATAAAAATTGTAGATCAATCAAGATTCAACTATTCGGAAGAAACAGATAAAGACGAACGCAAAACAACACTTATAAATGAAACGCAATTTACCTTATTTGAAACTCCAGACAATAAAAATCTAGATGGAATCGACCACCAAGATTTAGAAAGGGATTTGATAAAAAAAAGAATTACGTTAGATATGCAGAAGCACCATATTAGCTTGTACGAATTGGAAAAAGAACCAGCGTATAAGCGGTTTGGAATGGAGCTAGATGACTCTATCCCTTCTGATGAATCTAATTTTTCCAACTACATGATTTTTAATAATTCGGAAGATCCATCAAAAATAGAAATCAGACCGAATGCTATGAAGAATATTACATTAGATTAAATAAATTTTTCTTCCGCCTTATAAGCTACATTATTTTGGTGTAGCTTTTTTATTTTAATAATCCAACTTACGGTATTAATTAGCACTCATCGAATTGAATAATAATCAAAACACCATTCCTTTGAAAAAGGAAATCTCATAAGAGCGTATTTTAAATAAGACATCTTTTTTTATAGAAATGTCAAAACTATCTGATTAATGTAATAGCATTCATGTTGGTCAACATAAATATTGCCATAATTAAATATAGGTATTTATCAAAATAAAAAAACAGGTATTTATAACTTGAATTCAGCCAAAATAAAAATGGTAGTTATCAAAATAAAAATAGGTATTTATCAAAATAAAAAATGGGTATTTATCAAAATAAAAAATGGTGCGCCGAAGGCGCACCACAGAATCTTACTAACCAAAATAAAATCCAATAATTTATATACTGTTATTTTGCAACCTTCTTAGCAGGTGCTTTTTTAGCAGGTGCTTTTGTCGCTGCCGCTTTTTTTGCCACAGGTGCTTTTGCTGCTGGTGCTTTTGCCACAGGTGTTTTTGCCACAGGTGTTTTTGCTGCTGGTGCTTTTGCCACTACCGCTTTCTTTACAGTTTCCGTTGCTTTTTTCACTGTTTCAGTAGCTTTCTTTGCAGTTGGAGCAGAAGTTTTTTTAGCTTTTGCTGCTACTGTTTTTACTTCTTTCGCAACCTTTGCCACTTCTTTTTCTATTTTAGATTCTGCTTTCTTTATATTAGCATCTATTTTAGTAGTTGCTTTTTTCACATCTTTTTCTAATTCAGCAGAAAATTCTTCTGCTCTTTTTGTAAATTTAGTAGCTACTTTTCTTGCTTTATTTTCGCCTACATTCACTTGCTCGTTGATAAACTGGAACAATTTCTCGATTCTCAATTTTGCTTCATCTACTACATTTTCAGCTTCTGCTAAAATGTTGGTACGTACTTTATCTACATCAACTATTTGAATAATTCTACCTTTTATCTTTTCGCCATATTCCTGTAAATTCTCTCTTTGTCCATCTACCTGTCCTTTCAAATCTGAAGAAAGTTGTTCAATGTTTGATTTTACTTCTTCTGCTTTTACGTTAAAGTCTTTTAATAAAGCATCGAAAGCTTGTTGAATTTTGTTGTTAGAGCTCATTGTTATTATTTTTGATGCTACAAATGTATAACAGCAGCATTAAACCAGCATTAGAATCATATTATTAATATCTGATTAAAAGCCAATTCAGTTTAAATTACTTTGCATTTTATGCAAAATTGAGGTTAACAAAAGTTGACATACATCAATATAGGCTGATTTCTTTTATAATGCTATTTAATCTTGTTTATTCTTTCCTGTCTAATTCCATTAATTACGTTATCTTTATCCAAATTTTTTTTATGTTATTAGTAAACAAAGACATGGTGGTGAGTGTCCACTACGAATTAAAAATAGATAAAGAAGGTGAATTGGTTACTGCTGATAAATCTCAACCAGAACAACCATTAGTTTATCTACATGGCGCAGGCATGCTTTTGCCTGAGTTTGAAGCAAATTTAATAGGCAAAACTGTAGGCGATGCCGTTAGCTTTAAAATAGCTGCAGAAAACGGTTATGGCGTACGCAATGAACAAGAAATTGTAAACATTCCTATCGAAAGCTTTAAGGACAATGATGGAAATATCGACACGAATGCGATTCGAGTGGGTAATATTTTACCGATGATGGACAACCAAGGAAATCAATTTCAAGGTATTGTTTGTGAAGTAAATTCTGAAGCGGTTATAATGGATTTTAACCATCCAATGGCGGGCAAAGAATTAAACTTTACGGTTTCAGTTGTAGAAGTACGCCCTGCTACAAAAGATGAATTGGAACACGGACATGTTCACGGTGCCGGCGGTCATCATCATTAATAAATAATACAGCTAATTTTGTAAAAACTCCGGAATTATTTCGGAGTTTTTTTTATTTTTAATAAATTTAAAACCTACCTTGCTTCTAATGCCAACAGCATTGCATTAGCTTTTAATAAACATTCTTCGTATTCATTTTCTGCATCAGACTCAATGGTGATGGCACTTCCCGCTTGTACAGAAACATATTGATGGCTTCTATTGTATAGGATACTACGTATAACCACATTGAAATCAAAATTACCTTTGGGACTTATATATCCCACTGCACCAGAGTATAAACTTCGTTTCATGGGTTCATATTGTTCTATAAGTTTCATGGCTGCAATTTTTGGCGCACCCGTCATGCTGCCCATCGGAAAAGTGGCATTTATAATATCTGCAAATGTACAAGCGGAAGGAATTGCACAACTTATGGTAGATATCATTTGATGCACTTGTTCAAAAGAATATATACCAAATAATTCCTCCACATTGACTGATTGCTGAATGGCTATTTTAGAAAAATCGTTGCGTACTAAATCTACAATCATCACGTTTTCGCTGCGTTCTTTTTCATTATTGAATAATTCTAGTTTTAATGCCTGGTCAATATCTTCAATATTTGTTCTTCGTCGTGTTCCTTTTATTGGTTGTGAAATAAGATTATTTTGCTGGCGTTTTAAAAATCTTTCTGGACTGGCGCACAGCAAAAAATTATTATCATTTTTAAAAAATGAAGTAAAAGGTGCTTTAGAAAGTTGATTTAATTTTGAGAATACTTGTGTTGGATGAATGATGGTATTTTCTGCATAAAACTCCATGCAATAATTCATCTCATAAATATCGCCCTGTTGAATATGATTTTTAATTTTTTCGATGATGTTTAAATATTCTATTTTGGAGGTTCTGTTTTTAAGAAAAATAGCAGCCGTCGTTTTTAAAGTATTGTCCAATGAAACTGCTGATAATAATTGATCAAATTCATTGATTTGATGTTGTTCTTGAACACCTATTTCTACTTTATTATTTTCAATTTTGATGAGAAATTTAGGGATAAAAAAATGCAGTAAGGGATATTGAAGAAAATCTTGTTTTTGCCTTTCTGCAAGTGGTTCAATTTCATTTTTTAAATCATAATTCAAAAAACCAAACATCCAATCCTGATGCGTTTTTTGAAAATTATGCATCTGCTCTAAGCAATGCTCCTTTGCGGATAAAACTTCTATTGCATCAATAGCAAAAAAAGAACCAAATGTAGAATATGGATAATTGGAGTAATGATTAGAATCTAAATAACAAAAATGCTTTACCTCATCGGACAGTGCTAATAATTGCAGCCTGAATGTTTCAATATCATTTACTTGAAAAGGATAAAACTTTCTCATTCAATTCCCAGCATGAAAGCTACCATTATTTATGGAAACAAATAGAATTAAGCTAATAAATCACCTTTTGTCAAGTCAATTAATTGCTCTCTGCCTGGACCATTAGAAACCATAGCTACTGGAGTATTCAAATATTTTTCTAAATAATCTACATATTCTGTTAATTCATTTGCTAATGGCTTAGAAGCATCAATATTTCCCCAGCTTTTTAAATAGACAGTAGTAGGAGTAATGGTTTTATTGACCATATCATAAGGTAATTCTTTTGTTTCTATACCATCGTAATTATAGTGTGTACAGATTCCAAATTCATCAAATGCATTTAGGATGTCTGCTTTCGTAATAATCAATTTTGTTACTCCATTTATCAAGCAAGTGTAATTTAGAGCGGGCAAATCTATCCAACCACAACGACGTGGACGACCGGTAGTAGCACCAAATTCTGCTCCCTCTTTGCGCAATTTTTCTCCAGTTTCATCTTCTAATTCTGTAGGAAATGGCCCGCTACCTACACGAGTGCAATAGGCTTTTGTAATTCCGATTACATCTCCAATATGCTGAGGTGCAATACCCAAGCCTGTGCATACTGCTGCCGTAATGGTATTGGAAGAAGTAACAAATGGATAGGTTCCAAAATCTATATCTAACATAGAGCCTTGTGCTCCTTCTGCTAATATTTTTTTGCCTTGTTGTAAGGCTTCATTCATAAAATATACCGATTCTACTTGTTGGAAGGTTTTCAATTTATCAATGGCATCAAACCAAGCTTCTTCCATTTCTTGCAATTCATAATCATGATTATAAATTTGAAGCAATTGTAAATGTTTTGCTTTTAACAATTCATATTTTACAATGAAGTTTTCTTCTAAAACATCTCCTATACGCAATCCGTTTCTGCCGGTTTTGTCCATATATGTCGGCCCTATTCCTTTTACGGTGGAGCCAATTTTAGAAGTTCCTTTAGACGCTTCAGAAGCAGCATCCAAAATTTTATGTGTCGGCAAAATAAGGTTTGCTCTTTTAGAAATAATCAAGCGTTCTTGAACAGGAATACCGATGGAGGTTAATCCTTCAATTTCTTTTACCAAAGTAATTGGGTCTATCACCACACCATTGCCTATGAAATTTGTTTTGCCTTCTCGAAAAATTCCGGAAGGAATCGTATGTAATACGTGTTTTTTTCCATCTATTACTAAGGTATGCCCAGCGTTAGGACCACCTTGAAAACGGGCGATTATGTCGTATTTATCTGCTAGAAAATCTACTATTTTTCCTTTGCCTTCATCGCCCCATTGTAAGCCTAAAATTACATCTACCTGCATATTGATATTCTGTATTTAAAATTCCTGAATTTGAATATAAATTTCAATTCTGTGGATGTTTATTCTAAATTCAGCAAAAAGAATATGGAACATCCTGCGATGTTAAAGGTAAAAATTTTAAAGGAGTTTTTGTTATTAACGAATTATTAGCTGAATTTTTTCAACCTAAACTCATTGTGCGGTTTAAATAATATTTCAAACAGTATTGCGGGGCATGCATTTGGTATTCTTTGAAATGTATAGTACCTTAGTGAAAATTAATTTATGCTTACAAATTATTCGATGTGGCTGGCCATATTTTTTAATATACTTACAAATATTGGGTTTAAATTTTCTGCAATGCAAGTAGATACGGGCAGAAAATGGGGTATTTTTTCCATCAGTATATTTTTTGGTTTATTAAATTCTATATTTATGACAGAAGCATTAAAAACTATACCGCTAAATATCGGTTGTGTTTTATTCTTTTCGATAACCATTATCGGATTGTGTTTTTCTTCTTACTTTATATTTAATGAAGCAATGAGTTGGAAGCAAATCAGTGGTACTTTCATTGTAATTGGTGGGGTGTTTCTCATCAATTCGTAGCTCTATTGTTGCTCCTTTTGGGGCTTAAATCGTACTAAATCTATTTTAGGTAATTCTTTTTCAAAATAAAAGTAATTTTTAAGCAATTTTAAGCGGCTTTCAAAATCATCAAATTTTTTGGAATCACTTTTAGTCCAAAAACATTCTGCTAAGGCTATTAATCTTGGAAATGCTTGATAATCTAAATCACCTTCGTTTTTGATGTAATTGGAATATAAAAATGCTTGTCCGCCTAAGATATGTTTTAATGTGGTGGTGTCTTTTATTTTACCTGTTGGTTTAAAAGAGTAGGATTTTTCCAAAGGCAAAAATTGCATATTAAAGGATTTTTTTTCATCTTCCCAATCTTGGTAATAATCTAAAGAGCAATACTGCCGAGTGGCCATAATCACCTCCACTCCTTTTGCGGCAAGACTAAATCCTGATTTGCTATTTTTATAACTCACAATCGTTTCGTTGGGTGTGGTTATTTTATCATTTCCAATTATTTTTTTTCCTTTTTGTTTCCAATATGCCAAGGTGGAATCATCGGTAATTGAATTGCCGATTTGTACATATTCTCCTGGAAATAGCGCACTTAATTCGTCTATTAATTGGTAATTTTTTGACAAAGGATTTTGCGCTGAAACAGCTGGGATATAGATTTCTGGAATAATAGAGATGAAACGTTCTTGGGCATATTTTACAATACTTTTTATTTCTTCTTGAGTATAGAAATTAGTAGTATCTGTCAAAAATGGTTGGCTGTTAATTTTTAATTTACAATTTTTACCGTCCGATAATTGCCAATGAAATTGATTAAGTTTCAATTTTGCCATCGCATCTAAATATTTTTTTACCACATCTATAGTAAAAAATTGATGCGCCACATCCAAATGCATTCCTCTAAATGAAAAAGCAGGGGTATCTTTTATTTCTACACAATCTAATTTTTGGGTCAAGGTTGCATAGAATAGTTGTTTTAAACTTTGTACGCCATAAAACAATCCTGCATTTCCGGTAGAAGTTATTGCAATAGAAGAAGGTGTAATGATTAATTTGTATCCATCTGCTGGCAAATCGATGTCCTTATTGGATAAGAGATTTAAGGAAATAGTAGTCGAAGAATAAGGCACAATAGTAATGTCTCTGCCTTTCAAAAAATCCGATAGTTCTTTCTGAAGCCGTTTTGTATTTTCATTTCCTCTCAAAATTTTTACATCCAATCCGTTTGAATAGGAAAAAACATTTTCATTTGATTGGAGCAAAGTAGGTTTTGGAATAATGGGCGAATTTGATTGAGCTGAAAATGCAGAACAAATTAAGAGCAACAATGCAATAGACAGGTATTTTTGAACCATTATTTATTTATTTTTTTATGCTCGCAATTGGGCTTATTGCAATTACCGTATAACGTCAAAGAATGGTTCTTTATTGTTTGATGAAATGAATCGCCGGCAGTAGATTTTACTTGCTGTAATCGTGGGTCGCAAAATTCAAAAACTTTACCGCAATCTATACATATTAAATGGTCGTGATTGCGGTTGCCATAAGACTTTTCATACATGGCATGGTTTTGCCCAAATTGATGTTTGGTTACTAATTCGCATTGCACCAACACATCTAACGTATTATAAACCGTAGCGCGACTTACATTAAAATGATTATTCTTCATTTGCAGATACAGTTCTTCTGCATCAAAATGGTCTTCTCTGCTGTATATTTCTTCCAATATAGAAAATCTTTCTGGCGTTTTACGCTGTTTGTTATTCTCTAAATAAGTGGAGAAAATATGTTTTACTTCATTAAAAAGTTTAAAATCAACTGACATGTAACAAAATTACAAAATTGTGCTTATTTAGACTAATAAGAGATGATTTTAACAGTATTTTGGTGATATTTTGTATATATTTTTTACTGTTTTACACAAAATCGTGGTTTATATTTCCTCCCTAATGACAGAGTTGACACCTTCGATAGACTTTAACCTAGTAATCAATTTGTGCACTTGGTCGTTATTTTTGACAAATACTTTTATCACTCCTTCAAATACACCTCCATTGGTTTCTAATGAAATAGATTGCATATTAATTTTCATTTCACCCGAAATAATAGAAGTAAGTTTATTGATAATACCGATATCATCCAATCCAATCAGTTTGATAGCGGTAAGAAAAGAAGGAGTCGTTTTTGCCGTCCAACGTGTTTTTATTATTCGATAGCCATATTTAGAAGCTAAATTAATAACGTTCGGACAATTCGTTCTGTGTATTTTTATCACGCCATTAATTGAAATAAATCCAATCACATCATCTCCAGGAATGGCATTACAACATTTGGCAAACTCATACGGAAAACTGGAAGATTCATCAAAAATAACTAACTCTGCATTTTTGGGTATCTCACCATTTCCTTCTGGTGCATGGAAAATTTCTTCTGATTTTGATTTTCCAATTTTTTCTGGTTTAATGATTTCAAGATTTCCTCCAACTACTTTCAATTGCTTTAATTCGGACAAATTAACCGTTCCTTTTGCAATAGAATATAATAAATCCATCGGGCTTGGCATCTTGAACAATGCAGTCAAAAGTGATAAATTTTCGTTGGTGTAATTTGCTTTTAATTGAGTAAACTTACGTTCTAATATTTCTTTTCCATCGTCTGCAATTTTTCTTTTTTCTTCGCGTAAGGAATTTTTTATTTTAGATTTAGCACGAGAAGTGGTAACAATATTCAGCCAGTCTTCACTCGGTTTTTGCTTGCGAGAGGTAATAATTTCTACTTGGTCGCCATTTTTCAACTCATGGCTGATAGGAACTAATTTATTGTTCACTTTTGCACCAATACAAGTATCTCCTACATTGGTATGAACAGTATAAGCAAAATCAAGTGCAGTTGCTTCTGCTGGCAATATTTTTAATTCTCCTTTTGGCGTGAAAATATAAATTTCTTTTTGATATAATTGAAGTTTAAAATCATTAATAAATTCTATAGGATTTATATCTGGATTTTTCAAATATTCACGCACTTGCATCAACCAAGTTTCAATTACATCTTCTGTACTATTGGTAGGTTTAAATTTATTTTCTTTGTATTTATAATGTGCGGCTAATCCTTTTTCTGCTACCTCGTCCATACGCTCCGTGCGTATCTGTACTTCCACCCATTGCCCACCGGGCCCCATCACCGTAGTATGCAACGATTCATATCCATTTCCTTTAGGATGAGAAAGCCAGTCGCGCATGCGGTTGGGTTGCGGAGAGTATTTATCTGTAACAATGGAATAGGCGCGCCAACAATCTTCTTTTTCTTTTTCGGGAGTAGCATCTATTATAACACGAATGGCAAATTTATCATAAACATCCTCGAACTCTACTTGCTTTTTTCGCATTTTATTCCAAATAGAAGATATGGATTTAGGACGACCAAAAACTTTTGCTTTTAATCCTGATTTATCCATTTCCTCTTGCAAAGGTCTTACGAAATCATTGATATATTTAGTACGGTCTTTTTTTGTTGTTTCTAAGGCTTTCGCAATTTCTTTATACTTTTCTGTTTCTGTATATTTCATTGCCAAATCTTCCAACTCGCCTTTTATGGAATACAATCCTAAGCGATGCGAAAGAGGTGCATATAAATAAATGGTTTCTGAAGCAATTTTTAATTGGTTTTTCCTGTTTTGCCCATCTAAGGTGCGCATATTATGCAAACGGTCTGCTATTTTTATCAGAATAACGCGAATATCATCACTTAAAGTCAATAAAATTTTGCGATAATTTTCTGCCTGAATAGATTCTGTTTGATGCGATATTTTACTAATTTTCGTAAGACCATCTATGATTTTAGCAGATGAACTACCAAATTCTCTCTGAATATCTTCTAAAGTGAGGGTAGTATCTTCGACCGTATCATGTAACAAAGCACAAATTACTGAAGTAGTACCCAATCCCATTTCGCCGGCTACAATTTTGGCAACTGCAATAGGATGATGAATATAAGGTTCCCCACTTTTTCGACGCATATTTTTATGTGCATCTACAGCCATTTCAAAAGCATGTCGAATTCGTTTATCATCGCCTTTTTTCATACGCGGGCGTGCCAATCGCAACAATTGACGATAGTCTTTTAAAATCGCTTGCTTTTCTGCTTCTACATCTATTTCCATTGTATGCAAGATACTATATCTACTTCTTAAAAATAAAAAAGTTCAGATAAAATATCTGAACTTTATGAAAATATAGTATGATATTATTATTTTTTATTTTCTGCATTGTACTCCTCATTCATCCCTTTCAGTACAACACTAGTTATATCATTAGCAGGATTCACATAAAGAATATTCATGGTTTCTTTAGAATAAGGTAAAATATAAGTATAAACACCATTCGCATTATATTTTTTCAAATACTCTACTATTCGTTCTTGTAATTTTAAATTGAAATCTTGCATATCTTTCATAAACTGTGCCTCCATACTACTTTTTCTTTCTTCAATTTTTTGTTGCTTAGCGGCTAATTTTTGTTGTGCCATCATGCCTTCCTCTTCTGTCATAGATTGAGATTGTGCTTTTTGCATAAATGCAGCATATTCTGACTGAAACGCACTCACACTTCTGTCTAATTCCGCCTCCATAGATTTTTGACGAGTTTCTAAGGCTGCTTTTCCATTTTTAAAATAACCATAATTGGTTTGAAAAGAATCTATATCAACATAAGCTATTTGAGGCACAGTAACAGATTTGCCATCTGTTTGAATAATTTGTGGTGCTCCAGAAGAGTTCGGTTTGCTCTTAAATTGGAAAAAAAACAAGACACCTACTAAAACAAAGAGAATTGCATTTAAAATTAAAGATAGATTTTTCATATATAATATT
>ERZ724517.883-NODE-883-length-17615-cov-6.386219_pt1 | contig 17615 bp, 16 predicted proteins | sample MGYA00376050_ERZ724517 | MGnify/ENA primary metagenome ERZ724517 (study PRJEB28724, sample SAMN07190886) | activated sludge metagenome | isolation source: activated sludge of sewage treatment plant in Hong Hong | place: USA: Christiansburg, Virginia | collected... | reverse complement strand
TATTTCGTCTTGCGATTTAACGGCAAGGCTTAAAAGGATAAATAATATGGTGAAGATTTTTAGCAAAAGCTTTACAAATTTTTAATTATTGTTCAAAAATTACACAAGACTAAATATAAGTTTCTTATGTTCTTTTTTCTTGAAAAAAAAGAACCAAAAATTCAAGGCGAAAGACCAACCTCCATTTACCCCGCAAAAAAGCTTCCCCGAATGGCGGTTCGCCCTCTTTCGCCAAAAGCAGCCGCACCATTACTAACGTATGCAGCAGTTATAAAGAACTCTATACAACCAACTTTTTATAACGCGGACGCTTAGGCTCCACATTACCTAAACGTTTTTTGCGGTTCTCTTCGTACTCTGTATATCCGCCTTCAAACCAATAGACTGAACTATCTCCTTCAAATGCTAAAATATGTGTACAAACACGATCTAAAAACCATCTATCGTGACTAATAATTACGGCGCAACCTGCAAAGTTTTCTAAACCTTCTTCTAAGGCACGTAATGTATTTACATCTAAATCGTTGGTAGGCTCATCCAGTAACAAGACGTTACCTTCATTTTTTAAAGCCATGGCTAAGTGCAAACGGTTACGTTCTCCACCTGATAATACAGAAACTTTTTTTCCTTGATCGCTTCCACCAAAGTTGAAACGAGAGATGTAAGCTCTTGCATTCATTGGTTTTCCACCTAAAGTAATATTATCTAAACCACCGCTTAATATATCATACACGGTTTTATTTGGATCTAAATCTGCGTGAGATTGATCGACATAAGAAATTTTTACAGTTGGTCCTACTTTAAAATCACCTGAATTAGGCGTTTCTTGGCCCATAATCATTCGGAACAAGGTTGTTTTACCTGCACCATTTGGCCCAATAATACCAACAATTCCTGCAGGTGGTAATTTAAAGTTTAAGTGTTCATATAATAATCTATCTCCAAATCCTTTTGATACTTCAATAGCTTCAATAACTTCGTTACCAAGACGAGGACCGTTAGGAATGAAGATTTCTAATTTTTCTTCTTTATCCTTAATGTCTTCATTCATCATTTTATCGTAGTTATTTAAACGGGCTTTTTGTTTTACGCCACGTCCTTTCACTCCCTGACGAACCCAGTCTAACTCACGTGCCAAAGTTTTTTGACGCTTAGATTCTGTTTTCTCTTCTTGCTTTAAACGATTTCCTTTTTGCTCTAACCAAGAAGAATAATTTCCTTTCCAAGGAATACCCTCTCCGCGGTCTAACTCTAAAATCCAACCAGCTACATTATCTAAAAAGTATCTATCATGCGTTACAGCAATAACAGTTCCTTTGTATTGTTGTAAGTGAATCTCTAACCAATCAACCGATTCTGCATCTAAGTGGTTGGTAGGCTCATCTAATAATAAAATATCTGGTTCTTGTAATAACAAACGGCATAAAGCCACACGACGACGCTCACCACCTGATAAAATTTTGATTGGCGTATCGCTTTCCGCACAACGCAATGCATCCATCGCGCGTTCTAAACGAGTATCTAAGTTCCATAAATCATGTTGGTCAATTAAGTCTTGCAATTGAGCTTGACGATTAATTAACTTATCCATTTTATCTGGATCGTTTAATATTTCTTCGTCCATGAACTTGTTGTTCACTTCTTCAAACTCATTTAAAATATCAACGTGTTTTTGTGCGCCTTCGCGAACAATTTCAATCACTGTTTTTGTTTCATCTAAATTTGGTTCTTGTTCTAATAAACCAATGCTGTAGCCAGGTGATTGGTGGATTTCTCCTAAATAATCTTTATCTAAACCAGCCATTATTTTTAATAAGGATGATTTACCTGAACCGTTTAAACCTAAAACACCAATTTTGGCTCCGTAATAAAAGGAGATATAGATATCTTTTAATACTTGTTTTTGTGGTGGATGTATCTTAGATACATTTACCATACTGTAAATAATTTGTCTTCCTACTTCTGACATAATAAATAAAATTTGAGGTTATAAAGTTAGTAGAAAAAGCCAATATAACACTATGCTATGGCAACAAAACAGGCTATTTTTTAGCCACATAGAGACATTGGGAACTTCTAGTGAATTTTGAGGAAACATAGCAGGAAGCTACGCTTCCTTTCTCTGTGTACTAAAATAGCACCTGCTATTTTACATTCCTAGCTAACTATGTTTCTATGTGGCTAAATAAAAAAGCGTCCAAAATTAATTGAGACGCTTTTAAATACTTATACTATTTAACTTATTTAGCTAAGGTTTTCCATTTGCTGTAATAATCTGTAGTAATTTGCTTGATTACATGTTTAACAGCCCCTGCCCAAAAATTACGTAAGCCAATGCCCATTGGTTTGCCAATTATTCTTTCAAGTATTAAAACATTTTTAGTTTTAATATCAAAAACGGTAACATAAATCGATGCTTCGTCGGTTGATTTATTAAAACTTTCTACCACAAAAGTAACGCCAATACCTTCTGTTTTTTCACCATGTCCCAATTTAGAGATTACTTTAGAAACTGTTTTTTGTCCATCAGGAAACTTAAAAGCATTAAAACTCATTAAGTCGTCGGTACTAATGGCGTAATTTGCTTTTTCAGTAGGTGTTACATCATAAAACACATCATTTTTTTGAAAAGCCTCTGCAATTTTAAAATTTTTAGGTTCGCTTTGTATTAAGCCGTTCCAATTAGGCATCCATTTGTTTTTTAAATCTGATGCGCTTGCAGGACCTGCTCCCATAGCTTGATCAAACTGACCAACCATTTTTGCCTCCGTAAAATTTAATCCGTACCAAACAATGCTTTTTGAACTGAATACATCTTTTGCTGTAAACTGAGCAAACCCAACACTAGCTGTAGCTAACAATAAACATAAAACTATTTTTTTCATTTTTCTTTATTTTATAATTACAAAATTACACTTTATCAAATTAATTGCAATTGATTTTCATCAACCTTTAGGGAAATAAACTAAATGTTTTTCGTTATACATACGAATATATTTTGTGGCCATTTCTTTTTTATTTTTTTTATTTAAAACCTTATATTCATTGTAGATGGTTTCGTCGCGTTTTAAATACTCTTCCATTTTGTCAATACTAAATGGAGTAATTTCTCCGCTATAAAAATCAAATAAATATTGTCTTATCTCTCTTACTTTTTGGGCATTACTACCAATAGGAGCATTCATAAAAGGGTCGTAACCAGGTGAATAATTAGTAACCTCAACAGTTCCTATAAAATTACTAATTGAGCCAAAAACAGGAATTCTGTAAAAATTTTTATCTTGATTGATGAAAATAATATTGTTTTGGCAGTAACCCCACACTTGTTCTGATTTCATTTTTGTAATGGACCCATCTCTTTCGGTATATTCAATAAATTCTTCTTCAATTAATTTCGAATAAAAATCCAATTGATCTTTATTGATTTTGGTGATAATTTTTTCTTTTGGAATAGGCCAATTGTATCTAAAATCTTGATAGCCTAAATACAAACCCTCATACAGCCTAAAATCTTTAGTAAAAGCAACAGAATCTTGGGCTTTAATATGCGTAAAACATAAAAAGCTACAAAAAACTAAAACTAAACTAAATCGCATACTGTAAATATCTAAATTATTTGTAATTTAATGCTATAAATTTACAGCATGCGGTTATATTTTACATTTTTTACCATACTTACTTTATTAGAATTAAAAGCGCAATCGATTTTTAATACGGAGTTGATATATAAAATAGAACATGCAAGTGCTAATGAAAAAATAAATGTATTAGTACTTACAAAACCAAATACAGAAATTAATTTTTCTGAATTTTCCGACATTCAATTCAATTACCAAGCAGGCAATATTACTTCTATTAGTGGCACCATTTCCTCTATTAAACAACTATCGACTTTAAAAAATATTGCAAGAATAGAGTATACTCAACATCATTTACAATTAATGAGTGATACCGCTCATATTAGAAACAGAATTAAAAATATCAAAACTGGATTAAGTCCGCTTGCTCAACCTTATGATGGCAATGGCGTTATTGTTGGAGTGATAGATTCTGGTACAGATTTTAACCACCCAGATTTTAAAGATGCTAATGGAAATTCTCGTATCAAGTATTTATGGGATATGACAAAACCTTTAGCGGTTAATACGCCTACTCCTTTTGGTTACGGACAAGAATGGAACAATACACAAATAGATTTAGGATTGTGTACACATAGTGATGTGGCACAATTTGGCCATGGCACCAATAGTACTGGAATTGCAGCTGGAAATGGATTTTCGATTAATAAATATGAAGGCATGGCGCCAAAATCTGATATTATTGTTGTAGCGATGGATTTTAACAGGCCAGGCTTCACTATATCTGATGCCCTACAGTACATCATTACAAAATCACAATTATTAAATAAACCTTTAGTTGTAAATGCTAGTCTTGGAGATTATTATGGGAGCCATGATGGCTACGATTTGGAAACTCAAATTATTAATAATTTAGTTTCAAATGTGCCAGGTAGAGCCTTGGTTGCGGCTTGTGGTAATGCTGGCAGAGTAAAATTTCATATTGGATACAATGTTTTAAATACGGATACCAATTTTACATGGATTAAAAACTCATCCAACACGATTACTTTTTCGGAATATGCTGATACAGCGCAAATAAAAAATGTGATGTATAGAATTGGGGTTACGCACCCTAGTTTTAGTGATGTTGGCGCGACTTCTTTCAAATCCTATAATTATGCCTTAAACACCGTTAAACGAGATACCATTTATCGTAACAGTAACAGAATAGGAATTATTGAAAGCATAGCTAGTATAAATTCATTTGGAGTTTATGAATTGGCGGTTTCGATTAATGCCGATAGTTTAAACTATTTATGGAGCATGGCACATACAGGAATTGGAAGGATTGATTCGTGGAATTTTGATTATGTAACTAACAACCTACCTTCAGTTTCTATCTATCCAAACATTGCAAAGTATAAAATTGCTGATACTTTGCAAACCATTGTAAGTGGTTTTCAGTGCAGCGATGAAGTGATTGCCGTTGGAAATTATATTGACAGAAATAAGTACATTGATGTAAATGGGAACGCACAAACAAAAGCTGAAACTCCAGGACAATTACACGAAAGTAGCAGCACAGGGCCAACCAGAGATAATAGAATAAAGCCTGATATAGCAGCCACTGGCGCAAATATTATGGCGGCTTTACCTTTAAGTTTATTAGCTACCTATATTGCAAGTTCATCAACTGTTGTAGCCCAAGGTGGCTATCATCGAACAGCTGGCGGAACATCGGCTGCAAGCCCGGTAGTAGCTGGATTAGCTGCCCTGTATTTTCAAAGAAATCCAACCGCAACCAATCAACAATTAAAGCAGGCTATTATCAATTGTGCGTATAGCGATTTTTATACTGGAGCAAATTTACCAAGTAACAGATGGGGTTACGGAAAATTAGATGGATTTGCAACGATGACTTGTGGCGAAGTATTAGATAATATTAAAATTTTAAGCAATGCGGAAATCATACAAGTTTTTCCTAATCCTTTATCAAGCGAAACTAATTTGATTTTTCCAAATTCTGAAAGCAAAAAAATCAAACTCTACAATTCATCAGGCCAAATGGTAATGGAAGATTCTTGTGAATCCATCAATTATTCTCTAAAAAGAAACTATTTAGCTTCGGGCTTATATTTTATTTTAGTAGAAGAAAAAAATGTGTCTTATAAAATTAAAATCGTTATTTTGTAGTCGTAAAAACAACATTTCATACACTATTTTAACTATTTCTGCGTTTACATACCAATGAAGTCTTGTCTTTATATATTTTTATTATTTGTAGTACTTAGTTCTAATTTGTTTTCTCAGGGACGAAGAAGAAATTTTCGTCAGCATGAAGTAGGCTTTATGGTTGGTGGTGCATATTACATTGGCGATTTAAATCCTAGAAAACAATTTAACTTAACTCAACCTGCTGCTGGGGCATTTTATAGATTTACACCAAATTACCGCTATGCTTTTAGAGCAGGAATTAATTGGGGGAATATAATGGGAGATGACTCTCAAAGTGATGATCCAGACCAAGTTCAACGAAACCTAAACTTTAAATCTCAAATTATTGAATACAATGTTATTGCAGAATTTAATTTTTTAGAATATCGTATCAGTAATGATAAATACAAATTTACTTCTTATTTGTTTTTAGGAATAGACGTTTTTAGTTTTAAACCAAGAGCCAATATGGGCAATAAATGGACTGATTTAGAGCCATTACATACAGAAGGGCAGACGAAAGGATACAAATTAACACAAGTGGCCATTCCGTTTGGCATTGGCGCTAAAATGAATGTATCAAAACAAGTAGGTATTGGATTAGAATGGGGACCAAGAAAGACATTTACGGATTATTTAGATGATGTAAGTGGAACTTACCCCGACTGGGAAACGACCCTCGCTTTTAATAAGAACACAGTAAAATTTACAGACAGGTCGAAAAATGCTGGCAACAATATTAACAAGATGCGTGGTAATCCTAGAACAAAGGATTGGTATTTCTTTTTCGGAGTGACATTAAATATCAAACTTAATTTTGTAAAACCTCCTTGTTATTCTTATAATCATTAAGAAACTATTTCTTTTTTGATTTCGTTTTTTCTTCGTTCCAGGTTTTGTATTCGTTTTGCTGTTCTGGTCTAAATGCTGGCATTCGACGTAATGGTTCACACTCTTTTAAGGTAGCATAACAATCCGCAGGTAATTGCTGGTATAAGGCAGTTCCTTTAGTTTTCCATGCAATCATTTCATCACTCACATCTTTCACTACTTTGCCAGGATTACCAACTACTACTTTTCTGTTTTCAATAACCGTATCTGCTGGCACAAAACATAAAGCGCCTATAATACAATTATCGCCAATCACACAATTATCCATCACAACTGAATTCATTCCTACCAATACATTCTTACCAATCGTTCCGCCGTGTATAATAGCACCGTGACCAATATGCGCCGCTTCTTTCAATAAAACAGTTGTTCCTGGAAACATGTGTATGGTACAATTTTCTTGCACATTACATCCGTCTTCAATAATAATTTGTCCCCAATCACCACGTATAGCAGCACCTGGACCAACATATACATTTTTACCAATAATCACATTACCAGTAACGGTTGCGTTTGGATGAATGAAAGACGATTTATCTATTACTGGTTTGTAACCATTGAACTCGAAAATATTTGCCATAGTATTTGGGTTAATATTAGTTATTTTTTAACCACATAGAAACATAGTTTGTGTTAGCTGAAATAAGTCGGAGATAGAAGCTATGCTTTACACATAGTGACTATGTGTAAAAAACATGTTTTTCTAATCCTTCCTCTTTACCATTTATTTTCCTATGTGCCTATGTGGTTATTGTTTTCTGATTTATGTCGGAACGTTTAATTAAAACTCACTCTTTAAATGAAACTTAATTTCAGGAAATTTAGTTTGTGCCATTTCTAGTAACCAAGCTGATTCTGCTAAAAACACTAAACGGTTTTCTTTATCGTAAGCAATGTGATTTGACTTATCAATTAAAAATTCATCTAACTTTTTCTTATCACTACATTCAATCCATAAGGCTTTATATAAATTTACCGAATCATAACCACAAGAAGCATTATACTCCGATTTTAAACGGTGTTGAATAACTTCAAATTGTAAAGCACCCACCGTACCAACAACTTTACGACCATCTGCTTTTTTAGTAAATAATTGGGCAACACCTTCGTCCGTTAACTGCTCTAAACCTTTTTGCAATTGTTTAGTTTTCATTGGATCCAAATTAGTCACATATTTGAATAATTCAGGTGAGAAACTTGGAATACCTTTAAAATGAAAGTTAGCGCCTGCCGTTAATGTCTCGCCAATTTTAAAATTACCTGCGTCATACAAACCAATTACATCACCAGGAAAAGACTCATCAATCACCGATTTTTGTTGCGCCATAAAAGCCGTTGGATTACTAAAGCGCATATCTTTTTGCTCACGCACATTGTAGTAATATTTATTACGTTCAAACTTGCCTGATACAATTCGTAAAAAGGCAATTCTATCGCGATGTTTTGGATCCAAGTTAGCGTGAATTTTAAACACAAAGCCACTAAATTTTGGAGCTTCGGGTTCTATATACCCTGCTAAATCAGTATCTCTGCCTTGAGGCGTTGGTGCAATTTCAACAAAACAATCTAACAATTCTTTAATACCAAAATTATTAACCGCACTTCCAAAAAATACTGGACTTACATTAGCTTTTAAATATTCACGTTTATCAAAATCATCATACACGCCATCAATCAAGGTAATATCGTCACGTAATTGATTAGCGAAATCTTCGCTAATGTATTTTTCAATCTCACTATCATTTACGTTATCTAAAACTACACTTTCTTCAACGGTTGTTTTGCTATCACCTTGAAAAAGCGATAATTTTTTTTCGTACAAATTATAAACGCCTTTAAACGATTTACCAATACCAATTGGCCAAGTTAAAGGACGCACTCTGATTTTTAATTCTTTTTCAATTTCATCTAATAAATCAAAGGCATTTTGTCCTTCACGATCCATTTTGTTTACGAACACTATCACAGGCGTGTTTCGCATGCGGCAAACCTCTAATAATTTACGTGTTTGAGGCTCTACTCCTTTTACACAATCAATTACCATAATTACACTATCTACCGCAGATAAAGTACGGTAGGTATCTTCAGCAAAATCCTCGTGACCAGGTGTATCTAAAATGTTCACTTTAAAATCGCGGTAATCAAAAGCCATTACGGAAGTAGAAACCGAGATACCACGTTGTTTCTCAATTTCCATGAAATCGGAAGTAGTTGACTTTTTAATTTTATTTGATTTCACTGCTCCAGCCGATTGAATGGCGCCACCAAATAATAATAATTTTTCGGTTAAGGTTGTTTTACCGGCATCGGGATGGGCAATAATAGCAAAGGTTTTCCTTTTATGTAATTCTTCTATGAAACTCATTATGTATTTGAAATAAGGGTATAAAGATAATAAAAAAACAGAGCCAATAAACTTAAGAATACCCAATAGCACGGATATAGAATACCCTGCGTTGGGTACTTAAAATACATTTGATTACTCTAATTTTGACCCATAAACAATTAACCTCATAAATAAATTAATAAAATGAAAACAAGCATTAAAATTTTAAGCACGATACTATTAGCGAGCGTTTTTACATTAGAATCTTGCGTAAAAAAACCTGAAACTGCACCAGAAGAAACACCAGAAACGCCAACGACGACAGGAGGTGGATCTGCACCAGCACCGATTGTTTCTAGCCCGAGTGACGCAAATGGTGTATGTGTCGCATCAAAAATTAATGTGACTACCGCAGTTCCTAATACCACGTTTGTGGTAACAGTCACTATGGGAAGTGCTACAGGTTCTTTTTATTCTACAGCTGGCTCTGGCACTTTGGATGATGCAGGTACAGTAAAAACAAATGATTCAACTCACACTAAGCAATCCAACAATGCTTATGTGTTTTCTCCTAAATCGGCAACTGGAATTAACTTTACTAGCAATTCAAGATGGAATATTACAGGAAATGGAAGTATACCTGCTATAACCTACACTGCTAATGGATTTCCATCTAGTCCAACGGTTTCAAATGTTACTTCGGTAAGTAAAGGTTCTGCTTTTACATTAAGCACTGCTAGTATCTCTAATGCTGACTCATTATGTTATCAAATTACCGCAGGAAGTAAATCAATTTATAAAATCACCGCAGCATCACAAACCTCATACACTTTTCCTGCAAGCGAAATGGGTACACTAGATGTAACGGATTATGGTTATGCCACTGTTACTGCCTACAAATTTAATAACACAACCGTATCTAGTAAAAAAATCTATTTTATAAACTTAAATACGGCTAACCGATCTATTAAAGTAACAAACTAAATAGCAGTTTCAATTAAACAACAGCAAGGAGTCATCTTAATATTAAGATGGCTCTTTTTGTTTTGTTATATTAGAAAGGATACCCAATGGTAAAGTTTAAAATAGCAGATTCGCGCAATGTTTGAGTGCCAAAAACCAAGCGTTTACTTTCGATATATTGTGGGTCATATATTTTCATCGCTCCATCTAATCTCAGCACAAAAAAGGAAAAATCATACCTTATACCAAAGCCTGAACCTACGCCTAATTCCTTGTAAAATTTATCCACTTTAAATTGCCCGTTTGGCTTATTAGGATCATTGTACGATAACCAAATATTTCCAGCGTCCACAAACCATGCCCCGTAAAATGATTTAAAAATATGGAAACGATATTCTAAATTAGTTTCAATTTGAATGTCTCCAATTTTATCATATCTAGCGGCAACATCTTCTGGCTGCGCATAACTTCCGGGCCCTAAGGTTCTAGCCCGCCAAGCTCTGTTACCATTGGGGCCACCACTAAAGAAACTTTGTTCGTATGGCAACGATGATAAATTACTTAAAGGCTTACCTACTCCACCTGCGATGCGATACACTAGCTTACCTAATTTTCTTATCTTAAAATAAAACCGATAATCGACATCTAACTTTACAAATTGAGAAAAGGGAATTCCTTGAATTAAATATCTTCCCAAAGTATCTTGAGGTTGATTTGTAGCCGAATATAAACCTCTTAATATATTGCCAGATGAACTTAAAGACATTTTTAAATACATCACATTTCTTTTTTTGGTTAAACTTTGGTTATTATAAACCGCTGTAATTCTGGATAATGTGGTAATGTGATCTTGAAAAGAATTTAAAAGAAAAAAATCGTTTGTAGCTAATAAGTCGTTATTAAAACTATTTGACAACTTGGCTTTAACACTGTAGGCTTCTAGTGGAACCACATCATAAAAAAATAAACCTTTACTGTTATTAAACTTAAAACCATAAGAAATATTTGAAATAATACGATTATAATCTGGACTAGATTGATAGTTCACTGAAAGATTAACGATGGTTTTAGGCTGAACGAAGTACCGTTTTTCGCTTGCATCTTTTTTATAATAAAATAAAGTAAAGGGAAATAAAGGTTTAGGGAAATAAAAATTTAGTTCTGGTCCAAATTGAATCGTATTAAATGTGCTTTGAACATTGTTGATTGTTGTGGCTTCTTGGGTTTCATTAAATTGTTTTTGCGCAATCAGCGAACCTTTTAATTTCAGCTCTACCAACTCGGCACCTCTAAAAGCATTCTTATTTTGAAATACTAAACTTCCAGCAATTCCTAAGTTATTATTGGTATTTGTGCCTTCCGTTTCGATAGTTAAAGCTTGCTTAACCACTGGCTGGCAAACAATATAACAATCTAATTTATCTGAAAAGTAAGGATTTTTGACATACTGTATATACACACTTCTAAACACTTTCAAATTGCTTAAACCTTTATACGTTTCTTCCGAAAAATTTTGCTGATAAAGCTGCCCGGGTGATACGGAAATATCGCGGGTTAAATCTTTTTTTCGAAATTTTAATTTATTGTTATGTAATATTTTTATGCCATTGTATTCTAAAGTATCTTTCATGTATGCCTCGCTGGCTCTCCCTCTAAAATCAGGTATTACTTCGGGTATAACATATACATTTTCAATATAAAAACGCGGATGATTAATGTAAACCAAAGAATCATTGTATTCATTATAAGACCGAGAAAACATCTTCACGCCAATGGTTACATTTACATCGTGACCTGCTAAATTAGTATCCACTAAATAATTAACATACTCTGGAGCAAAATAAAAATAACCGTTATTTAATTGACTCTCAGTAATACGCTCTCTTTCTTTTTGAAAAACATCTTCGTTATATACGGTATTGTGTTTAATTAAGGATGACGTGGAATCATTTAAAATAAAATATTCAATTAAAGGATCATCAATTTTATAATTAATTGATCTAATATAATAAGGTTCTGACTTAGAAATAGAATAATACGTTTTTGCTCTTTTTGCCTTTCTATCAACAACTAAACTATCTCTTACTTTAGAATCAAAGTAACCACGTGAAAACACAAATTTCTGAAGTTGATTTTTAGTAACTTTTGTTAAAAAAGTATCTAAAACAACTGGCGGTTCCCCAGCTTCCATAATACTTTCGCGAAAAGTTGGCTTTTCTTTATTCTTTAAATTTGGTGCTTTAGTGGCCTTTCCTTTTTTAACTCGACGTATGTTTCTTCTATCGTTTCTTTCAATACGTTTTGCATTAATTCTATCAAATCTTGCATCACGCTTTTCTTTCTTTTCTAACATTTTTTGTTGGTTTACTTGATTGTAGAGCCACAAATTAAATCGCACTAATTTTAAAATTTTTCGATTTGGCTTTTGTCTTAAAAAAGCTTCTAACTCATTGTTATCAATAGCGGTTCCGTTGTACTTAATGCCAGTTTTTTGTAACAACAATTCGTTCTCTTTAAGGTGCTTATTAACACCACAGGAACTTAATAATAGAAAAAATAGCAATAAGCAAAAACTAGCCAAATTTGTTTTGCAAAAGCGCTTTAAAAAAAACTGAATATCCTGTTTATAGGTCAAATGGTTTACTTACATTTATAGCCTACTAATTTAGCTTTTAAAAATGATTAGTAAAAATCAGATAAAACATATTCAATCACTTCACTCTAAAAAAAACAGAGAGGAAGAAGCTTTGTTTATTATTGAAGGTATTAAATTAGTAACAGAATTTATAGATCAACAAAAATATGCTGTAAAAGAAGTATTTGCAACCGCTGAATACATAAGCAATCACCAATCTATCTTAGAAAAAAATCAAATTAATTTCTGTGAAATTAGTCTTGAGGAATTAAAAAAAATAAGCCTTCAAACTACTCCAAATCAAGTATTGGCAATTGTTAAAGAATGTCAACAAACTATAAATACAAATACTTTGATTTCCTCCACTACTTTGTATTTAGATGATATTAGAGACCCAGGTAATTTAGGAACCATCATTAGAATTGCCGATTGGTTTGGGATACACCAAGTTATTTGCTCTCCAAACTGTACAGAACTATATAACCCCAAAACCTTGCAAGCTAGTATGGGTGCTGTACTAAGAGTTAATGTTGTTACACAAAATTTTGAAGAACTATTTCCAAAACTAAAAAATGTTCCCATTTATGGGGCCCTGCTGGAAGGAAAAAACATTTACACGTCTGAATTAAAAGATGGTTTAATTATTATAGGAAACGAAGCCAATGGCATATCAAATGAAGTATTAAAACATATCACTCATCCAATTACAATTCCTGCTGCCAATAATAACGGTAGTGAATCTTTAAATGCAGCTAATGCCTGTGCTATTATTTGTTCCGAATTCTACCGCCAATTAACGTTTTAATCATGAGACATACCATCATAATAATCGTCTTACTGTTATTAAAACTATTTGTGAACGCACAAGTCATAAGCCTTGATATTGATGCTGCTACACCAAGAATGAAATTTGAAAACGGAAAAGATGTGATTGATTTTATGTATCAAAAATACAGACAAGGCCCCTGCAAAATATATACTTTTTCTCAAAAAAATACCCATTACAGAAACGACAGTATTATTGGACATTCAGAATGGCATGAATACATTGAATTTCCCGACAAATTTAGAATAGATTTTGGCGATAAAACGGAAGGTAATTATGTGATTTTTAGAAATGACAGTTCTTACAGTTATAGAAAAAACGAACTTAAAAAAACTAAATACGATTCTAACATTCTATTACTATTATTAGGAGGAATGTATTACAGAGAACCCGTAGATATTGAAGCTCGTTTGAAAAAGGAAGGATATAAGACTCAAGTATTATCTAACCAAAAATGGGATAAACAAGCCGTTTGCGTTATTGGAGCTTTAGAAGGCGATACACTATCAAATCAAATTTGGGTGAGTAAAAAAAATTGGCGAGTAGTTAGAATCATTGAAAAGATGGATGAAAAAAGTACCATGGATATGACTTTTGATGCTTTTCAAAAGAGCTGCAATGGCTATACCGAAACAAAAGTAACCTTTAAAAGAAATGGCAAAATAGAGCAAGTAGAGGAGTATTATGACATCAAAGCTCATGATACCTTGCCAATTGAAGTCTTTTATCCAAAAAAACGATAATTATATTTTTGTAATCGCATTAATAGTTTAGTTTTGTAACTCAAATAATGTCATCAGAAATTACTATAAATCATACGTCATTCGGCCAATCTTCCAACTCGGCAGATACCTTGGTTATTGAGTTATCAGAAAATCTAATTCAGTTTTGCGAATTGGAATCTGCACAAAATAAGCCCTTATTTATTTGCGACTATCCTATTGAAAATGTCTTAAAACATACATTAAGCGAACACTTTATAAGTGCCATTAAACATTTTCAATTTTCAAAAAAACAATATCAACACGTTTACATAAATTATTTTACTCAGCAGTTTACCTTGTGTCCTACTGCATTTTATAATAGCGATAGCAATCGGTCGATGTTAGAATTTAATACCGGCTCTATCGATAATAAATTAATTTTAGTAGATGATGTAACCACAGAGATTAAATTAATATTTGCAGTAGATGAATCGTTAAAATCAACTTTAGATTTAATTTTTCCTAACCATCAATTAAAACATAGTTTGAGTGTACTCTCGAAACTCATGTTAGTTTCGGAAGAATTAATAAAAGAACACATCCTTTTATCTATTCACTCAAATTACATAGAAGTCGTTGTGAAACAAGACCAAAAATTAGTATTAGCAAATCAGTTTTCTATAAAAACACAAGAAGACGTATTATACTATGTTCTTTTTATTTTAGAGCAATATCAATTAAATCCTTTAACTGCAAATATTAGTATTGTAGGAAATTTAGATGCCAATTCCGAACTAATTACTTCATTAAAAAAGTATATCAAAAACATACGACTGGCGCTTGGCAACAAAAGCGTAAACTGGTCAGGAATTACAGGCACTCCACAACATTTTAATTACACTTTAATCAATAGATTGTTTTGCGAATAATTGGCGGCACATACAAAGGCAAACAAATAATTGCGCCAAAAAACTTACCTGTTAGGCCAACAACCGATTTTGCTAAAGAAGGCTTATTTAATATTTTAAATAACAAAGTTGACTTTGAGGGATTAACTGTTTTAGATTTATTTTGTGGAACTGGCAATATTAGTTTAGAATTTGCGTCGCGTGGCGCTCAAAAAATTTACGCTATTGACAAGCATTCACCTTGTTTATATTTTGTTAAAGACACCGCTAAAGCCTTAAAACTAAATTCAATTATAACTGATAGAGCAGATGTTTTTAAATACCTCGAGAAATCGCACTCAACCTATGATGTTATTTTTGCCGATCCACCATACGAATTAGAAAACATTGCTCAAATTCATGACTTAGTATTTACTCATAAGCTTTTAAATGAAGGTGGGTGGCTGATTATTGAGCATGGACAAAGAACAGATTTAAGTTCTAAGAAAAATTATGTGGAGACCCGAAAATACGGAAATGTGCATTTTAGTTTTTTCGCTCAATCATTAGAATAACATATTTTAGTAAATCATCCCGAAATTTATCTGTAACTAATTGTATATTTGGTATTATACAACCATATGCGAGTTTTTCTTTTTCTAATATTAACTATCTCCATAAACAGTAGAGCACAAAACATTACCATTAAAGGTAAAGCAGATGCATCTCATATTGGAAAAGAAGTGGTTTTAAGCGATTTTTCGGACTATGTTACTTACACCAGAACTAAAGAAAGTGCCGATACTGTAGATGCAAATGGTTACTTTGAATTGAAATTGCAGTCTACCATTACTAAACCTATATTAATTAATATTGACAATTTAATCGGTAAAATATATGTGCAACCAAATTTTGTTTACGGCATTTATTTTCCGGGAAAAGATTCTTTAACCAATAATCAAGAAGGCACAGAAACTACTGTTAACATAAGTGTTTACGGAAAAGATAGTACTGAATTAAATGCCTTAATCGTTGATTTTAATACACAGTATAATCAACTATTCGCAAATAAAAAAGACGCGTATTTATCTCCTGCTAAACTAAATGCCATATTGGATACATTTTTAGTGACAAGTAAAAAAAGATATGCGCATATTAAAAATCCCTATTTCAAAAATTATCTTGAATACTCTTTTGCTGATTTTTTTTCAAATATCTCTCGCAGTAAAACAATACTATATAACCAGTACATCGACAAAAAACCAATTCTGTATAGCAACTACGAATACATGCAATTTTTCAACACTCATTTTAAAGGTTATTTAAAAGCTTATGCTTCCACAAAAAACGGAGGTAATATTTATAATAGTATAAGTGCATTTGCAGATTATAATGATTTAAAAAATCAATTTAGATCTGATAAATCTATTACCAATGATACCGTTAGAGAGCTCTTAATTTTAAAAGGCTTAATTGATTTTTACTATAGTTCTGATTTTGATAAAAAGCAAGTACAAAGTGTCATTGAACAATTATATAGAGAAACCAGAATTGAGGAACATAAAAAAATTGCTGGTAATTTATTGCAGTCGGTTTATAAATTACAACCAGGCGCACCTGCTCCCGACTTTATAGCGAATGATAAGACAGGTGCAAATGTTTATCTTTCAAACTACAAAGGAAAATACATTTACCTCAATTTCTTTTCAACGGAAAGCGACAATAGCATGAAAGAAATGCAAAAGATAATTGATCTGAAGAAAAAGTTTAGTGACAAGGTTACTTTTGTGAGTGTATGTTTAGATGATAGTACTAAAGCCTACAAAGCTTATTTAAAAGCTAATCCTAAGCAAGATTGGGTGATTCTACATCAATCTCAGAATAGCACGGCTAAACAAGCCTATAACATTAAAAACTTTTCTGGATTTTTCTTTATTAATAATTTGATGCAATTAGCACAATCTCCAGCTTTAATGCCAAGTGAAGGCATTGAATATAAATTCAATGCACTATTCAGAACAAGAAAGAAAAATACAATTATTGGGATTAGGTAAAATATAAATAATTATTGATTTGGTTTATCCTTTCTAATAATCTCATCAATATCTGGAGAAGCATTAATACGTGCATTAAATTCCACTGCACTACCACTGTTTTTCCTCGCCCACAAGGCCAATAAAATTCCAGCTATAAGTCCAGTAAGTGTAACAACAATACCTATTATTAATCCGATATTATCTGTTTTATTTGCATAAATAACAATACCTATAAACAAACCAATTAACAAAGGAGATAGAACTATTTTCATGAATGAAAAAGCTTCTATAATGATTTCCAATAATTTAAGCAATTTATTCACATTAATTTTTCTTAAACGTATGAAAAATTAAATACACACTCGTTGCAAATAAAAAGAAAGCGCCAGTTTGGTGTAATACACCTAACACAACTGGAACGTGATATAATAAAGTCAAAACTCCCAAAATAAATTGTAGAGTAACTCCATAAATTAAAAAAGTAATCCCTCTGTATTGAGAAGCATTTAGCTTCAATTTAGACGACTTGTACCAGATCACACATAAAACAACACAAACTAATATAGCTAACAT
>ERZ724517.882-NODE-882-length-17620-cov-3.857444_pt1 | contig 17620 bp, 18 predicted proteins | sample MGYA00376050_ERZ724517 | MGnify/ENA primary metagenome ERZ724517 (study PRJEB28724, sample SAMN07190886) | activated sludge metagenome | isolation source: activated sludge of sewage treatment plant in Hong Hong | place: USA: Christiansburg, Virginia | collected... | reverse complement strand
CGCAATTCCTTCAGCATGTCTGCCGGGGCGACATATTCGGCGTCATTATCCTCGATATTCTGATGCCGCGCGATATCCCCGATCGATCGGAGCGTGACATTGCCCGTCTTGCGCACCCGCTCGGCTATAAGATCGGTGGTCGCGAGAATTTGCGCCGCCTGCGCATCGAACATCAGATGATAATCGCGGAAGTGAGGGCCAGAAACATGCCAGTGAAAATTCTTGGTCTTGAAATAGAGCGCATAACTGTCCGCCAGCACGCCATTGAGAGCCTGCGCAACGCTTTTGGTGGCGTTGGCCTTAAGCGCGGTGGGCGTTTTGAGCGATTCGACAACCATGGAAAGCCTCCTTTGCTGGAAATATGCATGTAAAACGCATTATCGCAGCAAAAGTGTCTTCGATCATGTCGATTAATATGGTCTTTTTGATCGGAAAAATCGATCAAACCAGCCCCAGCGCGTGGACCGCCACCCCCGCCCCGATGCCAAGAAATAGGATCGCACCCGTTTTACGAATAAACTTCGCCCTCAACTTTGCGAAAAATTCCGGGCCTCCCAGCATCGCCGGAAGGCAGGCCGCCGTCACCCCGATCGCCCCGCCAATGGCGGAAAGCACCATGTCGCCCCGCGCGATCGCAATCCCGGCGATAAGAAACTGCGCGCCCTCGCCAAAGCCAAGAATGAACAGACCCAGCGCACTGGTCGCCAACGGCCCGATCCGCCAGCTCGCCAATGGGTCGGGCGCCTTGACCGGAAACCACATGACCGCCCCGCCACACAAAAAGGCAAGTGCCATGAACAGGTTGCGCGCATCGCCGCCCATGACATGCGCCACAAGGGAACCGGCATAAGCGGAGATGGCGGCGTTAGCGGAGGCAGCGATTACCAGACCGCAGACAATCAGTCCGGTCTGGCGGTAACGCTGCCCCAGAATCATGGACAGGTGCTGGCTGCGGTCACCCATTTCGCCCAGAAAACAGGCGATCAAGGCCAGCATCAGCCCATCCATGACATGCCCGTATCAATACCCCATGCGCAGGGACAGCGCGGCAAGATAGGCCGTGCTCGTCTCCGGGCTGGCATCTTCGCACGATACAGCATCTCGCATCAGATCGAGATAAGAGAGAATGAGCGGACCAAGCCCGCCCAGCGCCAGCGCCGATGCCAGCATGGATGCCAGACGTTCGAGCGGCAGCAACCCGTGCGCATGCGCGTCATGACGGATGATGTCGACTTCCTCGCACAATTTGATGAGGCTGATTCGGCCCTGCTGAGCGGCGATCGCGTCGATGCGGCGGATCAGCCCGGACCGGACGATCAACATCGCATCGTGCTTCATCGCGCCTGCTCCCTTCGGCTTCCCCAGGACGATATTGCGCCACCTTGGTTAAAGGGCGGTTAAAAAAGGGGAAATGATCGGCATTGCCGGGAAAAGCGCGCGGATCTCATGCTTGCGCCTTGACATGAACGACGATCTGCCTCATTGGGCCTGCCATGAAACGGGCGGCGCGTGTGCCGCCTTATTTTTTCAACCTTATTTATTCGAGGATTGGGCCATGGCCAAGCCAGCCACCGTCAAGATCAGGCTCGTCAGCAGTGCCGACACCGGCTTCTTCTATGTCACCAAGAAGAATCCGCGCACCAAGACGGAAAAGTTCAGCTTCCGCAAATATGATCCCGTCGTGCGCAAGCATGTCGAGTTCAAGGAAGCCAAGATCAAGTAAGCCGTTCGGCCGGAACAATCCGGCGAAGCGCGAAACAGGCCCGGTCGATGATTCGGCACGGGCCTTTTTCATTGTCCGATGCCTTGAAATCAGCAACTCTGGTCTGATGCGCGCATTCAGCCAATCAGGGAATTGACTGTTTCGATGAATTTCAGGACCGAGATCGGCTTGGAAACATAGGCTTCGGCCCCGGCGGCGCGGATACGATCCTCGTCCCCCTTGCCGGCATAGGCCGTCACCGCCATGATCGGCGTCGCGCGCAGTGCGGCATCCGCCTTCAGGGCGATGATAAGATCGAGGCCACTGACATGCGGCAGATGAATGTCCATGATGATGAGGTCAGGCGCAAAGTCGCGCGCCTCATGAAGCACTTCGCGCCCGTCACCGACCGGACGGATATCATGACCATGGGCGCGCAATAAATCGCAGAACAGCTTGAGATTTAGTTCATTGTCCTCGACAATGAGTATTCGCTTCGCCACCAGTCACCCCGAATGAAACCCTGCAACATCAAGGAACACTCATGCGCGCCGACCCGCCCCTTGGCAATGCTCTCGATCCACAGCTCATCGCGTTGCAAGCTCTCGGGTGGGTTTTGCAGGATGAACAGCGGGCGCAGCGGCTTCTCGACCTGACCGGCCTCGATCCCTCCAGTTTGCGCGAACGCGCGGGCGATGCGACCATGCTGGCGGCGCTGTTGTCGTTCCTCGAATCACACGAGCCTGATCTGCTTGCCTGCGCGCAAGCCCTGTCCGTCTCTCCCGAATCGCTGGTCGCCGCCCGCGAGGAACTGTCGCGATGACGCGCCCGTTGATTATCACCGATTGCGACGAGGTGCTGCTGCACATGATCGTGCCGTTCCGGCAATGGCTGGACGAGCGTCATGATGTGCATCTCGACATTGCGCGCTTCGGCATATCGGAGGCGCTGCGGCGCAAAGCGTGTGGCACCGTGGTCGAAAAGGGGCATGTGTGGGACATGCTACGCGAATTTTTTACCACCGAAATGCACCGTCAGAAGCCGATTTCCGGCGCGCTGGAGGCGTTGCAAAGGCTCTCCGCCCTCGCAGACATCGTTGTCCTGACAAATATCGAGGAGGCCGCCCACCAGCGCCGCATCGATCAGCTTGGCAGCCTCGGCATCACATTCCCCGTGCATTGGAACCAGGGTGGCAAGGGCAAGCCGCTCGCCGCCATCGTCGCGGCCCACCGGCCCAGCGTCACCCTGTTCATTGATGACCTTGCGCAACATCACGAGTCGGTGACGCAGCACGCGCCCGAAGCATGGCGGCTGCACATGGTGGGGGAACCGGAACTGGCGCCGCTGGTGAAAGCCGCGTCCAGCGCCCATGCCCGTATCGATCAATGGAGCGAGGCAGAGGAGTGGATTATGGACAAATTGCAGGGCGGCGGTCCCGCGATCGGTCAGCCGGTTCTTGCGGACCATAAAATCGTTTGAATATGCATCGACGCTTGACCCGAAGACCGGGTTCATGTTGAGGTTTGCGGCATGAGCATCGAACAGCGTCTAGCCGACCTTGGCCTAGCCCTGCCTCAACCCGCTGCGCCGGTGGCGTCCTATGTTCCGGCGGTCGAAGCGAGCGGGCTGTTGCATATTTCGGGACAGTTGCCGTTCCTCGACGGCGCACTGATGACCGGGCGGCTGGGCGAAGATCGCGATGTCGAATTTGGCCAACAGGCGGCAAAAATGTGCGGCCTGATGCTCATCGCGCAGATGAAGGCGGCGCTGGGGTCGCTCGACCGCGTGGCGCGCATCGTCAAGCTGGGCGCGTTCATCTCCTCCAGCGCAGATTTCACCGACCAGCCAAAGGTCGCTAATGGTGCGTCCGACCTGATGGTCGCGATTTTTGGTGATGCGGGCAAACATGCGCGCAGCGCCGTGGGCGTCCCGGTCCTCCCGTTGGGCGCGGCGGTCGAGATCGACGCGATCGTCGCGATAAGGGCGGCTTGAGCGTAGCGGGCAGAGCTGCTTTTCTCGCCCATCGGGCCTATGCGCATCGCGGCCTGCATCATGAGGGCGGGCCGATCGAAAACAGCATGCCGGCCTTCTCTGCCGCGCTGGCTGCCGGATATGGCATCGAATGCGATGTCCGCCTGAGCCGTGACGGCATCGCGTTCGTTTTCCACGACGCGGAGCTGGACAGGTTGACCGATACGACAGGGCCAGTCGCCACACGCACCGCCGTCGAGCTGGATGCGATCGCACTGAAAGGCGGCAATGGCGGCATCCCCCGCCTCTCTGCTCTGCTGTCGCTGGTCGGCATGCGCGTCCCGGTTCTGATCGAGTTGAAAATCGATGCGGTACGGGAGATCGCACCGCTGTGCCGCGCCGTGCTGGGCGACTTGTCGGAACACCCGTCGCAGGCCGTCATAATGTCGTTTCATCCCGGCGTCGGGGCTTGGTTTGCCCATAACGCCTCGCACATCGTTCGCGGGCTGGTGATGAGCGAAGAAAATGCACGCGGCTGGGCAGCGAGCCTGCGACGCCGCCTTGATATTGCCGGCGCAAAGCCCGATTTTCTGGCCTATGATATTCGCAGCCTGCCCAGCCCAACGGCAACCCGCTTCCGCGCCATGGCTCTTCCTGTGCTGAGTTGGACCGTGCGCACCGCGCAAGATCGCGCCCGCGCCGCGCAATATGCCGACGCGATCATCTTCGAGGGCGCTGCATCAGATGGATGACCGCTCCGTCATTGCCCGCCTTGCAAATGGCGTGGCCGCCCTGCCCGCCGAAGAATGGGACGCCTGTGCCGGAGGGGACAACCCGTTTCTGTCGCATGACTTCCTTGGTTTGCTTGAAGAATCGGGCAGTGTCGGGCCGGGCACCGGGTGGCAAGCCTCGCCGATCCTGATCGATGGCGCGGATGGCCGCATCGCCGGCGCGCTGCCTGCATATCTCAAGACCCACAGTCAGGGCGAATATGTGTTCGACCATAGCTGGGCGGAAGCATTCACCCGCGCGGGCGGACGATACTACCCCAAGCTCCAGATCGCCATACCCTTTTCGCCTGTACCGGGGCGCAGGTTGCTGGTGCGTGAGGGACCGGATGCGGGACATCTCGCCCGCGCGCTCATCGGCGCGGCAGAGGCGGTGGTCGACCAGAACGGTTTCAGCTCCGCCCATGCGACATTCGTGGCGCCTGAACAGGTGCCGCTATTCGAGTCCGCAGGCTGGCTGATCCGCGAAGACAGCCAGTTCCATTGGGAAAATCGCGGCTATGCCGATTTCACAGATTTCCTTGCCGCACTCTCGAGCGCGCGGCGTAAAACCATCCGCAAAGAACGCGCCCGCGCCGTGGAGGGGCTTGAGGTAGTCTGGCTGACCGGCGGGGATATTGCCGAGACACATTGGGACGCCTTCTGGGAATTTTATCAGGACACAGGCGCGCGTAAGTGGGGTACGCCCTATCTGACCCGCGCCTTTTTCTCACTGCTGGGCGAACGGATGGCGAAGAAGGTGCTTCTCATCTTCGCCTTACGCGACGGAAAGCCAATAGCGGGCGCGCTCAACCTGATAGGCAGCGACACACTCTATGGACGCTATTGGGGCTGCATCGAGGACGTGCCCAACCTGCATTTCGAACTATGTTATTATCAGGCGATCGATTTCGCCATAACACATGGTCTGAAGCGCGTGGAGGCGGGCGCGCAAGGCGGGCACAAGCTGGTGCGGGGTTATGAGCCGGTGGCGACATTTTCCGCACATTATATTGCCGACCCGGGCTTTCGCGCGGCGGTCGCGGATTTTCTCGCGGCAGAACGTCGAGCGGTATCGGAAAACCGGGAGTATCTGGAAGAAAGAACGCCCTATAAACAGGCGTGAAGCGGAAAGGTCAGGCGGCGCGGCGGCTGGTGGAGGCGATCCATGCGCGGGCCTGTCGCTGGGCCTCGGCGATTTCCCGGGCTGTCATGTCCTCGGCGATTTCAGCGCGCATCGCCTGCCCCTGTTCCATGCCGTTGACCGCAGCGAGGTTAAACCATTTATGCGCTTCGATGAGGTCGATATCGACGCCGCCCGTGCCGCAGCTATAGGCAATACCCAGATCGAAATAGGCCTGCGGATGGCCCCGGGCGGCATCCGCCAAACGGCTTTCAAGCAAGAACTGCGCATTCTTCGCACTGGCACCCATGAAACACTCCCCCCAATGGTTTGAGTGGGGGCAACGTCGCGAATCATGGATAAGAAAAGGTTAACGCTACGACAGAATTTTCCGCAGGCGACTAAAGCGCCGGGTTGACCGCAATATTATCGATGAGCCGTGTCGTCCCCATGCGCGCCGCCACCAGCAATCGCCCAGGTCGATCCAGCCGATGCAATGATTCGAGCGTGTCGGCATCGCACAGTTCGAGATAATCGACCGACGCAAAGCCTTCGGCCAATAGTGTCACGATGCCGGCGGAAAGGGTCGTGGCCACATCTTCACCGGCCACGATCCTGTCGGCGATGTCCTGAAGAATGCGGGGCAAGGCCGCCGCCGCAGCGCGTTCCGCAGCACTCATATATGCATTGCGCGAAGACAGCGCGAGGCCATCTGCCGCCCGCTGCGTCGGCACCCCGATGATTTCGACCGGCAGATCGAGATCGCGCACGAAACGGCGGATCACCGCAATCTGCTGATAATCCTTTTCCCCGAACAGGGCGACGTCAGGCTGCACCTGATTGAGGAGTTTGCACACCACGGTCGCGACTCCGTCGAAATGTCCCGGCCGTGCCGCGCCGCACAATCCGGCGCTGACCCCTGAAACGGAAATGGTGGTGGCAAAGCCCACCGGATACATTTCCGCAATGGCAGGTGCCCAGAGCAGGGTGACGCCATGTTCCGCCAGCATCGCCGCGTCCTGCGCCTCTTGCCGGGGATAAGCGTCGAGATCCTCCTGAGGGCCAAATTGCTTCGGGTTGACGAAGATCGAGGCAACCACATGGTCCGCCCGTTCCCGTGCAGCCTCGACCAGCGCCATATGCCCTTCATGCAGCGCGCCCATGGTCGGCACCAGCGCAATCCGCGCACCACTCGCCCGCAACGCAGAAATCGACTGCCGCAATGCTTTTATCTCACGGAGGATTTGCACGGCGAAACACCCTTCGATAAGGCAGGAGCGGACAGCCCTCTGCTAGGCAGGCCGGGTGGGCGTGGTCAATGATATTTCGGGGTTCGGGACCATTTATGGCAAGCCAGCAGGCACATTATATCGTTTTCGCCAACGAAAAGGGCGGCACGGGTAAATCGACCACCGCCGTCCACACGGCGGTCGCCCTGTCGGCGATGGGTCACAGCGTCGGGATCCTCGACCTCGATCCGCGCCAGCGGACGGTCACACGCTACATGGAAAACCGGGTGGAAACGATGAAGCGTCGCGGCATCACCCTGCCCTTGCCGCAATTCGCTGTTTTCGACGGCGCGGAGACCGAGCTTGATGCCGTCAGCCGCGACATGGCGCAGGGCAAGGATTTTCTGGTCGTCGATACGCCAGGTCGCGACGATCCCAATGCCCGCTTCATGGCGACGCGCGCCAACACGCTGGTCACACCGATGAACGACAGCTTCGTCGATTTCGACCTGATCGGCCAGGTCGATGCCGAAACGTTCAAGGTGAAGCGGCTGAGCTTTTATTCCGAGTTGATCTTCGAGGCGCGCAAGACCCGGGCCAAGGCGGACGGTATATCGATCGACTGGGTGGTACTGCGCAACCGGGTCCAGCATCATGACGCCAAAAACAAGAAGCGCGTCGGCGATGCGTTGACCGAACTGAGCCGCCGCGTCGGTTTTCGTGTCATTCCGGGGCTTTCGGAGCGCGTAATCTTCCGTGAACTGTTTCCCTCGGGCCTGACCCTGCTCGACAAGGGACATCTGGGCGATCTCGGCTTCAGCCATATTGCTGCGCGGCAGGAACTGCGGGAGATGGTCGCCGGTTTCGCGCTGCCCGATGTCGTCGAGCCAACGGAGCAGAGCGCCGCCTGATGTCGCCACTTGTCCTCCTGCTCATAGTGTTTGCGGTATGGGCGGCGTGGACCGGGCGCCTGAAACGCATGACCGGGACCGACGGTGCGATGATCGGTCTTGCCATAGTCGGCGCGGTGATGGCGGCGAAGGGGCGTATCTGGATAGGCGGCGGCGCGCTACTGCTCGCGGCGATGCATGGCATAAGACGAATACGGCAACAGAACCGGACCAGCGAACCGGCAGATGTCGCGGAGGCCCGCGCGCTGCTCGGGCTGGCCCCTGATGCCAATGAAGACGAGATTCGCGAGGCGCATCGCCGCCTGATCGCCAAGGTTCACCCGGATGCGGGCGGCACGTCCGCGCTGGCAACGAAAATAAATGATGCGCGCAACATTTTGCTGCGTCATCTATTGGACAACAAAGGGCCGCATAGCGCTTCCAACCCTTGACCATTACAGGAAAATATATGTCCCACAGCTTCCATCCGACCACCCTGCGTGAATATGACATTCGCGGTATCATTGGCGAAACGCTTGGCGAGGCTGACGCCTATGCCATTGGCCGGGGGTTCGGCACATTGATCGCGCGCGCGGGCGGATCGCGCGTTGTCGTCGGCTATGACGGCCGAATCAGCTCGCCCATTCTTGAGGCCGCACTGGTCAAGGGACTGAACGAGAGCGGCATTCATGCCGTGCGCGTCGGTGAAGGACCGACGCCGATGCTATATTATGCCGAATGCGTGCTTGAGGTAGATGGCGGCATCCAGATAACCGGCAGCCATAATCCCGCCAATTATAACGGCTTCAAGATGGTGTTTCAGCACGCACCCTTTTTCGGACAGGATATCCAACGTTTGGGTACCATGGCTGCTGCGGGCGACTGGCTTGATGGCAGCGCGGGCAGTGAGCACGTCGAGATCATGGATCGCTATGTCGCCCGTCTCGTCGAAGGATTTGACGGTGGCGCCTATCGTATCGGCTGGGACGCGGGCAATGGCGCGGCTGGCCCGGCCCTTGAAAAGCTGGTCAAGCTCTTGCCGGGTGAGCATTACACGCTCTTTACCGATGTCGACGGCAATTTTCCCAATCATCATCCCGACCCTACCGAAGAGAAGAATCTGGCCGATCTGAAAGCTCTCGTCGCCGACAAAAAGCTCGATTTCGGAGTGGCCTTCGACGGGGACGGGGACCGCATCGGCGCTATTGACGGTGAAGGTAGAGTAATCTGGGGCGATCAGTTGCTCAGTATCTTTGCCGAGCCGGTGCTGAAAGAACTGCCCGGCGCCACGATTATCGCCGATGTGAAGGCCAGCCAGGCATTGTTCGACCGGGTGACGGAACTGGGTGGCAAGCCGCTCATGTGGAAGACCGGGCACAGCCTTATCAAGTCCAAAATGAAGGAGACAGGTAGCCCTCTGGCAGGCGAAATGAGTGGCCACGTGTTCTTCAAGCACCAATATTATGGTTTTGACGATGCGCTGTACGCCGCTGTCCGGTTGATTCGCGCCGCCACCTCAATCGGTAAGAGTGTCACCCAGTTACGTGGCGACATGCCTGCCATGGTCAACACGCCCGAAATGCGCTTTCAGGTCGATGAAAGCCGCAAGTTTGCGGTAATTGACGAGGTTCTTTCGCGCCTGCAAAATACTGGCGCGCAAGTCAATGACACGGACGGTGCACGGGTCAACACGCCCGATGGCTGGTGGCTGCTCCGTGCATCAAATACGCAGGACGTGCTGGTCGCGCGCGCCGAAGCCAAGGATCAGGCCGGTTTGGATCGCCTGATGGCGCAGATCGACGAGCAGCTCGCCCTGTCGGGTCTGAAAAGGGGTCCGCAGGCCGGACATTGAGGCTCAACTGCAAAATATGCAATCGTCCCTTACCTCTTCGCACTTGCGGCATTAAGGGCGTCAGCACATAGAGGAAAGGCCTTTCAGGCATCCTCTCCTAAAACTTTATAGCCGCCCTTCGGGGCGGCTTTTTTTATTGCCGCATTGGCTATGAACAGTCGTGCGGTTCAATCCGGTCATGCGGAAGTCCGCACCGGCGGCACATGACATGGTCGCCCTGAGCCAGACCATGGATTACCGACACCCGCTCGTCGAACACGAAACAGGCGCCTTGCCAAAGACTTTCCTGCGCGGACACTTCTTCCAGATAGCGCAGAATGCCGCCCCGCAGATGATAAACCTGCTCCATCCCGATGCTGCGGGCATAGGCCGTCGATTTTTCACATCGGATACCGCCGGTACAATACATCGCTATCTTCGGGGTCCGCCCCTGTGACTTCAGGTCATCGGTCAGTGTATCGAACCAGCCCGGAAATTCGCGGAAACTGCGGGTATGCGGGTTGATCGCGCCCGAAAAACTGCCAATCCCGACCTCATATTCATTACGGGTGTCGATCAGGATCGTGTCGGGATCGGCGATGAGGGCGTTCCAGTCCTGCGGCTCCACATACATGCCCGCATGCGTCAGCGGATCAAGTGCGCCAGCACCGAGAGTGACGATTTCCTGCTTCACCCGCACCTTCATCCGTCCGAAGGGCATGGCAGCGGCGCGGGAATATTTAACATCCAGATCGTCACAACCGGGCAGGGCGCGAATATGATCGAGGATGCAGAGAATCGCGGCGTCGCTACCCGCAATCGTGCCGTTAATCCCTTCTGTCGCCAGCAAAATCGTGCCTTTGGCTCCCACTTCGCGGCATAAACCCAGCAACGGTCCGCGCAGCGCGCAGGGGTTCTCAAAGTGAGAGAAGCGGTAAAGCGCCGCGACGCACAGAGTTTCTTCGGAAGGATCAGTCATGCAGCGCCCATAGCGTCATGTGCCAGCACGCACAAATTTAGCCTAAGCCTATAAAAATCCCTTCTGGATTCAGTAATTTTTCACCGATAGCGCGGACAAAGGTTGAATAGGCTATAATATCATTCATACTGTGCCAAAATGAAGCGACATAAGATCGCACGGCAGCATGGGGAGCGTATATGACTTATTATCAGACATTGTTGACCAGCAGCGCCTTGGCCGTTTTCACCCTCGCGAGTGGAAACGCTCTGGCGCAGGAACAGTCTGTTCCTGCCACCGAACAAGCCGCACCGGCGGATGACGCCGATGCGATCATCGTCACCGCCACACGGCGCGCCAGCCCTCTGGCATCCGTGCCGATAGCGGTTTCGGCCGTCACCGGCGCAAATCTGCAAAACTCTGGCGCAAGCGACATCCGTCAGCTCAACCAGCTCGCGCCCTCGCTGCTCGTATCCTCCTCGGGCACGGAGGCCAATGCCTCGGCGCGCATTCGCGGCATCGGCACGGTCGGGGACAATCCCGGCCTCGAAAGCTCGGTCGCGGTGTTCATCGACGGCGTATATCGCTCCCGCACCGGCGCGGGCCTCAATGAGCTGGGCGAGATCGATCGGGTCGAGGTACTGCGCGGGCCGCAGGGCACATTGTTCGGCCGCAACGCGTCGGCGGGCCTCATCAACATCGTCAGCAAGGCACCGGAGTTCAAATTCGGCGCGACCGGCGAGATCACCTATGGCAATTACGACTTCTGGCGACTGTCGGGCAGCGTCACCGGGCCGGTGAGCGAGCAGATAGCGCTCCGCCTCGACGGTGTGTGGTCGAAGCGTGATGGCTTTTACACCCTTGTCGACAAAACCGGCGCAAAGGTGGGAGAAACCAACGACCGCGACCGCTATTTCCTGCGCGGACAGGCGCTGATCGAGCCGAATGACGCGCTCTCTATCCGCCTGATCGGCGACTACACCAACCGCGACGAAAGCTGCTGCGGCGCGCCCTATATCTCGACACGCGAAACGTTCGATCCCACCCCCGGATCGCCGGGCGATTACGGCGTCAATCCGACCAACCGCATCGCCACCATCCTCGGTGCGATCAGCGGACAGCCGATCATCGTCGATCCCTACAGCCGCCGCCTGTCGATCACTTCGGGCCGCGAATATGTCAGCAAGCTGAAGGACTGGGGTCTGTCAGGCGAGATCACCTATAATCTGGGTGGCGCGAAGCTGACCAGCATCACCGCCTATCGCAACTACAAGTCGCAAGATTATGGCGACTATGATTATAGCACGGCGGATATATTGTACCGCGATCCCAACACCTATCGCGAGTTCAAGACCTTCACCCAGGAATTGCGCGCGCAGGGCGAAGCGTTTTCGGGCAAGCTCGACTGGCTTATCGGGGGCTATTATTCGCACGAAGACCTGACGTTGCGGGATAATATTCGTTTCGGCGCGGACTATGGCCGGTTTGCGGCATGCCGTCTGATGGCCGGAAGCGGCGCGGTCGCCAGTCTTAATCCCGCCCAGCTCAGCCTGTGTTCCAGCGCGCCCGGCGTTTCGGCACTGATTGCGGGAACACGGGCCAGCCTTAATGCCGCACTTACGCCGGGCGTAGGCGCGACCCAGGCGGGTATTATCTCAACAGGTCTTGCAAATGGCCTGACGGCGCTTGTCGGCATCCCGAGTGGAGCGGGTGATACAGATTCCCGATATTTTCAGAAGAGCGAAACATTCGCCGCGTTCACCCATAATATATTGCATATCTCAGACAGGCTCGACCTGACCCTTGGCCTGCGCTTCACCCATGAAACCAAGGATTTTTCGGCCAGCTTGGCAAATAATAACGCGACCTGTGCGGCATTGCAGGCATCGAGCCTGCCGGCACTTGCGAACACGCCCGCGCTGGGCAGTGCCGCTGCCCTCGCCGGCGGCATATTGACACTGGGCTGTCTCGGCAACAGCAGCCCTGCGCTTGCTGCACTCAACCTGCAAGACAAGATCACCGACAACGAGCTGTCGGGCACCAGTGTGCTATCGTACAAACCCGTCGATGACCTGATGCTCTATGCGAGCTATTCGCGCGGGTACAAGGCAGGCGGCTATAATCTCGACAGGTTCGAGCTGGGCAATACCGGCCTGAGTTCGGCCACATCATCCCCCGCTACCTATTTCTCTCCGCGCAGCAACGCCGACGCCGCCAGCCTGCGCTTCGCGGCGGAAAAGGTCGACGCATTCGAGCTGGGCCTGAAATATTCACAGCGACACTGGGGCGTGAACGTTGCCGCGTTCCGTCAGGAGTTCAAGGACTTCCAGCTCAACACCTTCAACGGCACAAGCTTCGTCGTCCAGAATATCAACGGTTGCAGCGGTGCCTTGACCCCGGGGTCGATCAACGCGGGCGGACAGCGCTGCGCCAAATCGGACGTCACTCCCGGCCTCATCAGTCAGGGTGTAGAGCTGGAGCTGACCGCATCACCCGCCCGCAATTTCCGGGTGAGCGGCGGACTTACCTATACAGAGGCGCGCTACAAGAATCGGCTCGTCGGTAGCAGTGACGGCCAGACACCGCTCGACTCCGCATTGTTCCTCCTTCCGGGCAGCATCAACAGCAACGCACCAAAGATCGTCACCACCGCGAGCGTTGCATGGACGCCCGACATCGGCTCCGACGGCATGTCGGCACTGTTCTATATCGATGGCCGCATGACCGGCGACTATAACACCGGCTCCGACATCTTCCCCGAAAAGACGCAGGACGGTTACGCGGTGTTCAACGCCCGTATCGGCCTGCGCGGCAAGGGACAGCGCTGGGCCGTGGAATTATGGGGCCAGAACATCTTCAACACCGATTACACGCAGGTCGCAATCAACTCACCCTTGCAGGGCAGCGGATCGGTAGCGCAGGTCAAGGCGTTCGGTTCGCCGAGCTTTGCTGCGGGAACCCAGCTTTTCTCGGCCTATCTCTCCGAACCGCGCACCTATGGCGTTACGCTGCGCGGCAAGTTCTGATACCACAGGCTGAGTGATGAACATGGGGCCGGAGGAGAAATCCTCCGGCCCTATTCGTCCAGACAGGCGCGCAGCCCCTCCTTACAGGTCGGATAAGCGGGTCGCCAGCCGAGCAGGCGCTTTGCCTTGCCGTTGGCGACACGGCGGTTTTCGGCATAAAAGGCCGCCGCCATCGGCGACAATGCCGCTTGCTCGAACGCCTGCAACGGCGGGCAGGGCAAACCGATCAGGTCGCAGGCCATTTCGATGACGCTGTTCTGGCTGGCGGGCAGATCATCGGCGAGGTTATAGACACCCGGCGGTCCGGCGAAGGACGCGATCACGCCCGACACGATATCATCGACATGGATGCGGCTGAACACCTGATCGGGCAGGTCGATGCGGTGCGCCTTGCCTGCGCGCACCCGGTCCAGCGCACTGCGCCCCGGCCCATAAATGCCGGGCAGGCGGAATACCCATATATCGGCGCGAAGATGCTGCCAGAGGAGGTCGGCCTGAGCACGCTCCTGCCTGCGCCCCTCGCCAATGGGTGCGCTCTCGTCCACCCACGCGCCGCCGGTGTCGCCATAAACGCCGGTAGAGGACAGATAACCGATCCATTTCGCGGCGGACGCGCGCAATGTATCTCCATAAAGGGCCAGCACCGGATCCTCGCCCTGTGCCGGTGGCACCGACGACAGGATATGGCTGGCGCGTCCGATCGCCGCCTCAACGCCGCGCCGGTCGGCAAAGGCCAATACGCCATCCCCGGCCTCTCGCCGAACGACCGTGACCCGCCACCCTTCCGCCCGCAGACGCGCGGCAAGGTGCATGCCCGTATAACCCGCGCCAAGGATCAGCATATTACCCATGCCTCCGCTATAGCGCGGCAAAGGCGATGGGAAAGGCGATATTCCAACGCGCCCCTATCCTTCAGAGATTGTGCGGCGGCGCGGTGGCGCGTAAACGGCGTTCATGACAGATGTGCAAACCGCCCCCGCCGCCCCGACGATCATCCATCGTGCGGATTATCAGCCGCCTGACTGGCTGGTTCCACAGATCGCGCTTGATTTTCAACTCGATCCGGCCACGACAAAGGTGACGGCGAAGTTTACTGTCGAACGGCAGGGCGCGCATGACCGTCCCTTGCGTCTCGATGGCGAAGGGCTTGTGCCGCTTGCCATCCGTGTCGACGGGATCGATGCCGATGAAAGGACGTGGGACATTGACGCCGGAAACATTGTCATCACCCTGCCTGGGTCTTCTCATGTTATTGAAACTATTATAGAAATTTCCCCTCAATCCAACAGCCAGCTCATGGGTCTCTATGCCTCTGGCGGGCTGCTCTGCACCCAGTGCGAGGCGCAGGGGTTCCGCCGCATCACCTTTTTCCCCGACCGGCCCGATGTGCTGTCCACCTATTCGGTGCGGATGGAGGCGGACAAGGCGCGCTACCCGGTCCTGCTCGCCAATGGCGACCCCGTGGCACAGGGCGAAGCCGCGAACGGTCGCCACTGGGCGCAATGGAACGACCCATTCCCCAAGCCCTGCTATCTGTTCGCGCTGGTGGCGGGCGATCTCGCCTGTAACTCCGACAGCTTCACGACCATGAGCGGGCGCAAGGTGGCGCTCGGCATATGGGTCAAGCCCGACGATCTGCCCCGCACCGCCCATGCCATGCAGGCGCTCAAGGATTCGATGGCCTGGGACGAACGTGTCTATGGCCGCGAATATGACCTTGATGTGTTCAACATCGTCGCCGTCGCCGATTTCAACTTTGGCGCGATGGAGAACAAGGGGCTGAACATCTTCAACAGCCGCTACATCCTCGCCGATCCGGAAACCGCCACTGACCTTGATTATGACGCGGTTGAGGCGGTGGTTGCGCACGAATATTTCCACAACTGGTCGGGCAACCGGGTCACCTGTCGCGACTGGTTCCAGCTTTCGCTCAAGGAAGGCTTCACGGTCTATCGCGATCAATGTTTCTCTGCCGACATGGGCAGCCACGCGGTCAAGCGGATCGAGGATGTCCGCGCCCTTCGCGCCGCGCAGTTCCCTGAGGATTCCGGGCCATTGGCGCATCCGGTGCGGCCGGAAAGCTATATGGAGATCAGCAATTTCTATACCGCGACCGTGTATAACAAGGGTGCGGAGCTGATCCGCATGATGGCGCTGATGCTGGGCGCAGAGCGGTTCCGGCGCGGCACCGACCTATATTTCGAGCGGCATGACGGTCAGGCCGTGACCTGCGAGGATTTCATCCGTGCCATGGAAGAAGGCGGCGACATCGACCTCGGCCAGTTCCGCCTGTGGTATGCGCAGGCAGGTACACCGCGAATCGCCATTTCCTGCACCCATGACGCCATGGCGAAAACGGCGACCATAAACGTGAGCCAGTCGATGACACCGACGCCGGGGCAACCGGAAAAGCTGCCCATGGCGATCCCGCTGCGGATTGCGCTGTTCGACCGGCAATCGGCGGCCAAGGGCGATGAACAGACGCTGCTCTTGACCCAGGCGCAGCAGAGTTTCGTCTTTGAAAACTTCACCAGCGTGCCGGTCCTGTCGATTAACCGGGGCTTTTCCGCTCCCGTCATCATCGATGCCCCGCGCAGCGCCCATGAGCTGGCTTTTCTGTCGGCCCACGATGACGATCCCTTTGCCCGGTATGAAGCGATGCAGCAGCTCATGGTCGATGCGCTGGTCGGCGCGGTGTCCGGCAAGGCGATCGAAACTGAGGCCGTGATCGCGGCGGTGCGCAACACCGCTACCGATCCGGCGCTCGACGCCTCGTTCATTGCCGAAGCCATCCGCCTGCCCGCCGAAGGCTATCTCGGCGATCAGATGCAGGTGGTGGAACCTGATGCCATCCACGCCGCGCGCGACGCCCTGCAAGGCGCGATCGGCGCGGCGCTGGAACCGTTGTGGCGCGACCTGCATGGTCGCCTGGCCCGGCCCGGCTTTGAGATCAGCGGCGAGGCGAAGGGCGCGCGCAAGCTGCGTAACATCGCCCTCGTCTATCTCGCTGCCTCGGGCGCAGCAGATGCCGACGCCATCGCCTTTGCCCAGTTCGAGGCCGCGCACAACATGACCGAGCGGCAGGCCGCGCTCGCGGTACTCGCCAACCGCACCAGCGATGAGCGCGAAGCGGCGCTCGGTATATTTTACACGCGCTATTCGCATGACATGCTGGTGCTGGACAAATGGTTCCAGACGCAGGCGCTCGCCTTTCACCCCGACACGGTGGCGCAGGTGGAAAGGCTCGCGCAGCACCCGGACTTCACCCTGAGCAATCCCAACCGCGTGCGCGCGCTCTATGGTGCCTTTGCCGCGAACCAATGGGCGTTTCACCACAAGTCGGGCAAGGGCTATCGCCTGATCGCCGACCTCATATTGTCGCTCGATCCGATCAATGCGCAGACAGCCGCGCGGATGGTGCCGCCGCTCGGCCGCTGGCGTCGGTTCGATGAACGCCGCGCAGAAAAAATGCGCGCCCAGCTCCAGCGCATCATCGAACATCCCGGCCTGTCGAAAGACGTGACCGAGCAGGTGAGCAAGAGTTTGGCGGTTTAGGCTAAGTCGGCGCTATCTGCGCCATCAGTTTCCCTTCACCCATTCCGCAACCTGATCCGCCACCTGCTGCGCGGCGGCATTGATCGGGCGGGCAACGGTGCCTGCGGCGATCTTGCCGGCGGGAACGCTGGCGGTGAAGCGGCGGCGGACGACGTGCAAGGGGTCGGGTCCGACCAATATCGCCTCATATGTTACTACGGCATTGCCGGACCGGGCATCCACCCCGAATTCGACCAGCTCCCCCATCAATCTCCGTCCGCCGACCAGCGGTAATCGCCCCGGTTCCAGCACCAGCACCTGCCCGTCGGCCGCAATCCGGTCAGACAGCAGCTTGCGGAACAGCTTGCGCGGCGTATCGACCCATTGCGCGTCCTTCACATAGGCGATGCTGGTGTCGTTGACCTGTACCGGCACCCGCACAGTGTCGAGCTTGCGCGGAGTATCGAGGTCAAGCACGGTCAGGGCGGGCGCGGCGGCAGGGGCATCGGTGGGCACGGTGGCGGGTGCGCTCAGGGTGAGCAACTGTGGCGGCGGTTTCGCGCCGAAACTGACACAGCCCGCGAGCGGT
>ERZ724517.877-NODE-877-length-17655-cov-3.811818_pt1 | contig 17655 bp, 9 predicted proteins | sample MGYA00376050_ERZ724517 | MGnify/ENA primary metagenome ERZ724517 (study PRJEB28724, sample SAMN07190886) | activated sludge metagenome | isolation source: activated sludge of sewage treatment plant in Hong Hong | place: USA: Christiansburg, Virginia | collected... | reverse complement strand
AGTTCAGCATGGTGGAGGCCGAGGATGTGGGCCTCTACAAGTTCGACATCCTCAGCCAGCGGGGCTTGGGACACATCCGCGATGCCGTGGAACTGGTGGAGCAACGTACCGGCGAGCGTATCGACATCCACGATGTGAAGCGATTCACCAGGGATCCGGTGATCAAGCGGATGCTGCGCACCGGTGATACGATCGGTTGCTTCTATGTGGAGAGCCCCGCCATGCGCATGCTGATGCGGAAGATGCAGGTGGACGACTACAAGGGGCTGGTCGCCGCCAGTAGCATCATCCGCCCCGGCGTTTCCAACAGCGGCATGATGCGCGAGTTCCTGCTGCGGTACCACGATCCCGAGCGCCGCAAGCTGGCCCCCAAGAAGTTGATGGACATCATGCCCGATACGTTCGGCGTGATGGTGTATCAGGAGGATGTGATCAAGGTGGGCTACGAATACGCGGGGCTTACCCTTGGTGAAGCGGATTCGCTGCGCCGAAGCATGAGCGGAAAGTTCAGGAACCGCAGGGAGTTCAACGATGTGAAGAAGAGCTTCTTCAAGGGTGCGTTGGAGCGCGGGAACCCCCTGCCGGAGATCGAGGAGCTGTGGACGCAGATCGTGAGCTTCGGCGAGTTCAGTTTCGCGAAAGGCCATAGCGCCAGCTATGCGGTGGAGAGCTACCAGAGCCTATACCTCAAAGCACATCATCCGTTGGAGTTCCTAGTGGGCGTGGCGAACAACTTCGGTGGCTTCTACCATACGGAGTTCTACCTGCACGAGGCCAAGCGCATGGGAGCGACCATCGAAGCACCGTGCATCAACAGCAGCGGCGAGTATTGTACGCTGCATGAACAGGTGGTCGGTCATCCGAACTGCGCTCCCCGTATCTTCCTCGGTCTACGGAACATCAAGGGCCTGGAGGATGGCGCTGCACTGCTGATCCTCAACGAGCGGCTGCACAACGGGCCCTTTCTTGACCTGCAGGACCTGTTGCGTCGTGTGCCCTTGCATGTGGAACAGGCGCGGGTGCTGGTGCGGGTGGGGGCCTTGCGTTTCACGGGAAGGAGCAAGCCACGGCTGCTGTGGGACCTCGCCATGCTCCATCATGGTCGCTCCGATGCCGCGCGCAACGGGGATCTCTTCATCACCAAGGTGCCCGATCCGAAGCTGCCCGAGCTGAACCACTATCCGCTCGCCGATGCCTATGATGAGCTGGACCTACTGGGCTTTCCGTTGTGCGATCCGTTCTCGTTGGTGGATGCGACTGCGGGTCGTGAGCAGCAGGCCTCGGGACCATCTCCGCGACCTGTAGCTGTTCTTGCGAAGCAGATGAGCACATGCGTTGGCCGGCGCGTGGAAATGCTCGGTTACATGATCCATGTGAAGGCCACGGATACGCACACGGGCCAGCGCATGAGCTTCGGTTCGTTCATCGATACGGCCGGCGATTTCTGGGATAGCACGCAGTTCCCCGATGTGGCGGAGCGTTTCCCCTTCCGCGGGCGCGGTGTGTACCGATTGGTCGGCCATGTGGAAGAGGAGTTCGGCCACTGCGCATTGCGCACGCAGTTCATGGAGAAGCTTCCGTGGAGGACCGACCCGCGGTACGGGGAGAAGTGATCATGCGCCCGGCGGATAGCTTTGCTCCATGCGTACGCTTTCATTTCTCCTGATCCTGCTCGCCATTCCTCTACATGCCCAACAATGGAACTGGGCCGTGGACGCCGGTGGCGGCGGCAACACCGACCTCTGCTACGACATCGCCACGGACAGCCAGGGCAACGTGTATTGGGTGGGCAGCGCGAGCGGAACGGCCGACTTTGGCTGTGCGACGTTGACACCAGGCAACACGATCGCCGGTGTATTGGCCAAGTACGATGTGAACGGAGCCTGCCAGTGGGTGGTGGGCATCACCACCAGCTTCTACGATGCGTGGGTCTACGGCATCGCCATTGACGCACAGGACCGCATCTACATCACCGGTAGCTGCCAGGGCACCACGCAGTTCGGCAACGGCATCAGCCTTCCCGGTTCCGGCAGTTCCGATGATTGGTTCACCGCGCACTACGATGTGAACGGCACCTGCCTCTGGGCGAAGCGCATCACCAACAGCAGCAGCAGCTCGGAAGGTCGTGGCATCGCGTTGGATGATGACGGAGGCGTGTATGTGACAGGCTTCGCCGGAGGGAGCAGCTTCACCTTCGACCCGATCACGGTGAATACGGGCGGCTTCGCGCGTCAGGCGGTGATCGTGAAGTTCGATAGTACGGGCACCGCGCAATGGGCCCGGTCAACCAGCGGAACTGGTGGCGGAAAAAGTGTACGCGCCATCACCATCGCGAACGACCGGCTCTTCATCACCGGGCAGATGGGCTACACCAGCGCCACCTACGATGGCCTCGCGCTCACACCGAACAGCACCAGCGCGAACTTGTACGTGCTGGCCTGCGACCTGCAGGGCAATGGCTTGTGGGCACGGAGCTATGGCCCCGGTGATAACGAAGGCTTCGGCATCGCGGCGGACACGCTGGGCAACCTGTTCGTGGTAGGTCGCATGAATGGCACACTTATCCTACCGGATGACACGCTCACCTCACTGAGCAACAATGACGACATCGTGCTTCTTGGGCTCGATCAGCAAGGGGCGTATCGCTGGGGGAAGAGCACGGGTTCCGCGCAGCGCGACCTCGCCTGGAGCGTGACCGCGGATGGCATGGGCAACGCATACGTGGCTACGCAGTTCAACAACACGATCAACTTCTTTGGAACGTCAGTTGCCGCGCTCGGCAGCGAGGATGCATTGATCAGCAAGGTGGAAGCGGACGGAGACATCACCTGGGTCGCACGACCGAGCGGTTACCAGCGGGACATTCCCTTATGTATCCATCGGCAGGCTGAGGCACCGCACCGGCTCTTCTTCGGCGGCTACTACTTCGGCACGATCACTTACGGCGGCACCACGATCAACGACATGGGCAACGGTGATGCGATGCTGGTCTCCGGCATCGACACCACGTTCGACGTGAGCCTCGTGGTTACGCCCACCTGTCCCGGTAGTTGTGATGGTTCGATCACCGCCTATGTGATCGGTCACACGCCCTTCACCTACCTGTGGAACACCGGTTCCACCTCGCCTGATCTTCAGGGCCTCTGCGTGGGTCCTTACATCGTCGAAGTGATGGACAGCCTCGGCCAGGTCATCATCGATACCGCGTTCATCGACGAGGCTGTCGATCCCGGATACGCTGTTCAAGTGCTCAACGATTCGCTCTGGGTCAACGGTGGCTTCGCTTGGCAGTGGTACAGAGATGGTCAGCTCATCACGGGTTCGGATAGTGCTGCGGTCCTTGCGCTTGTCACGGGGAACTATTCGGCACAGGTCGCTGACGCGAACGGTTGTGTTTGGAGCACGGATACGGTACTTGTTGTCTTGAACGTGGGTGTGCCGGGTGATCCCTTGCCTATTGTCACCGTCTTTCCCATTCCTGCGGATGATCAGGTGGTCATCAGCGCATCCGAGCGGATCATGAACGTATCGGTCGTCGATCTGGTGGGGCGGGTGAGCACACTTCCCCGGACAGGATCGGATACGTTCGACACCAACGCATTGAGCGCCGGTCCTTACATCGCCCGGGTCAGGTACGCTGACGGCCGGCAAGCGTTCGTGCGCATCGTGGTGCAGTGATCGCAGGTCACCGGTCCTTGAGGGCTTCGATCTCCTGACGCAAAGCCTCGATCTGCTGCTGCTGCTGCTGAATGGCGTTCACGAGCACGGGGATGATGTCGCTGTAATAAACGCCGAGCCGGTCAGCGAGCACGCGTGTCCGCGAGCCATCATCATTCTCTCGCCAAGTGCTGCTCACAACGATCTCAGGAAGCACCTCCTGGAGGTCCTGCGCCACTAGGCCAAGCTTGTCACCCGCCTCTGTTCCGTTCTTCCATTGGAAACGCACGGGCTTGAGCTGAAGGACCTCTGTGAGCCCATAGTTCAGCGGACGGATGTTGGTCTTTTCCCGTGCGTCGCTTGTGTTGATGGTGCCGTTCACGGCGAACACGGCGGACCAGCGCAGGGCGGCCTGGCCACAAGAGATGCTTGCATCGGCAGCGGGGGTCACAGAACCACCACCTAGTCGCAGTACATCGTTCACCGTAGCAAGGTCGTCCGCGCTCTGGCCGAACAACAGCAAGCCACTTTCATTGCGCACTTGCCAATCGCTCAGCCCCAAGCCGGTCCGCTTGAGTTCAATACCCGCGATCCCGGATGCCCCGCTTGAGCTAGTGATGCGCACATATTGATCCGCCGCTCCCTCGACCTCCAGATGTTGATCAGGCGTAGTGCCTCCAATGCCCACATTCCCAGTGGGACCGTCGATCATCATGGAGAACGTGTTGTTGGTGCGGAAGTTGAGATCGCCAGGCCCCAAGAGATTGAAGTCGATCCCTGCGCCGAACGGTTGACTTGGAGTGCCGAACAGGATACCGCTCTGACCAAGGTTCGGTGTGCAGAGGTACGCGTAAGCGTTGCCGTTGCTTTCACCACGGATCACCGCATCGACGAATCCACCGACGCCCGATAGTGTTCCGAAAGCTGCCACATGGAGGGGGGCGACAGGGTTCATGGTCCGCACGCCTACAAGCCCGCTGGCGGTGACCGTCATGCGCTCCAGGTTGCTGGTACGTACACGCCACGATTGGAAGTCGGTCGTGCCGATGAAGTTTGTGGCAGGGTTGGTGCCAGCATTGCCGGTGGTCCCCCATGCGTTGGTGTTCGATGTGGCCAGCGTCTGCCAGCTTGCTGTGCCGTTGGCGTCGCTGACAAGTACCTTGTTCAGCGCCTGGTTACCGTCCACCATGCGGATACTTCCGACCACATGGAGCCGCTCGGCAGGGGCGGTGGTGCCGATACCCACCAAACTTGTGCTTGTCGTGCCATTGATGCCGGCCACACTTCCAAGGACGAGCCCATCGTTGACATCCACACGGCTGCCCCGTCCAATGGCTGTTGCGTTGACAAGGTTGTTGGCGTTCACATTGGCGCCATTCCCGAGGAGCGTGTTGTGCAACCCTGTTGTGTTCGTGCTTCCTGCTCCTGTACCGATGAACGTGTTCTGTCCACCTATAGAGGTGGCTTGACCGCTCTGCGTGCCCACGAACGTGTTACCGCCGCCTGTGCTGTTGCCGTTCCCCGAGAAGGAGCCGATCATCACGTTGTTGCTCGCCGTATTGCCGATGCCAGCTCCGTTGCCGATCAGGATGTTGTCCGAACCGGTCGTTCCATTGCCACCAGCGAGCCTGCCGATGTACACGTTCTGCTGGCCGTTCACATTGGCAGCACCCGCGCTCATACCTACGTAAGTGTTGTTGCCACTTGTCACATTGGCCGAGCCCGCACTGTTGCCGACGAACGTGTTGCTGCCTCCGGTCACGTTGGCAAGACCGGCATTGTTGCCGATGAAGGTGTTGCCAACGCCCAGGTTGCCCGATCCGGCCATAAGGCCATAGCTCACGAACTGGTTAGTGAGCGCGGGGAGGTTTCCTGCGAATTGGTTCGCCGTTCGGAAGCGCAACGATCGGGCATCGGTGGTGCCTACGAAGTTGAGCGTTGGGTCGGTTCCGGCGTTCCCGAGTGTGGACCAACCTGAAGCTGAACCAAGCAACGCGCGCCAGACGGTTCCATCGAAGTACTCGAACTGGTTGGTGGTGCTGTTGAATACGAGTAGGCTTGTCGCGGGAGCCGGGATCGCGTCACGGTCCGATGTCGTCATGCGTGGAATGAGAAGACCCCGCTTGTTCCCGCTGATCCCGCTTACGTCAATGTCCAGCATGGCACTGATGTGCGGGGAAGCACCCGTGCTGTTGATCCCGATGTTCTGGGCCAGGGCTGCAAGCGGAGAGAGAAGGGCGAGAGCAAAGGAGAGAAGCAGGCGCATGGCAGGAGCGTAGGATCAAAGCTCCTTCGCCCTTGGGCGTGCGTCAATAGAACCTTGGGTATAACCGTGGCGCAAGCCGTGGATCCCTGAGCGGGTCCACGGCTTGCTGTCTGAACAGGCTATTGCTTCACGAAGCGGATCGTCCGTTCCATACCATCGCCGTACAGGCGCAGTGCGTAGATCCCGGTGGCAAGCGCCCCAACGTCCCAAGTGTTCATTCCTGATGCGATCGTCGTTGAGCGCAAAGTGCGTCCGTTCATGTCCAGAAGCTCGCAGTTCACTCGGGCTCCTGCGTTCGTTATGTTCAGTACATCTGTAACCGGGTTCTGCAAAAGGTGAAGGTGATTGGCGTTGTGCACATCGAGCCCGACGTTCAACAGCGCATAGATGGGTGAGGTGAAGATGCAATCCGGCGAGACGGTCAGCCTGACGGTGTAGTCGCCGTTCTGGGTCGGAGAGATGCTGTTCGTGTTGGCGCCAGCGATGGGTGATCCACCCAGGAACCACTGAAAGTCCCCTGTGCCGGAAGTGATGAGGTCGGTGCCGCTCTGTGTGATAACGGGCAAAGCATCTGCGCCCGGGTCGGTCGTCAGTTCACAAGCGAAGAGGAAGATGTGTGACCTGCCATAGCCGATAAGATGACCATCAGGCAGGAGCACGGCACTATTGATCTTCTGTCCGTTCGGGTCTCCGATGCTGGTCGTTACGATCCCATTGGTGCCGAAGGAGCTGACGACCTGCCCATCAGCATCGCGCTTGACCAGGATACCATTGGGTCCGTTGGTGCCGAATTGAAGTGTGCTGCCGTCAGGGAGAATTACCATGCCTTCACCCTTGTGGTCGGGAACGATCACTAGGCTGATACCATTGGTGCCGAAAGACATATCCGGGTCACCGTTCTCCAGAAAGCGCGCCATTGAGCAGTTCAGGTCCCCCCCACCGATGGAACTGACAATGATCTTGCCGTCCGCTTGTAGTTCTGCGTGCAATGATGTCCCCGGTTGACCGACCTGCGGACTTCCTTGCACGGAGGTGATCACCAGGCCACCGACACCGAAGCCGGCGTCGGGTACCCCGGCGTGGTCGAACTTGGCCATGACGATAACACGCTCCTGTCCCAGACCGTTGTACATCAGGTCGAACGCGATCACCGAACTGTCCGGCAAGAGCAGTCCGCATCCGACGGCCGTGTAGTAGTTGGGCAGGAGCAAGGTGGCGGCGCCATCGTTGCCGAAGGTGGTGTCGAGCGAACCGTCATGCCTGAAACGGAACGCCCCGATGCGTCCTTCTCCGGAGCCTGTACAGGTGATGGTGCTGTCCGCGCTCACGAAGACCTCGCTGAAGGTGCCGATGCTTCCGTCGAACAGCAGTCGATGGTATCCGGTGCCATTGAAGGTTGGGTCCGGATCGCCGTTCGGCGACAATCGGAAGACGCCCGGCCATTGGTCTCCACCGTTGTTGCTCGGTGCGATCATGCCGCACCCCACGATATGACCATCCGGTTGCACCGCAACACCTTGAAGCAGCGTCCGTTGTTCGAAGATCCGATCAATGGATCCAACACCCCCCAGCGTAGTGTCCAACGTGGCGCACGTGGGGTCCAAGCGTACGAAGGAGGCATGAAAGCTGTTGCTGCCACTATCATAGCCACCACCAGCCAGAAGGATCTTGCCATCCGGGCAAAGGGCATGTTGAACGGCCGTTTCGCTGTTTGGTGTTACTGGGACAGTGATCAGGCCACCGTTGCCGAAGGTGGGTGAGAATGAATAGTTCTGAGCGCTTACCAGAACGGAAATGAGAAGGAGGGATGGAGTGAAGATGTGCCGCATGATCGCCGTGTTTGTTGGGCAAACATGCAGCCTGCGCACCGTCTCATCAATATAACCTAGGTTCCAGCCCTTGTAAATGGCCTCTTCCAGCTTGGCGGAACGAAAGTTGACGCGAACGGGAGGTCAACAACGGTGCACTACCGACCGAAGTACCGGTTCACGGCCTCGGTCCGGTTCTGTACATGCAGCTTTTCGTACATGCGATGAATGTGCTGCTTGATCGTACCGACCGTGATGCCCAAGCGATCGCCGATCTCCTTGTAGAGCAAGCCTTCCGCAAGCAAGGCCAGCACTTGCTGCTCGCGGTCGCTTAAACCGCTCTCGGCCATATTGCTCGATGCTCCGCTGGGGCGCAAGTGCGCCACCACACGACGTGCGACGTGTGCGCTCATGGGACTCCCGCCACTGTTCAGTTCTCGTATGGCGTCCAGGATCTGGTCCGGAGTGCTGCTCTTGAGAATGTAGCCGTTGGCGCCGGCCTTCAACGCTTCGAACACCCGGTGGTCATCGTCATGGACCGTGTACATAAGGTATTGTGTGCCATTGCATCGCTGGCTCATCTGACGCACACAATCAATACCGCTGGCGCCGGGCAGGTTGATGTCCATGATCACGACGTCAGGGCAGACCTCTCCTAAGCGCATCAGCGCATCCTCGGCCGTGCTGTGCACGGTGAACGCTTCCATGCCTTCTTCGAAGAGGAAAAGCGAACGCAACGTTTCGCGGATGCTGCTGTCGTCCTCAACGATGCTCACCTTGATCGGTACGGAAGTGCTCATGCTGCGAATGTGATGTTAGATGCCCGCTCAGGAAATAGAACTTTCGTTAGGGTTGCGCGACCGGCACCTGGAAATGAATACGCGTGCCTAGTTCCCCATCCATGGTCAATGTCCCACCAAGCGATGTGATCCGTTTGCGCATGTTCCGGAGGCCATTGCCCACGGCATCCTCCGTTCCCTTGGGCAACCCCACGCCATCATCACCGAGCTCGACATGCACCATGTTGGCCCAGTGCATATGCAGATCGACGGTGGTGGCATGGGCATGCTTCACGATGTTGTGCAATGCTTCCTTGACCACAAGGAAGATATTGCGGCGCTGTTCACCGCTCAGTCGGACCTCCGGCCATGGACCGCCCGCATCCACCACGATGGCAAGTCCGTTCTGTGCGCAGTAGGTGCGTGCATAGTTCGTCGTGTACACGACCAGATCCTCCAAGCTGGTCTGATCGGCGTTCATGGTCCAGATGATCTGCCGCATGCTACCGATCAGATCGCCAGCGGTGTTGGCCAGCGAGCCGAGCTGTTCGCGCTTCGCAGGATCCTTCTCCACGCGGAGGGCCATTTCACTGCGGAGCTTCAGTGCGCTGAGGCCCGCGCCAAGGTCATCGTGCATGTCTCCGGCAATGCGCACACGTTCCTGAAGAATGGCTTGCTCACGTTGAAAGCTCTCGCGTTGTTCCCTCAGTCGCTCGCGCAGGTAGAGGCGGAATGCGACGAAGAGCATGGCAGTGATCATCAGTAGCACCACCGTCCTGAACCACCAGGTCGCGTAGAACGGTGGGAGCACGGCGACGTCGATGAAGGCGGGTAGGGCGCTCCAATCCACGCCGTTGGAACTGGCCTGCACTTCAATGCGATGGTCGCCGGTCGGGAGGTCGAAGAGGTCGATGCGTTGTGCATTGCCGATATGCGACCAGCTGGCGCTGTTTCCCGCAAAGCGGTACCTGAACAGCACGGATGCTCGCGGAGCAGCACCTACAGCACCCAGTTCCAGGGTCAGGGCTTTCCGCTCGGCTGTCAAGCGCAGGGCTTCCACTGGTACGCTGTCATGAAAGACCTGGTCGTTGATACGCACGGACGTCAACATCGCGCTCGGCGCTGCTATGGTGGTGCGTTCGAGCCTTGGGTCGTGGAACACCAGGTACTTACCAACGCCAAAGACAATGCGTCCGTTCGGCAGCTCTGCGAGAGCGCCTGTTACGTCCTGCATGTCGAGACCGTCGGGCAGTATCATCGGTGAGAAGCCGGTAGCATCAGGGGCTTTGCGCGCAATACCCTGGGATGTGCAGACCCACGTGGTGCCGGAACCGTCGAAGTGGATGCGACTGATCCGCACTCCGGGCAGGCCGTGCTTTCGGTTGATGTAGCGCGCATTTCCCTTGTTCGGATCGTAGACCACAATGCCCTCTTCGTGAGTTCCAAGCCAGATCTCACCGTTCGGTGCTTCGGCGAGGCAACGAACCACCGCACCCATGTTCCCTCCATCCTTGTCCGCGATCGTGCGGAAGCGACCGTTCTCGAAGCATGCCAGGCCTCCACCATCGTTCATGCCCAACCAGATCCTCCCTTGACGATCGCGGAGGCGGTCCAACATCATACGGCTCGGCAAACAGCCGAAAGGACCGCCAGATGTGTCGGTGCGGTCCGTGCGCCCGAGAACAGGGTCGTAGACATAGAGACCTCTGCCCCAGGATCCCATCCAAGTTCGCCCGTCCGGATCGGTCCGGATGAAGGTGACGTTCGTATGGCCGACCGGGTCGGGTCCGTGGTCGAACTCGGTGGCATAATCCAACTGCATGTTGCTTACATCCAGTACAGCAGGACCATGAGCTGTGCCGATCCAAGCCGACCGGGAATTGCGCTTCGAGAGGTCGTTGACTATGTTGCCCCAATACTTATCGGTGTTCGGCATCGGTGGAAGCTCGAAACGGGCGTTGCGCACGTGTCCGCTTGGTAGTTCCAGCCGAATGACGCCATTGCCTGTAGTACCGATCAGCAAGGTGTCGCTGTTCCAGCTGAACAGTTCGGAGAGTTCGCGTTCATTTCCTGGCAAGGCCTTCACCTGCAACGCAGCATTGGCCGGACGCAGCACCGCTATGCCAGCGACCGTAGCGAACCAGCGTTCGCCCGAACGTGTTCGAAGGCTGGCGCTCACCTTACCCGAGCGCAACGCAGCGGGCAAGGTCCGGGATGGCGTCACTTCCTTCCAATTGGATCCGACGTCGCGATAGAGCAGGCGATGGGTCCATAGGGAGATCCAATGCCGACCGTCGCCATCCACTTGTTGCCATTTGAGGGTGAATGCGTTCGGAACACTCTCCAGGGAGTCGAACACTGTTTCATTGCCTGTGGACAGGTCGCAGACCACGAGGGCGCGCGCCCGTTCATCAAAGTACCAGAGCGAGTCGCTGCCCTGCAGCATCACCTTCGTCAGGAACCGGTCGTTGAACCAAGGCTCTCCTTTGCCGGCATTGCGATGATCCTTCCAATGGTCGGTGTGAGCATCCCAGAAGGCCAGGCCGTTCGTGGAACCGGCCCAAAGTCCATTCCTTGCTGGGTCCCAGTGCATCGCGGCTTGTACCCGCACACTGCCTGGCGGGCTTTCTCCGATCGATCGGTCCTCCACTGGAAAGAAGGTCGCTGTGCGCGGGTCGAAGCGGAACAGACCTTCTTCGCTCACGACCCAGATCAGGGAGTCCCCCACACAGTGCAACTGCAACATGCGGTTGGCCTGGTGGGCGGCATTGCCAGAGGCTGGCACACGATAAGAGGTGAAGACGCCATGTACGGGGTCGTAACGCGAGAGTCCGGCCATGGTGGCGAGCCACAATGTTCCGCGTGCATCTTCTGTCAGCCAGTTAACCTGGTCGTGAGCGATGCTGCTGCTGTCGTTCCGGTCGTGGTGGAAAGAGCGTATCCGGGTTCCTTCCAGCCGGGCGAGGCCGGTGGTCGTACCGGCCCACATGTATCCATGTCGATCCTCGAACAGGCTGAGCACCTCGTTGCCGGGCAGCCCATCCGACATGGTCAAATGATCGAACAGCGGTTCCTGCTGCGCAACAAGCGCAAGGCTCCGGCCCAATGCCAGAACGAACAGGATGCCCACGCGCCACATGTTGGGCAAATTACGCCCTGGGCCTTGACCGGCTCATTACACAGCCGCTGTCACTCCACCTTCTTCCGGTTGTCCTCCGGCAGTCGGTCGAAGAACAAGTGGTCCGGATCGATCACCACGGCGAGCGGCTTCTCGGGCACGGTGAAGGTGAAGGTGTTCGCGCCGGACTTCAGTTTCACGCGTTGCTGCACGAGCGGCACGTCGTTCAGTTCCTTCTTCGCGTTCTTGCCGAAGGCCGGCTTGCGTTCCACCGCGATGTCCATCCAGTCGTTCACAGGGACCTTGGTCTCCTTGCCGAGTGAGTCGGCGTGGACCTTGTCCGCCGTGATCGAAACGTTCACGCTCCAGCTACTGTCGGGGTTCATCTTCGCCGTGGCACTGGTGATGCCGTTGTTGTACAACGTGATGTACTTGAAGTTGTCCTCCAGCAGGTAGGTGAGGCTATCAGGGGTCACCTTGCGGATCTCGCGGTACATGTCCATCGACGTAGGCCAGGGCGGTTCCGCATAGCCGAAGGAATCGACCAGCGCATGGAAGGCCTTGTTCAGCGTGTCCTCACCGAGGAAGTCGCGCATGCAGTAGAGCACCACGCTGGCCTTGTTGTAATGGATGTAGCCCTGGTTCTCCACGTACATCAGCGGCGTCTCGCCGATGGCCTCGGCACCGCGGGCGTTCTGGTACTTGTCGCCCTCGTACTTCAGGAACTTGCGCATGTGCGCCTTGCCGTATTCCTGCTCCATCACCATCAGCGCACTGTACTGGGCCATGCTTTCGCTGAGCATGGTGCTGCCCTGCATCTCGGCGCCCATCACTTGGTGCGCCCACCACTGGTGCCCCATCTCGTGCGCCACCACGTAGAACACCATGTCGATGTCCTCCTCGGCGGTGAGGTCGGTGATGAAGCCGATGCTTTCGCTGTACGGCATGGTGCCAGGGAAGGCTTGCGCGAACGATGCATAACGTGGGAACTCGATGATGCGCGCCTGCTTGTGGTGATATGGACCGAAGTGTTCGCTATAGTAAGCGAGCGACTTCTTCATGGAGTTCAGCATGCGCGGCACGTTGACGGCGTGCTCCTTCTGATAATAGACCTCGAGGTCCACACCGTTCCACTTCTCACGTGCCACCTCATAGCGCGCGCTCATGAAGGCGTAGAAGTTCAGCGAAGGCTTGTCGAGCTCATAGCTGAAGTAGCGGCGTCCGTTGGCGGTCCATTCCTTCCTCAAGGAGCCGGGGGCGATGGCGATCTGGTCCGGCGCCGTGCTGATGGTGGTGCGCACGTTCACCCAGTCGCTGTTGGCCATCAGGTAGTTCTGCATCCGTTTTGCCGGGTCTTCGGAAAGCTTGGGCATACGGTCGTTGGGCGGCAGCTCGTGCTTGCGGCGGTCCGCGCGGTCGCTCAGTTCCATGCGCGGCTCGTAGCCCAGCGTGGGCAGCAGTTCCTGGTTGTTGAAGAAGCTTCCGTTGTCCACTAGTCCGGTGAACTCCACATCGTTCGCGATGCCCTTCTCACGCCATCCACCACGCACCGTAAGCGCGATCTCCGCACCGGGCTGTAAGGGTTGCTTCAGCCGGTACATGCGTTGATCCAGCTTCTCGTCGTTCAACACCAGTTCCGCGCCGGGGATATCCAGCTTCACATCCATGCGGTGTGGCACGTTGAAGTGGAGCGTGTCGATGGCCACGGCGCTCTTGTTCTTCAACTTCACTTCGGCGCTGTAGCTGATGGTCCGTGCCTCCGGATCCAGGTCGATGGTGTAGGCGATGTCCGTGTAGTGCGGCTGCGGCATGCCTTGGTACTTCTTGTACTCCTTCTCGTAGCGCACCTGGTCCTCTTCGCCTTCGTCGCTCGTTGTGTAGGTATTGAGGAACTTGGTGTTGTACACGCCCCACGCGCCGAGCAGTACCCACAGGCCGAGCAGTCCGAAGGCAAGTCCTTTCGAATTGGAAAGTCGTTGCTTCGCTTCATGCCAGCGCCAGCGGAAGGTGGTGTCGTTACCGCGCACCAGGAACAGGTAGCTCACGAACACGAGGATGCCCGCGAAAATCAGCCAGTAGGCCTTGAAGAAGAGCCAGCCCTTCAGGAAGGGGCCGAAGCCGTTCATGTCGGAGTAGGTGAGGCCGGAACCATTGTTGAGCATCACAAGGTTCGACTCCACATCGGCTGCGCTCCATGCGAAGAGGTTCAAGACCACCACCACGATGAACACGAAGAAGCCCAGGTACTTGTTGTTCACCAGGACATGCACGAGGAACGCGAGCACGGCCCAGAAGAGGAATGAGATTGTGCCGGGGAGGATGTAATAGGTGAGGTACACAATAGGCTGCAAGCGGGTGTATCCGTTGAGCAGCTGGGTGATCATACCCGCACCGGTGCCTACCAGATGAACAACGAACACAACAGACACGAGCGCCGCGAGCTTGGCGAGCAGTCCTGTGCGTGTCGCCATTGGTAGGGCATTGGTGATGCCGTCCATCTTGGGGTCGCGTTCCTTCCACACCAACTGGCCACCGTAGAAGGTCACGATGATCATCAGGTAGATGAACAGCGAGCCGCGCATCAGGTCGATGATGCTGTAGGTCACCGGGTACGTGGTGTTGCCGTACATGCTGGTGACGAACGACAACGAGGTGAAGAGTTGGAGCAGCCCCAGGGTGATGATGATGATGAAGGGCGTGCTTTTCAGGATCCCTTTCAGGTCGCTCGTGAAGAGCGTCCAGAATTGTTTTCTGGCACTGGTGCGGGAAAAGTCGAGGGCCACCTTGGGCAGGGCCACCGAGGCCAGGGCGGGCTTCACTTCCGCTTCCCCGTTCGAGGCCTTTGCTTTTTGAACCCGCTCGGTGAAAGAGAAACGGAAATAGCCGAATAGGAAGATGATGATGGACACGCCGATCCAGAGCAGACGGTTCCACAGCAGTACGCCGCTGGAAGGCAGGAGCAGGGTGTTCTTGTCCTCTACGGTCCAATACTTCGTCACCATGTCCATGGCCACGCTGCCGAAGGGGTCGAGCATGGCGCCGAGCGTTTCGTTCTCGATGTCCGTGATGAAGCTGCCCGCGATGGAGTAGCCAACGATCAGCGCTATGGCCGTGATGAAGGAGGCCATCGTGGTACGAACGAGCACGGCCGCGGCGAAGATGATGGCGGCGGAGAACAATACGTTCGGCAAGGCAACGAGCAGAAAGGCCTGCAGGTGCGGGCCCATCAGGTTCGGTCCCACACGGATCGGATCGAGCCAGGGCATCACGCTGCCCACAAGGATGCCGAGGGTGACCCCGAGCAGCGGAAGCGCTGCGACGAACGTGCTGCCCAGGAACTTGCCGATCAGGTAGCCGGCCTTCGACACCGGTGTGCTGAAGACGATCTGGGCCGTGTTGCTGGTGAAATCACGGATCGCGGTGCCGTTCACGAAGGCAGTGACCATCAACAGGCCGATGAAGGACATCACGCCATAGAACTGGTACGCTACGAAGGGTGCGTTCTTGAACACGTTGCCCGTACCACCACCGATGTTCACGTTCTCGGTGGCCACCGCGCCGAACACGAGCAGGGCGTTGATGAACAGGAAGATGTACACCATCGGCTGCCGGAGCCAGTAGCGCACCTCGAAGAGGAAGAAGCGCGCGATCATGCGTTCACCGGTGCATTGGTGGAGCCGTGGATGTGGCTGAAGAAGACATCCTCAAGGCTGGGCTCCACGCTGGCGAAGCCTTCCTCGGGGCGCTGCTCGCCGAGCACGTGGATCACGGGCTTTCCGGCCACGAGCTTGTTGCTGATCAAGGTGCCGGAGGCCACGAAGCGCTCCAGCTCGCTCTTCGCGATGCTCTTCTCCCACACCTTGCCGCTGAGGCCTTTCAACGCATCGTTCGGGGCGCCGGCGTACAGAAGCTTACCCTTGTTGATGATGGCCATGTTGTTACAGAGCTCCTGCACGTCCTGCACGATGTGGGTGCTGAGGATCACCACCACGTTCTCACCGATCTCGGTGAGCAGGTTGTAGAAGCGGTTGCGTTCGCCGGGGTCGAGGCCTGCGGTCGGTTCGTCCACGATGATGAGCTTGGGCTCGCCGATCAGCGACTGCGCGATGCCGAAGCGCTGCTTCATGCCGCCGCTGAACCCGCTGAGGCGGCGCTTGCGCTGCTCCCACAGGTTCACCTTCTGCAACAAGGCCTCCACCAGGCCCTTGCGCTCGCCGGTGTTCGTCACCCCTTTCAGCAGGGCGATGTGGTCGAGCATCTCGTAGGCGCTCACCCGCGGGTACACCCCGAACTCCTGGGGCAGGTAGCCGAGCACCCGGCGCACCTTGTCCTTTTCGTTCAGCACGTCGATATCGCCGAGCTTCACGGTGCCCGCGTCCGCCTCCTGCAAGGTGGCCAGGATCCGCATCAAGGTGCTCTTGCCCGCACCGTTCGGTCCCAGCAGCCCGAACATGCCTGTGGGGATGGTGAGGCTCACGTTGTCCAGCGCTTTCACGCCGTTGCCATAGGTCTTGCTGAGGCCTTGGATGATCAGGTCCATACGGGGAGGGGTTGTTGCGAGGGCAAGATGGGTCGTGGACCGCGAACCTCCAAGACCCGATCACACGAGCGGTCGGAAGAGGGGCGGGGCGGTGATGAGGGGTGAAGGGTCAAGTATCAAGTCTCAAGTAACAAGTGTCGACCGCCAGGGTTGAAGGGAGCACTGGACCAGTGCAACGACCTCGTTCAAACGGTCCTTGACACTTGTGTTCTGCTAGCTCCTCCGGTTCGCCAGCAGCACCGGTGCCTGCCCATCGAAGGGGTTGTCCATGCGGCCGATGCTCTGTGCGTCCATGCCCGCTGCGCGCATCACGGTGCGGTCACCGAAGCGCTTGCGGATCCGGTCCATGGCCTGGTACAACGCCATGGCCTCCTCAGTGTCCGTGAACGCGTCCATCTGGTGCCCGCCGCCCACCATGTGGCTGAAGCGCACGCCGATCAGGCGGATCCGTTGGCGGCGGTCGTATAACGCGCGGAACAGGTCGTGCACCACGGGCAGGATGATGTGGTCGCACGCGGTATAGCCGATGCGCAGCTGGCGTGTGTGCGTGTTCATGTCGGCATAGCGGATCTTCACGGCCACGCAACTGGTGAGCTTCGCACCCTTGCGCAGTTGGAAGGCGAGGCTCTCGGCCATAGCGGTCAGCATACCGCGCAGCTTCACCACATCAATGGTGTCGCGTTCAAAGGTGCGTTCGGTACTGATGTTCTTGCGTTCGTGCCACGCGATCACCGGGCTGTTGTCAATGCCATTGGCCTTGCGCCACAGCACGGGGCCATGTTCCCCCAGTATGCGTTGCATCAGGTCGATCGGCACTTCCTGCAAAGCGTGGATCTTCGAAACGCCCATGCTCCGCAGCAGGTGTGCGGTCTTATCGCCCACGCCGGGGATCCGTTCGATCGGCATGGGGGCCAGAAAGGGCTTTTCCGTGCCATAGGGCACCTGTAGTGCGCCCTTGCTGTGCTTCGCCTCGCCGGTGGCCACCTTGCTCACGGTCTTGTTGATGCTCAGGCCGATGCTGTTGGGTAGCCCCGTTTCATGGGCGATGCGTTGGCGCAGTTCATTGGCCAGCTTCCAGCTGCCATGGAAGCGGTCGGTACCCGTAAGGTCCACGTAGAACTCATCCACGCTGCTCTTCTCGAACATCGGCATGTGCTCGCGGATCACATCGGTCACCTCGTCGCTCTTCTTCAGGTAGGCCCCACTGTCGCCGCGGATGATGATCGCCTCCGGGCACAACTGCTTGGCCATCCGCATGGGCATGGCGCTGCGCACGCCGAAAGCCCTGGCCTCGTAGCTGCAGCTGGCCACCACCCCGCGGTCGCTATCGGCACCGATCAGCACCGGCAGGCCGATAAGCCGGGGTTCATGCAGGCGTTCCACGCTTACGAAAAAGGTGTTGAGGTCGAGGTGCAGGATGGTGCGTTCCATGGTCATGGTCGACCCAATGGGTCGCCGTTACGGGTGCTTCGATCAACGCGGGCATT
>ERZ724517.875-NODE-875-length-17656-cov-4.007045_pt1 | contig 17656 bp, 17 predicted proteins | sample MGYA00376050_ERZ724517 | MGnify/ENA primary metagenome ERZ724517 (study PRJEB28724, sample SAMN07190886) | activated sludge metagenome | isolation source: activated sludge of sewage treatment plant in Hong Hong | place: USA: Christiansburg, Virginia | collected... | reverse complement strand
TTCATATTTCATCGGGCCCTATCTATAGGTGAGGCGATTTTCCTGAGCCTGAATCTGGTTTGCTACGGTCGACAGCATAAACACGCTGAAAATGAAAGTTTGGCGTGACCTGCGGGTTATCCATAACGAGTTTCCCGCAGTCTGGCAGGCCCAGCTTAAGCCTGAATTCAGGGGGCGCGAGGTGGTCGGATTACTTGAAGCGTTGCTTGAAATTCACCGGGTCCAGTTCGTGCCGGGCCAGCAACTTGTAGAACTCCGTCCGGTTGCGCTGGGCAATGCGCGCGGCCTGCGAGACGTTTCCGGCCGTGTTTTGCAGCAGGCGAATCAGATAAACACGTTCGAAATCGCGACGTGCGTCGTCGAGAGCGATCAGGCTCTCACCCTCAACGTCGCGCATCGCCCGCCGGACGGCCATTTCGGAAATGATCTCGGTCAGGTTGCCGGTGCTTACCTGTTCGATGATGTTCTTGAGTTGGCGCACATTGCCTGGCCAGTTACCTTCTTCGAGAGCAAGGATGGCATCGGGTGCCAGTGTTTTTCCAGGAGAGGCGTTACCGAGAAAATGGGCGGCGAGTATCGGGATGTCCTCGCAGCGCTCGCTGAGCGGTGGAACATACAAGGTCGTACGAGACAGCAGGTAATACAATTCGCTGCGGAAGCGTCCTTCGGCGATGGAGGCGTCCAGTGGTCGAGGGCTGGCGGCAATCACCTGGACATTAGTCGAATTCGCTTTCTGTACCGACGACTCAAGTCGGTAGAACGGGTCATCGCTCTGCAATTGCGCCATCAGCAAGGTAAGCAGGCGGCCCTGGGCAATGGGCGACAGGGCGCCCACATCCTGCAAATAGAGTACACCGCCATTTGCCTGGGTCCAGGCGCCCAGCGGATTGTTCGGATTGAGGATTTCTTCCAGTTCAGCAGCCGGGTAGTCGGTGCATGAGAGGCTCACGAAGGGCTGCATGGAGCGTGGCCCGGCCTGATGAATGGCGCGGGCAAGCGTTGTTTTTCCAGCCCCGCCGGGGCCGATCAGCAGGGTGGTCCGGCTTTCCTCCGCGACGCGCCGGGCTTGCCGCAACAGCTCCTCCATCCTGATGCTGACGGTGATCAGTGAACTGCGCCAGTTGGCCGTGTCGAGCTTCGGGGAAAGGCGGATGCCATCGGCGACGCGGCGCAGCAGTTCCTGGCCGTCGAAGGGTTTGGTCAGGAAGCTGAAGACGCCACGCCGGGTAGCGGCCACTGCATCCGGGATGGTGCCGTGGGCGGTGAGAATGATGACCGGCAGGGTCGGTGCTTCGGCCTGAAGGTGCTCAAACAGCGTGAGGCCATCCATTTTTCCCATGCGCAGGTCGGTGATCACCATTTGCGGGCGCTGTTCGCTGAAGCTGAGCAGCGCTGCCTCGCCCGAGTCTGCGGCAGATACCTGATAACCGGCTGCACTCAGGCGCAGGCTGATGAGGTGCAGCATGTCCGGGTCGTCATCGACGATCAGAATGCGCGCCGCCTGCGCCATTCAGCGGCCCCTGTTGCGGTTGCGCAGGTCGCGGTCGATGGTCAGCAGGGCATCCAGCTTCTTTTGCGCGTCGTCCAGTTTTTTCTGCAGATCTTCGTTTTGTTTTTGCGACTCTTTCAGTGCCTGCTCCTGACGACGCTTGTCGTTGGCGCATTGACGCTGCTCCTTCGCAAGCTGGCGCTCGAGATCGCCGATCTTCTGAACATCATTGGTCGAGCGGCAAGCGACCGGGGCTGTTTCCACCGGCTCCGGTGTGACAGAAACGGTCTCAGGTTCGATTGTCGATGCGCAGCTGGTCAGCCCGGCGCAGAAGGCGGAGATGATGGCGAGGCGGTAGCGGGTTTTCAGCATGGGGCAGACTCAGGCATGGGGGGCTTGTCTCAGGTACGAGGCTTTCAGCGGCAGGATGACGCAAAAATGGGCGCCTGCGGATGATGGCATCAATTTTAGTTCGCCGCGATGTGCCAGAACGAATTCACGGGCAATAGCCAGTCCGAGACCGACCCCGGCAATGTCGCGCGACGCACTGCTGCGATAGAAGGGCTCGAAAATATGGGGTGCATCGCGTTCGGCGACGCCCGGGCCCTGATCGATGATATCGAGCCTGGCTGTTGACGCATCATGGCTGAGCGACACCTTGATCAGGCCATTGGCCGGTGAAAACTTGAGGGCATTGGCGACCAGATTGTGGACGATGGTGAGCAGGGCTTCGCGTCCGGCCACGATGTCGGTTTCGGGCAAAATACATTCAAAATTGACGCCGCGTTCTGCCGCAATCAACTGGGTCGTTTCGACAATCTGGGCGACCAACTGGTCGAAACGCAGTGTTTCGTGAGCGATGCGCTCGGCCGCATGGCCGGCTTGTTGTAGGCGCAGCAGGCCCTCGATCAGCTCCTGCAGGCGTCGCGAGTTGCCCTGCATGATGCCGACAATCCGCCGCTGCTCGGGCGTCAGCGGGCCTGGTACCTCTTCGTCAAGCAAGGAAGCGCCTTCATGCAAGGCGGCCAGCGGCGTCTTTAATTCGTGCGAGACATGGCGCAGGACTTGCGCCCGTTCTTCCTCGAGGGAAAGCAGGCGTCGCCGCAGCCACTCCAGCCAGCGCCCGAGCCAGCGCAGGTCGCCAGGGCCGTCCAGTTCGATGGCTTGCTGCAGGTCGCCTTTGCCGAGGCGAATAACCACTTTTTCAAAGCGGCCGATCAGGCGGGCAAGTAGCGCTCGGATCGCCCACAGGCAACTGATGGCTACCAGCGTGGCAACGCCCGCCGAGAGGAGGAGGTGGGTGCGCAGATGGTTGGACTCATCTAGAAAACGCTTCTGCTCGCTTTCCAGGACTTCCCTGATGTCTCCCAGGGATTTGTCCGATCGCAGTTTGAGTTCATCGAGTGCCGCAGCCAGCGCCTCGATTTCCTTGCCCTCGCGCACCCTCATGTAGGCGTTTTGCTCGAGTTCGAGCTGAGCGGCAAGTTCGCGAAGCAAGGCGGCGGGTAATGGCGTCAACTGCGCCAGTGATTCGACATTGCTCCGCCATTCGCTGCGAACCCGCGCGTAGTCGTTCAGCGAGTCAGTGTCCTTGAGGACGATGTGGCGACGCAGGCTGCGCTCCATGTGCACCAGATCTTCGGTCAGCTCACCACTCAGGGAGGATGACGACGAGGCATGTTCGATTGCCTGCCTGAAGTGATCGTTCAGGGCGTCGAGCTTGATGAATACGAAGCCGGCTGCAATCAGCAAGGGCAGCGCGAAGAGGATGTTGCCCAAGGTGATCAGCTGCAGGAAGGTGCGCGGGTAGCGTTTCATGGACCCTATCGTATGTCATGGCGGCGACTTGCAAAAGTGTCGGGGGCGGACGACATCTATCGGATTTCATGCAATGTGGGAGCATCTAGTTCGAATGCTGGTTCGGAAAATTAGCCCACGTTTATTCGTTCCTTGAATCATTTGCGGAGGTTTTATGAGCCCAAACATGTTGCGCCTGCGGACCCTGATGGTCGGCATTCCGCTCGCCCTGGCGAGCCTTGCCGTTTCGGCACAGGTCCCGCCACCCGGCCGCACGCTGGCTTCCCAGTGCGCACAGTGCCACGGCACAAATGGCAATGGCCCGGGGTTTGACGAGATCGCCGGCAAATCGGCACACGAAATTTACAACGAACTGCTGGAAATGAAGTCGCGTCCGGTCGAGGGCATCATGGATCGTCAGGCCCGTGGCTACACCGACGAACAGATTCGCCTGATTTCGGAATATCTGTCCACCCTGCCGGGCAATGGCGGCGATTGAGTATCAGGAGATAAGCATGCATCGTTTCAACAGAAGAGATTTCCTCAAGTCGGCCGGCGCCATCGCTGCCTTTGCCGCTATCCCCCGCGCCGTCAGCGCGGCTGTTACCAGTCCGCGTGTCGTCGTGGTCGGCGGTGGCTTTGGTGGTGCTACCGTGGCCAAGTATTTGCGAATGTGGGGTGGCAATGTCCAGGTTACCTTGGTCGATACCAATCCAAACCATATTTCCTGCATCCTTTCCAATCTGGTCGTGACCGGCGCGCTGTCGATGAGCCGGATTACGCTCGGCTTCGATACGCTGAGGACAACCCACGGTGTTTCCTTTCTCCAGGGCAAGGCGCTGGCCGTCGATCCGGCCGGCAATCGGCTGACGGTGCAGACCGCGGGCGGAAACCAGATTCTTGATTACGACCATCTCGTTCTGTCGCCGGGCATTGATTTCGCTCCGGCGCCTGGAAACTGGAATCCGAACCTGACGCCGCATGCCTGGCAGGCTGGCGCCCAGACGACCCTGCTAAAGAATCAGCTTGCCGCCATGCGTTCCAACGAAACTTTCGTCATGACCGTGCCGAAGTCGCCCTATCGCTGCCCGCCAGGACCTTATGAACGGGCCTGCGTGGTGGCCGATTACCTGCGCGTGAAGGGCCGGACGGGGGCCAAGGTTATCGTCCTCGATGCGAATCCGAACATCCAGGCTGAGCCGGAAGCCTTTACTCGTGCCTTCACAGTGACCCACGCCGGCCGCATTCAGTACGTGCCGAATGCCGGCGTCGTGAGCGTCGATTCCGCTACCCGCAGCATTGTTACGTCGGCCATGACTGTCAGCAACGCCAAGGTGCTCAACTACATCCCGAACCAGCGGGCAGGTGGCATCGCGGCCAGCCTCGGCGTCAATCTGTCCGGTTTCGTGCCGGTGAATGCGTTGAGTTACGGCACGGCAGCTCATCCGAACATCCACGTCATCGGCGACTCCTGCGCGGTGCCGGCCAGCGATGGCAAGGCGGTGCCGAAATCGGGGCACATGGCCAACGCGCAAGCCAAGGTTTGCGCCGACGCCATTCTGCGCACGCTGAGCGGCGAGGTATTGGATAGCAATGTGGCCACCGGTTCCGCCTGCTACAGCCCGATTACGGCCCGCACGGCATCCTGGCTGTCGGCCAATTTCATCTATGGCGATATCTACGACGTGAATGGCGCCGTCAAGGGCAAGGGCATGCATCGCGTAGACTTGGGCGAGGCGCCAAGCAACGGCGTGAATGGTGACAGTTACCAGGATATGTTTACCTGGGCCGACAGCATTTTTGCCGACAGCTACAAATAGACATAGTGCCTCGCAGCGGCCATCCCTAGGGTGGCCGCTTTTTTGTTAACTGATTTTCAGACGCTGAACTGCAGCGTCGCCTGGCGCAGGCCTTCGGCCAGCGAGGCAACTTCCCTGGCCGTGGTGGACGACTTGGCGGCGGCCCCGGCACCCTGTTCGATCATTTGGGCTACGCGTTCGGTGTTGCGGGCGATCTGCTCGGCGGCTTGACGCTGCTCGGCGAGCACATCCACGATGTCGCTGGTGGCGTGCATCGTGCGCTCGCAGTTGTCCTTGATGGTCGATATCGCATCGCCGGCCTTTGAAGCGAGTTGGGTTCCATGCTCGGCGAGATGCGCCGTAGTTGCCACGGCGTCGGCGGTTTCGCGGGCAGCGCCGTCGAGCAGCTTGACGAGATTCTCGATCTTGTGGGTGGTCTTGGCGGTGTGATTGGCGAGCTTGCGGACTTCGTCGGCGACCACGGCAAAGCCGCGCCCGGCTTCACCGGCACGCGCTGCTTCAATGGCGGCATTCAGGGAGAGCAGGTTGGTCTGATCGGAAATCTCCTTGATTTCCTGTGCGAACCCGGCGATTTCCTGGGTGTGCTGCTTGAGTTCGATCATCGTCCGGGTAGACAGTTGTGCCTGGGTTGCGATGTTGCCGATTTCGCTGATGGCTTGAAGAATAATGCTGCTGCTTTCGGTCGCCTTGTCTCGGGTCAGGCGCCCTGCATCAGCGGCAGCACCGGCGCTTTCGGCCATGACCGTGATGGCTACGGTCAGTTCTTCGATGGCGGCCGTTATTTGGCCTGCGGCCTCGCTTTGGGCGATGGCTGCCTGGGCAACCTCATCCGCTGACGTGCTGAGTGCGTGCGCGTTGCCTGAGGTCTTTTCCGCGTCCTGCTTGACTTGCCCGATCAGGCTGCGCAGGCGTTTCTGCATGGCATCGACGGCGGCGACCAAAGAATCGGCAGCCGCCTTGCCGGAGTGTATGGTGCCGGTCAGGTCGCCCTCGGAAACGCGCCGGGCGGCGGCAACAACGGGTTCGAGATCGCCGCCCAGTCGCGCCAGGATGCGCCCGCCCAGCAGGGCCGCCAGCAACAGCGAGATCGTCGCGCCACCCAGGCCAACGACGAGGACCAGAATCAGGCTGGCCATGAAGCGTCGGTCGGCAAGCTGCGAGGCTTCGTTGGCCTGAACGGTCGTTGCGGCGCTGATCGCCTGGTAGGCGTTGGCCAGTTCGTTGGTAAGCGAGCGGTCGGTCCCGCGCAGGGCAGCGTCCACCATGACCGTATATTTGGGCATGCCGGCTTCGTTTTCGGCGATTACATCGTCGTAGAGCTTGTTGAGTTCCTGGGCCTGCTTGCGGATCTCGGACAGATTCCCGGTTTCCTTGATGGCGCCTGCCGCATCGATTTTTTCCAGTTCCTCTATCTGCGCCCAGAATTTTGCGCGCTCGGCGAGAAACTCCTTCCGGGCTTTCTCGAATTCGTCGGGCATGAAATTGCGAATGACCATGTTTTTCAAGCCACGTAACTGGGCTTGAAATGCACTCTGAGCGCCACCGACGAGACTGAGGGCGTGGGTTGAGCGCGCCACTTCATGAGCTACGGATTGGGTGTCATCGCGAAAGGCATTGAGCGAATACAGGGACGTTGTCAACAGAATCATGCCAAAAATGGCACCGATGCCAACCATGATGAGCAATCGCAGGCGGATGGATAGTTTGTCGAACAGGATCATGGGGAGCGCCCCGAGTGTCTGAATGGATGCAGTCTAGCATTGATATATTTCATATTGATGTCGATTAAATTGGCGGTTAGTGCCATTTGTAAATTCGAAATGTTGAAATTGTTGGTTTTAGAAGTTTGTGAAAATTTCCGGTTGACCGCAGCAAGTCCACCGCAGGGTGGCTGCGGTGGACTTTGGTTGTTAATTCGACGATACTCGAAATATGGAAACGTTAAACGCCGCCGAACTTCTCGCCGCCCTGGGTCACGAATCCCGTCTGGCCATCTTCCGTCTGCTCGTCGAAGCCGGGCCAGCCGGCATCAACGCCAGCGGCATCGGCGAACAACTGGGCATGGCACCGGCCACGCTGTCCTTTCATCTGGCGCATTTGAGCCGGGTCGGGCTGATTGCCGGCGAACGGGAAAGCCGTTTCATCCACTACTCGGCCAACTACGGCACGATGGATGAACTGATCGCCTTCCTGACCAGCAATTGCTGTCAGGGCGAGACCTGCCTGCCGAAAACCACCTGCTGCAACACCACCGAAAAACGTCGCGCAAAAACCGGAAAGACCGCCTGATGTCGACTCTCAAAACCGTGCTCGTGCTGTGCACCGGCAACTCCTGTCGCTCGCAGATGGGCGAAGCGATCATCAATCACGACCTGGCCGGCCTCGTGCGCGGCATTTCGGCCGGGACCAGGCCACAGCCCAAGGTCGCCGATGGCGCCATCGCGGCGCTGAAGTTGGCCGGCCTGCCGACCGAGGGGCTTCACCCGAAGGACGTCGAGGCCGTGATGGGTGATGCCATCGACCTCGTGGTCAGCGTTTGCGACAACGCCAAGGAAACCTGTCCGGTCTTCCCGCGCCCGGTGCCGCGCATTCATCTACCCTTCCACGACCCGCACGGCTAGCCGCTGGAAAGTTTCATCACCGTCCGGGACGACATCCGCGCCCGCTTGATCCCCGCCGTGCGCGCAGCGCTGGGACTGTAAGGAGCCGCCATGTCCGTCCAATGCGAAATCACCGCCAAGTCCGCCGCCGGCGTACCGATGAGCTTCTTCGAGCGTTATCTGACCATCTGGGTCTTCCTCTGCATCGTCACCGGCATCGTTTTCGGCCAGTTCGCGCCGAACCTGTTCCAGGCCATTGGCCGCATGGAAGTCGCCCAGGTCAATCTGCCGGTTGGGCTGCTCATCTGGGTGATGATCATCCCGATGCTGGTCAAGGTCGACTTCGGCGCCATGGCCGAAATGAAGCAGCATGTGCGTGGCATTGGCGTCACGCTGTTCGTGAACTGGCTGGTCAAGCCCTTCTCGATGGCCTTCCTTGGCTGGCTGTTCATTCGCAACGTCTTCGCGCCGATGCTGCCGCCCGAACAGCTCGACAGCTACATCGCCGGCCTCATCCTGCTCGCTGCCGCGCCTTGCACAGCCATGGTCTTCGTCTGGAGCAGGCTGACCAACGGCCATCCGCTGTTCACGCTGTCGCAGGTGGCGCTTAACGACACCATAATGGTCTTCGCCTTCGCCCCGCTCGTCGCCTTCCTGCTCGGCATCTCGGCGATTACCGTGCCCTGGGACACCTTGCTGACCTCCGTCGTGCTGTACATCGTCATTCCCGTCGTGCTTGCCCAGCTCTGGCGCAAAGCGCTGCTTGCCAAGGGGCAGGCCGCCTTCGACGCCGCCATGGAGAAAATCGGCCCGTGGTCGATTACCGCCTTGCTTGCCACGCTCGTGCTGCTCTTCGCCTTCCAGGGCGAAGCCATCCTGCGCCAGCCGTTGATCATCGGCCTGCTTGCCGTGCCCATCCTGATCCAGGTTTTCTTCAACTCGGCACTGGCCTACTGGCTCAACCGCAAGGTCGGCGAGAAACACAATGTCGCCTGTCCGTCGGCACTGATCGGCGCCAGCAATTTCTTCGAACTGGCCGTGGCAGCGGCCATCAGCCTGTTCGGCTTCGAGTCGGGGGCGGCGCTGGCCACCGTCGTTGGCGTGCTGATCGAGGTGCCGGCCATGTTGCTGGTCGTTAAGGTGGTGAATTCAACCAAGGGGTGGTACGAAGCAGGGTAGATAGGGCCGCAAGGCCGGGAAGGGGTCTGACATGGAATGGATGATCACCGCACTGCAAGGCGGATTGGCCAGCCTGGCCTCCTACCTTGCGGCCCACGTCCTGCTCTGCCTGGTGCCGGCTTTCTTCATCGCCGGCGCGCTGTCCGCGCTGGTTCCGCAGCAATCGATCATCCGGTTTCTCGGGCCGGATGCCTCGAAATGGGTGTCCTACCCGGCCGCGGCCGGGGCCGGCAGCCTGCTCGCCGTTTGCTCGTGCACCATCCAGCCACTGTTCGCCGGCATCTACAAAAAGGGCGCCGGGCTCGGGCCGGCCATCACCTTCCTGTTCTTCGCGCCGGCCGCCAACATCCTGGCCCTGGCCTATACCGGCGTCGCGCTCGGTGCCGATTTCGCCATTGCCCGCATCGTGCTCGCCTTGTCCTTCGGCATCGGCATCGGGATGATCATGGCGGCACTGTTCCGCGAAGGCGATGTGGCCCGCCTGGCCGAAGTCGAGACTTTCTCGGCTGGCCAAGGTATTTCGAAACGCACGTTGCTCTTCCTCGGCGCCCTCGTGGCCTTGCTGATTGCCGGCACGCTGAAACTCGATTTCCTGACGAACGGTCTGTTCCGGCTGGAGCTGCCGTGGGCCCGCGCCGCCGCCATCCAGGCCGGGCTCGACCGGCTGGTGCCGGTCAACGAGGCGGCCGGCGCCGAAGGGCTGAGCCTGCAGGGCCTCATCCTGATCGGCTTGCTCGGCGCCATCGGTGCCTTCGCCTGGAAAGGGCTGGATCAGGTCGATAACGGTTTCAACCGCCTGACCCCGGTCGCCCTGGCGCTCACGGCGCTGACCCTGGCTTTCGCCGCGCTTGGCATGCGGGTCACCGAAACAGGCGTGTTGCTCACCGTGACGGGCCGAACGCTCGCCGTGTCCGCCCTCTGTCTCGCCATCTGGCCGCTGGCCCGACGTTTCGATGCGTGGGACGTGCAGCAATGGCTGTGGGAAACCTGGCGCTTCGTGAAGCAGATTTTCCCGCTGCTTGTTGTCGGCGTCTTCCTCGTCAGCATCATCCGGGTCTTCATCCAGCCCGAGTGGATACGCAGCATCGCCGGCGCCAATACCGTGCTGGCCAACCTGGCTGGCGTCGTTTTTGGCGTCTTCATGTATTTCCCGACCCTGGTCGAAGTGCCGATCGCCAAGATGTTCCTGTCGCTCGGCATGCACCCGGGGCCGCTCATCGCCTACCTGATGGCCGACCCCGAGCTGTCGCTGCAGAGCATTTTGATTACCACCGCCATCATCGGCAAACTCAAGGCCTGGACCTACGTTGGCCTCGTCGCGGTGTTTTCGACACTGGCCGGCCTGACCTTCGGCGCCTGGGTCGATGGCACATCGTTGGTGCTACTAGCGCCGGGCGTAATCGGCTTCGTCGCGCTGATCGTGACATCGCTGCACCTGATCGAACGTGGCCGCAAGGCCAAATTGGAGAGTGAATCATGCTGATCAAGATTCTCGGTAGTGGTTGTGCCAAGTGCAATCGCCTCGAACAACTGACCCGCGAGGCCGTAGCGGAGCTCGGCATTGAAGCCACCTTCGAACACGTCAAGGACATGGACAAGATCATGGCCTACCCGATCATGACCACGCCAGCGCTGGTGGTCGATGAAGCGGTCAAGGTCTCCGGCCGCATGCCGAGCAAGGACGAACTGCTCGGCTGGCTGTCCGCCGCGTAGTCAGTCCGGAATGTTCGGCTCGACCAGCCTGGCCAGCTGTTCGAGCGATTCCTGCCAGCCCAGGTAGCACATCTCGGTCGGAATGACCGCCGGGATGCCTTCCTGCACGATGCTCAACTCGGTGCCGCTGGAGACGGCTTTCAGACTGACCGTCGTCTGCATTTCGCCGGGCAGGTTCGGGTCGTCGAATTTGTCCGTGTAGCGGATTTTTTCGTTGGGCAGCAGTTCAAGGTAATCACCGCCAAACGAATGGCCGTTGCCCGTCGTAAAGTTGGTGAACGACATCCGGAAAGAGCCGCCGACCCTGGCGTCCAGATGCTGAACTCGGCACGTAAACCCATAGGGCGGCAGCCATTTGGCCATCGCGTCGGCATCGAGAAACGCGCGATAGATGCGCTCCGGATTCGCCCGCAGCACGCGGTGCAGATTGACGGTTCCTGTGCTCATTGTCCCTTCTCCTTTTTATTGGTGATCCGGCATGGACCGCGGTTAATTCAGAAGGTTGCCGCCAAAGCCGATTTCAAAATTGGCCGATTTTTCCGGTTGACCGTGGCAAGGCGATATTTCCATGCGCTTTCTCCGTGACGAATTCGATGTTTTTGGCTGGCGTGGCGTGGAATAATCATTTGGTCTGCGGTTGCTCAATCACTTTCGCCATCAGGAGCATTCATCGTGTCTCAAACTCAAAACAAGATTTCGGTTTCGCCGCAAGGTGAGGCCTTTCCGCTGCCCGAGCTTTCCGACTATGCGGCGGAGTACGAACGGGTCAAGGCGCTGGCCGAGGCCGCCCGTGAGAGCGGGAAGGAAGTTGTGGTGGTCATGGGGGTCGGCTTTGTCGGCGCGGTGATGGCAGCCATCGTGGCTGATTGCGAAGGCAAGGACGGCCAGCCGAGCAAGTTCGTGATCGGCTGCCAGCGGCCGTCGACGCGTTCGTTCTGGAAGATTCCGCTGCTCAACCGGGGCGTTTCGCCGGTCAAAGCCGAAGATCCGCAGGTCGATCTGCTCATCGGCCGTTGCGTGCTGGAAAAGAAAACACTGATCGCGACCTACAACAGCCAGGTGCTCGATCTGGCCGACTGCGTGGTCATCGACGTGCAGTGCGATTTCCTCAAGCAGGAACTCGGCAACATGAAGTCCGGCGAGTGCGACATGGCGGCGCTGGAGGCCACGCTGAAAACCGTCGGCCAGCACATTCGCCCGGATTGCCTGAGCCTGATCGAAACCACGGTGGCGCCGGGGACGACGGAATTCGTCGCCTGGCCGATCCTGAAAAAGGCTTTCGCCAGCCGTGGCATCACCTCGGCTCCGCTGCTCGCCCACTCCTACGAACGGGTCATGCCGGGGCGTGATTACGTCGCCAGCATCCGCGACTTCTGGCGGGTTTGCTCTGGCTGCGATGCGGCCGCCCGGGCGCGGGTCGAGAAGTTCCTGCACGAGGTGCTGAATACCGAGAAATTCCCGCTGACGGTGATGGACCGCCCGATCGAATCGGAAACCGCCAAGATCGTCGAGAACAGCTACCGTGCCACCATCCTGGCCTATCTGCACGAATGGTCGATCTTTGCCGAGCGCAACGGTGTCGATCTGGTCAAGGTGGTCGATGCCATCAAAATGCGGCCGACGCACAGCAACATGATTTTCCCCGGCCCGGGCATCGGCGGCTACTGCCTGCCCAAGGACGGTGGCCTCGGCTATTGGGCCTACAAGCACATCCTCGGTTTCGAGGATGGCGACAAGGTTTTCCGTATCACCCCGGTGGCGGTCGACATCAACGATACGCGCGCCCTGCATGTCGCCGAGCTGACCCGCGATGCGCTGCGCAATATGGATCGCTACATCGCCGCATCACAGGTGCTGATCGCCGGTGCATCCTACCGGCAGGACGTAGGCGACACGCGTTACAGCGGCTCCGAACTTGTGGTGCGCAAGCTGGCCGAAATGGGCGCCGAGATGCGCGCCCACGACCCGTATGTCGAGCAGTGGTGGGAATTTGCCGAGCAGGACAAATACCCGACTTCCGGCCTGTCGTGGAAGCGCTTTTTCCGCAATCAGGATGAGCTGTCCGAGTTGAAGGTCGAGAACAATCTGCAGGAAGCGCTGAAAGGTGTCGATGCGTTGATCCTGGCCGTACCTCACGATGCCTACCGCAACCTGACGCCGGAACAGGTGGTCGAGTGGGCCGGCCGGCCGATTGCCGTGATCGACTGCTTCGGCATGCTCAAGGACGCCACCATTACCCGCTACTTCGAACTGGGGTGCGAGGTCAAAGGCCTGGGCCGCGGCCATATCCAGCGCATCAAGAAGGCGGTTCGCAGTCGCTGAGTCATTTTCGAGGATAGGTTCCGCCTGAGCGTGGCAGCCCTGTTTCTGGCGTGGATCGCGTATCCAGCTGACTGTCCCGACGTTAGCCAACAAAAACCCGGCTCGAAGCCGGGTTTTGATGGTCCTGGATGGGGTCAGCCCTTGACGTGCAACCCGCATTCCTTGGTTTCCGGATTCTCCCACCACCATCGTCCAGCACGAACATCCTCACCCGGCGAGATGGCGCGGGTGCAGGGGGCGCAGCCGATGCTGGGGTAGAACTTGTCGTGCAGGGCGTTGTAGGGCACGTCGTTGAGCTTGATGTAGGCCCAGACTTCCTTCTCGGTCCAGTCCGACAGCGGATTGAATTTTTCCAGCCCGTTACCTTCATCGTATTCGCGGAAGGGCAGGCCGGTGCGCGTGCTGGCTTGCTGGGCGCGCAGGCCGGTGATCCAGGCGCGTTTACCGGCCAGGGCACGTTTGAGCGGCTCGACCTTGCGGGCGTAGCAGCAGGCCTTGCGCAGCGTGACGGAGTCGTAGAAGCCGTTGATGCCGTGGTTGCGGACGAAACCTTCGACCTCTTCGGCCTGCGGGAAGTAGATTTTCAGCTTGAGGCCGTAATGTTTGCGCAGGGCGTCCATCAGGTCGTAGGTTTCGAGCGGCAGGCGGCCGGTGTCGAGGCTGAAGATTTCGATGGGCAGCTTGGCCTTGACGATAAGGTCGGTCAGCACCATGTCCTCGGCGCCCAGGCTGTTGGCGAAGGCGGCCGGGGCCCAGTTGGCGGCGATGCCGGCGAGCAGCGTTTGCACGGCTTTCGACTTGGCGGCGACGCTGGCGGTCAGTTCGGGCGTGATGTTGATCAGGCTGGGGGACATGGCGACGTATTCCGAAAGATCAGGCGCGGCGGAGGAAGTGGGGTTGCGGCTGGGTGGTCGAGGCCTGATAGGCATCGCTGAACGGGCTGAAGCCGGCTTCAATGGCGACTGCGACGTTCTTGCCGTCCTTCAGCGCATAGCTGTCAAAACCGACACGCTGCATGTAGAAAAGCTGGTCGTGCAGCACGTCGCCCACAGCGCGCAATTCACCCTGATACTTGTAGCGCTGGCGGAGCAGGCTGGCTGTCGAGTAACCGCGGCCATCGACGAATTTCGGGAAATTGACGGCGATGACGATGAAGTAGTCGAGATCGGCCGCGATGTCCTCAACGCGCTCATCGGGCTGGATGAGCAGGCCGATGCGTTTGTGGCAGGAGATGATTTCGGTCTTGCGCGCCTGCCAGACGGCGAACGGGAAAATGACATCGCCGGTCGGCAGCGCCACTGATTCCGGTGTCTCGCCCTCGGCGATTTCGAGCGTTTTCCAGGTGTCGACCGCAGCGGTTCCGTGCTTGATCAGTTGTGCCATTATGCGGCCTCCTTTTGTGCTGCCTTGGCCTTGCCGTGGGCGCGGCCTTCGTACACGCGGTTCTTGAACGGGTCGATGCCGATGCGATCGAAGGTGTCGAGGAAGCGTTCGTCAGGGTGACGGGTTTCGATGTAGACCTTGATGATCTTGTCGACGACATCCGGCATTTCATCGGCCGCAAACGACGGGCCGATGACCTTGCCGAGCTTGGCGTCATTGCCCTGGCGGCCGCCCAGCGTGACCTGGTAGAACTCGTCGTTGTTCTTGTCCACCCCGAGCACGCCGATGTGGCCGACGTGGTGGTGGCCGCAGGCGTTCATGCAGCCGGAGATATTGAGGTCGATCTCGCCGATGTCGAACAGGTAGTCCAGGTTGTCGAAACGAGCCTGGATGGCGTTGGCGATAGGGATGGACTTGGCGTTGGCCAGGTCGCAGAAATCACCGCCCGGGCAGCAGATGATGCCGGTCAGCAGGCCGGTGTTCGGCGTGGCGAGGCCGGCGATCTTGGCCTTTTGCCAGAGGGCGTAGAGGTCGGACAGCTTGACGTCGGCCAGGATGATGTTCTGCTCGTGGCTGATGCGCAGCTCGCCGAAACTGTACTGGTCGGCGAGGTCGGCAACGATGCCCATCTGGTCGGACGTGATGTCGCCCGGCGCGATGCCGTGCTTTTTGAGCGACAGCGTGACGGCGGTGTAGCCCGGCACCTTGTGCGGGTGCGTGCTGCGGTCGACCCAGTTTTTGAACGATTTTTCAGTTGCCAGTTTTTCGGCCAGGCCGGCATCGCTGACGCTGAGCGTTTCGTAGGCGGGTGCCGTGAAATGAGCGGCAACGCGATCGAACTCGGCTTGGGTAATGGTGGCCGGGCCGTCCTTGCCATGGGCCCATTCGTCTTCGACCAGTTGCGCGAAGGCTTCGACGCCGAGCGCCTGTACGAGAATCTTGATGCGCGCCTTGTAGGCGTTGTCGCGGCGACCCTGACGGTTATAGACGCGCAGGATGGCTTCGCAATAGGTCAGGATGTGCTGCCAAGGCAGGAACTCACGGACAACCTGGCCGCGAATCGGGGTTCGGCCGAGGCCGCCGCCGACGATAACACGGAAACCGGTTTCACCGTTCTGCTCCTGCAACTGCAGGCCGATATCGTGGAACCACGTCACGGCGCGGTCGTCCTTGGTGCCGGAGATGGCGATCTTGAACTTGCGCGGCAGGAAGGCGAATTCCGGGTGGAAGGTCGTCCATTGGCGGAGGATCTCGGCCAGCGGGCGCGGGTCGATCACTTCATCGGCAGCGACGCCGGCGAACTGGTCGGTCGTGATGTTGCGCAGGCAGTTGCCCGAGGTCTGGATGGCGTGCATTTCGACTTCGGCCAGCTCGGCCAGAATCTCCGGCACGTCCTCGATCTTCGGCCAGTTGAGTTGCAGATTGTGGCGCGTCGTGAAGTGGCCGTAGCCGCGATCGTACTTGCTGGCAACATGGCCGAGCGTGCGCAGCTGGGCCGAATTCATCATGGCGTAAGGCACGGCAATGCGGAACATCGGCGCATGGCGCTGGATGTAGAGCCCGTTTTGCAGGCGAAGCGGGCGGAATTCGTCGTCGGTCAGTTCGCCGGCTTTCCAGCGGCTGACCTGATCGCGGAACTGGGCGACGCGCTCGTTGATGAGCTGGCGGTCGATGGCATCGTATTTGTACATGAAACGTCCTTGGGGAAAACGTCAGGCAAAAACCAGCTTGGTGCCGATCAGCACCAGCATGGAGGCCAGGATGCGGCGCAGGATGTGTTCCGGCACCTTGGCGGAAAGGTGGCTGCCGATCCAGATGCCCGGCAGTGAGCCAAGCAGCAGCGCGCCGAGCAGGGCCCAGTCAACACTTCCGAGCAGCCAGTGGCCGAGGCCGGCGACCAGCGTCAGCGGCACGGCATGGGCGACGTCGGAGCCGACGATGCGGACCGGCGACAGCTTCGGGTAGAGGAAAAACAGGGCGGCAACGCCGAGGGCACCGGCGCCGACCGAGGAAATGGTGACCAGTACGCCGAGCAGCGCACCAACGGCAACGGTAATCGCCGGCAGATAGCGCTGGCGCAGCGGGGAGTTGTCGTGTTTTTCGGCATAGGCGCGCAGCTTGCGGCCGAAAAGGATGGCGATGGCCGTGAGCAGCAGCGCGAAGCCAAGGCCGTGGGCAATGATTGCGCCGATGGTGTTGCTGCCCTTGGGCATTTGCGAGAGCACCAATATGGTGATGGCGGCGGCCGGTATGCTGCCGGCGGCGAGACGGCCGGTGACAGCCCAGTCGATGTGACCTTTGCGGCCATGGGCGACCGTACCGCCGGCCTTGGTCAGCGCTGCGTAGAGCAGGTCAGTGCCGACGGCAGTCGCGGGCGGGACGCCGAAAAGCAGCACCAGCAGCGGCGTCATCAGCGAGCCGCCACCAACGCCGGTCAGCCCGACGATGGCGCCAACGGCAAAGCCGGAAAGGGTGTAGAGGTAATCCATGGCAGGCATGTTAACCGCGGATAATTGAATCAAAAAGAATATTGAGTTAGATTGTTATATCGTTCAGTTATTAAGTGTCAGCATGAAACTCCAGCAGTTGCGGTACATCGTCGAAATTCAGCGTCAGGGACTCAATGTCTCCGAGGCAGCGGAATCGCTCTACACCTCGCAACCCGGCATCTCCAAGCAGGTCAAACTGCTGGAAGACGAGCTCGGCATCGCCATCTTCGAGCGCAGCGGCAAGCGATTTACCGGGGTGACCGAGCCGGGCAAGGCGGTACTGGCCATTGCCGAACGCATCTTGCGCGAGGCGGAAAACCTCAAGCGGGCGAGCAGCGAATTCGCCACCGGCAGCACCGGTCGCCTCGTCCTGGCGGCAACCCATACGCAAGCACGTTATGCCTTGCCGGTTGTTGTCCGTGATTTTGTCGCCCAGCATCCTGACGTCAAACTCGAAATGCATCAGGGCAGCCCTGTCCAGATCGCCGAATGGGTGGTCGCCGGCGACGCGGATATCGGTATTGCCACCGAGTCGCTCGATCAGTATCCCCAATTGATCACGCTGCCGGTCCGCCAATGGACGCACTGCGTGATCGCCCCGGAGGGCCACCCGATCCTGACATCGCAGCCCCTGTCGCTGAATGAACTGGCGAAATGGCCGCTGATTACCTACGACACGGCATTTACCGGCCGGTCACGCATCAACCGGGCGTTCGAGCGCATCGGCGCGCAGCCCAATGTGGCACTGACTGCTCTGGATGCCGATGTGATCAAGACCTACGTCAGCCTCGGCCTCGGGTTGGGCATCATTTCGGCGCTGGCTTTCGATGCCCAGCGCGACACGGGACTCGTCGCGATCGATGC
>ERZ724517.873-NODE-873-length-17682-cov-6.516707_pt1 | contig 17682 bp, 15 predicted proteins | sample MGYA00376050_ERZ724517 | MGnify/ENA primary metagenome ERZ724517 (study PRJEB28724, sample SAMN07190886) | activated sludge metagenome | isolation source: activated sludge of sewage treatment plant in Hong Hong | place: USA: Christiansburg, Virginia | collected... | reverse complement strand
AAATAGTATTAATTTTAAATCATAAAAACATGTCAACCATTTTCAGGAAGAGACATTTTTTCTCCGTAGAAACTTTAACGGGAAATTGGAGTATTTTTCCTAGCTACTTATAGATACAAACTATAATAGACTAACGTAATGACCGAATTAGAATCAATATTACTCATCGACAACAACGTACTCGACAATTTTATTAATCATAAAATTTTAGAGGCGCATGGCGTGACAAATATTTTGTCATTTAAAAGTGCGGACACTGCATTGGCTTTTTTATCAGAAACAAACATTAAATTCCAGTTCATATTGGTTGACATTCACTTGCTAACGATGAACGGTTTTCAATTCATTGATAAATTCAATGAATTAGGTTTATATAAAACTCAAGGGAAAATTTGTTTATTATCTGCATCAATAAATCCCTTAGACAAAGAACTAGCCTCAGAAAGAAATGTAAGATTTATTGAAAAACCGTTGACTATTGAAAATCTATTATCAAAACATTAATACTTTGACACTAATAAATTCATATTCTAATAATATAGAGACAAGGTTACATAGCAACATTTGTGGTAACATGAAAAACGTTTTTAATTACTTGCTCTCCTCCGCTTTTTTCGGTTTTTTCAAAACCGTTTTCGGCTTTCCCTAATCTTAGCATATTTATGTTTTGCAAAGTACAGGCAAAACATAAAAAAGCTAAATTGCCTGCCCTTTCAAATAGGTGTGCTTCGCACTTTTTGCGCATCTCCCTTCGGTCAGTCAAAAGCGCTCGCCTGCTGGCAGCAGGTATTTTCTTTAATTTTTTAAATTGAAAAATAATTGTTATATATTTACTTAAACAAATAAATTATGAAAAAAATTATATTAATTCTGTTTAGCCTTTGTATATTAAATGCAATTGCTCAAGTAGTTCCTAATATCGACTGGGTTCGATACTATTCGGAACGAAGTCAAATTTCAAATGTGCCATCTGCTATTGATGCTAATAGCAATGTGTATATTACTGGATATACATATCCAACTGCTGCTAATGCAGATTTAACAACAGTTAAGTACGATGCTACAGGGACAGTTGTTTGGGTTAAAAATTATAACAATGGTGGTTATGATGATGCAAACGCCATAACTTTAGATGCAGCCAGTAATGTATATGTAGCGGGCGAATCTGATGGTACAGGAACTGGCAGAGACCTTGTTGTTATTAAGTACGATGTAAACGGTAATCAGTTATGGGTTAAACGTTTTAATGGTATTGGTAACGGTAATGATATAGGAAATGCAATTGTTGTTAATTCATCAGGTGAAGTATTTGTTACTGGAAAAACAACAATAACTGGCGGTACAACTAATTATGTTACCATTAAGCTAAATGCTTCTGGTGTTCAGCAGTGGGTTCACACGTTTAACGGACTTGGAAATGGAAATGATGAATCTGTAGCAATTGATTTTAGTTCAACAGGTCGTTTATTTATTACTGGAACGTCTCGTAATGCAAGTGGTAATGATGATATTACCACTATTCGCATAAATCCTAATAATGGTAATCAAATGTGGGCTAAAACTATTTCTGGTACAGCTACTGGAAATGATAGAGCTTATTCTTTATTATCTGATGGAAATGATGTTGTTATAGTTGGTTCATTAAAAAACACAACTACAAATGATGATTATGTTACTTTAAAACACAATGGGAATAATGGAAATACTATTTGGCAAAAAAGTTATGATAATAGTAATAGCTCAAATGCAGCTACTTCTATTTGTAAAGATGCCTCAAATAATTATGTAGTAACAGGTATAGCATTTGTTGGCACATTATGTGAATACCATACAATAATGTATAATAATAGTGGAGTTCAACAATGGGTTTCCGAAAATGAAACAAATATTCAATCGCCATCTGTTACTCCAAAAATTGCAGTTGACCCAATTGCAAATCACTTTTACGTTTGTGGCGAAAAGAAAGTAAACAATAATGATATTGTTGTTTACCAAATCACACCAACAGGTAATAAATCTTGGGAACAAACATTCAATGGTGCAATGAATAACCAAGATGCAGCAGTTGATTTGGTTGTTAATTCACAAGGTGTAGTTTATCTTGCGGGTGCTTCTTTAAATTCCAATGCAAAGTTTGATTACACAACAATTCGCATTTCTCAAACACCTTTATATTTTCCTCCTAACATCACTCCAGATTCAGCAGATATGGGATATGAATATGTTGAAAATAAAGGACAGTTATTAGATTATAACTTACAGCAAATCCCGAAGGTTCAATATTACAGCATGAGCCAAAATCCAAAAGTATACATTGAAAAAAATAAAAACTATTATGTATATTCTAAAAGTGACACTATTCAAAACACTCCTGATAGTTTAATGAGAATGGATATGGAATTTGTAGAATCAAATCCTTATACAAGTGTATTTCCAAATCAACCTAATGAGGGATATTTTAACTTCTTTTTATCTCATTTGCCTAAAGGTATTGCAGACTTAAAAGGGAATAAACGTTTAATGATACCTAATTTATGGAATAACATTGATTTACATTATTATTCAAATCATAATGGGTTAAAATATTATTTTGTTCTTAAAAATGGCATAGCTGATTTGAAAAAAATCATATTAAACTTTTCGGGTCAAAAGGGCGACCATTTAGTGGGTCATGATTTAGTAATTGATAATTATTTAAAAACACTTACACTAAACAGACCAAAAGTATATCAAGTTGGTTTAGGTGGTAGCGTTATTTCAACTGGTACAGGTGTTTGGAAAAATATTGTAAATTCAAGATATGCCCTTGACAGTTTAACTAATATAATTACTGGCTTACCTATTGTTATTGAAATTGACATGAACAATCAACCTCCTTTGACAGTAGCATCAACTACAGGAATTAATTGGTCAACCTTATTTAATACTGGTACTATAGAGGATATAAAAGTGTCTAACGCAACAGCTAGACAATATGTAACAGGTACAACAAGTGACCCAAATTTACCTATTATAAATGGGTTAAATCCTTCTATTAATTCTCCTAATTCTAGCGACGCTTTTGTTGGGCAATTTGATGCAAATAACATGAGAATGTGGGTAACGTATTATGGCGGTTCAGGTTCTACGGCTTATTACAAGAGTGCTGATGGTGGGATGTCAGTTGCTTTTGATAGCTTAGGCTATGTGTATGTTGGTGGTTTTAGTTATGCAGATAGTATTCCAACTTGGAAATCAAGCGATCCAACTGCCTTTTATCAATCTAAAATGAAATATCCAATTTCAACACAAAACTATTCTGATGCCTTTTTATTAAAGTTAAATCCTTTTGGCAAAAGTGATATTTCTCCTAATCATGCTGAATGGTGTACTATGCTTGGTGGTAAATTGGATGAATCAATTACTGATATACGATATTATAAAGGATTTATATATGCTATTGGTAATGGCGGTAAAACTGATTTTACAACACCTGCTTATTCAACACCATATAAAGTTGAAGCTGGCGCATTTAACCAAGATACTGCAATTGGTACAGCATCTATATATAAATTTAACGAAACTTGTCAATATTTGTGGGGCACTGGTTTTAATGCGGAATCAACAGGTCAAGTTGGTGGAGCTTATATTCGTATGGAAGATTGTGATGTATATGATTTAAGTGTCGCTACCAAAGGTACTTCCACATCAGCTACTGGCTTTGGATTGGTAGTAACAGGTACAACCGATGGTAGCTGGGTTTTACCTAGAACTACCGCAGGAGCTAATTTACCAGTTGGTAGTATTAGCGGCGGCGATGATGCTTTTGTTACTATTTTTGACAGTAATGATAATATTGCATTTTCGACTCATTTAGCAGGTTCTAATGTAGATAGAGGATATGGGGTTGTTTGCAACGGTTCAAAAAGTTATGTAGTAGGTTATACAAACCCTCCTGTAACCCCAATTGTAAAATTTCCAATAAAATATGTAGCTGGTGCTTTTATGGATAGTACATATAATAGTTCAGAAGCTTTTATTACCGAAATAGATAATACAACTGGTTTATTAAACTGGTCTACATTATTCGGAGGTTCAAGTTCAGAAGAACTATATGGTGTTGCAAAAGATATTAATGGCAACATTTATATTCACGGTTCAACATATAGTTCAAATCTATTTATTCCTACTGGCATTCCATCTTCGATGTACCAACAATCAGCTAATGCGGTTCAAGAAACTTTTGTTGGTAGTATTACTTCCACACGAAATTTCAATTGGGTAACATACTTTGGTGGTAGCACAGATACTGATGGAGCAAAAGCAATTGATGTATATAAAAGTTCAGATGTATATGTCGTTGGTAAAGGTTCAAATGCTTTGCCTCCAAATCCATTTCCAACTTATGCAGGTACTACTGGAGGTTATTATAGTACTACTGGCAATATGTACGTTTCAAGACTTGGTATTTCTAGTTTATTTATTGGAATTAAGGAACTTGAAAGTAATAAATTAACTAGTGATATTTTGGTTTATCCAAATCCAGCAACTGATATTATTCGTTTTCAATTAAAGGATTCAAAAGATAACTTTACAATTGAAATTTATAGTGCATTAGGGCAAATGGTTTACACAGGTAAAGTTGACCAAAATAATAATTCAGTTGATGTAAGTCAATTTAGTAATGGCATGTATGTAATTAATATTTCTGATAAAACTAAACGATATACAGGGAAATTTATTAAGCAATAATGAAAAGAACCTCCTATATATTATTATTACTATTGGCAAGTTTTGGCTTCAATGCTCAAAACTGGTTAGGTTTTGATACTTTAATTCCAAGTACCCCTTGGGCTGGTTTTGTCCAATCACTTTATACTAGCCCTGATGGAAATAAATTATATATAGGAGGTGCTTTTAATTCTAAGTATGGCGGTCGTCAAATGAAAAGCATTATTGCATATGATGGTACTACTTTTGATTCATTAGGTTCTGGTGTTGGTAGTGGAGGATATGTAAATGATATAATTGAATATAAAAATAATACTTATATATGTGGTACGTTTGACCACATGGGAACAAAACTGTGCAGAAGCGTCGCAAAATGGGATGGTGTTAAATGGGATAGTTTAGGAACGCAATTAAGTCCGACTGGCATAGTATATACATTTAAAGTATATAATAATGAATTGTATCTTGGCGGTAATTTTGATAAAATTGGAAACCAAACTATAAGAAATATTGTTAAGTATGATGGTACAAATTGGATTCCCTTAGCCTCTCCATTTAAGTTTACAGATAGCTCTGGCTACACTGTGATAAATTGCATTGAAGTGTATAATAACGAACTTTATGTCGGCGGTTATTACTTTCGTGATAGCTTGGGTAATTATTTGTATTTAGCAAAATACAATGGAACAAAATGGGATACTGTAAATGTAAAATTATATGGAGGAATTACCGAAGTAAATGATATGAAAATATACAATAACAAGTTATATGTAGCAGGTAGGTTTAAAAAATCAGAAGGAAATATTGGTAATGCAATTATGAGATATGACGGTACAACATGGTCAGACGTTAGCAAGGCAGTAACGGATTTAGGAACTTGCTTAATTACAAATATGGAAGTTATTAATAATAAACTTTGGGTTGTGGGTGGCTTTAAATCTATTGAAGATACATTGTTTGCAGGTGGTATAGCCTGTTGGAATGATACAGTTTGGTGCGTTCCGCCAACAGGCCCACAAAACTATAAATCAACATCAATTGCATATTTCAAAAATCATATCTATATGGGCGGTGCATTTTCTGAAATAGGTAATGATACCGTACATGGATTTGCTATGCTAAATACAGACTCATTAGCTTGTGCAATTAACATAACCAATGTAAAAACACACACTAAAAACGAAGATTTTATCATTAGTCCAAATCCTTTTACTGATAATATAACCATTCAAGTACCGAGTAAGTATAATTTAACTGATACCAAATTTACAATCACAAATAGCCTTGGTCAAGTCCTACTTAATTACTATCCACTTAGCTACAAACAAAACTTGAACCTTTCTAATCTATCTTCAGGTATCTATTATTTAACTATGCAGGATAGGTCTATTAATAGGACGGTTAAACTAATTAAACAATAAAAACTTTTTAAATGAAATCATTTTTAATCTTGATAAGTGCTATAATTGTTAATGTGTCTTCAGTATTCAGTCAGTGCTCAAGTTTATTTTCTTTTGCTGCATACTTTGAAACGGTTACTTTTATAAATCAATCTACTACGTCAAACGCCCATTACTATTGGAATTTTGGTGATGGTACAAGTTCAAATTTGCAAAATCCAACACATAAATTTCCTGAAACTGGAAATTATTTAGTAACACTTTTTGTCAAAGATTCGGTTAGTAATTGTTCGGATTATTATGATTATTGGGTCAACGTCACTAAATATTCAACAGATATTTGTCAGCCTAACGTGAGTGATTCTATTTTTTTATGGAATGGCGATGATTATCTAAAAATATCAAATAAGTCTTTAAATTGTAATAGTTACTATACCACATTTGATGGTGCAGGTGCTTCCCACATTTATGTTAATAATTGGTTAGGGATAACTGGATTTAAACACGGAAGATTCGTTTGTAGAATTCAATATACAACCTATGATACAATTAATGGTTACGTTATTCATAGAGAAGGTTATAAATCCATCCTCTATAATTATAGCAGCTCCAAAAACTACGGAAACTGTTCTGCTAATTTTGAATTTAAAACTGTATCGCAAGATTCATTAGGCCAAAGAATCTTGTTTAAAGCAATGAATAAAAATGCAACATTTTATGAATGGGCAATTACAGGTTTTGGAAATCCAATTTATTCAAATAATGATACGATAAGTCAATATTACCCATATCAACTTGCTGATATTTGGTTAGTAGGATTAAGAACGATAGGTGCATCTGGATGCACGGACACTTTGAATCAAGAGATTTTAGTTCGAAAAGGAATTCAAACTTTTGTAGGAGTTAATGAAATTCATGATGATTTAAATATTAAGATTTATCCTAATCCTACTGCTTCAATAATTAATATTTCAGCCGAACAAAATCAATTGCAAAATGCAACTATTCAAATCAAAAATAATTTGGGTCAGCTTATTTTTAGTTCTCCTTTTACTTCTCAAATTAATTTGTCTAGCCTTTCCGCAAGTATGTATTTTTTAACTATTGAAGATAATAGCATTAAAAAAACAATTAAAATTATAAAACAGTAAACTATGAAATTAAAATTAATAGGTTTATTATTAATTATACTATTTAACCTTAGTAGCCAAACAAATAAATTTAACTTAAATCCAAATTATATTTCGTCAAGTTTCAATTTGAGTAAAAAAAATATTACAAGTAACGACACTTTAATTGTTAATCCAAATCCTTTTGATTCAATTGCAGTAATACAATTTACTATTTCAAACAATGATACTATTTGGTTAGACATTTATAATGTAATTGGTAATTCAATTAAATCATTTTACAATGCAACAGTTTTGCCAAGTGGGTCATATTCCGTTACCTTAAATGGTGATAGTATACAAGATGGTGTTTACTTTGTTGCATTAAAAATTAATTCTACAAAAACGCTATCAAAAAAATTAATTAAACAAACTAATGCAGTAGGGTTAAAAGAAAATGATATTCTTCAAAACATAAAACTTTATCCAAATCCAACAAATTCTATATTAAATATTGTTGATGAAAACAACCAACTACAAAATACAACTATTCAAATCAAAAACAATTTGGGTCAGCTTGTTTATACTTCTCCTTTTACTTCTCAAATTAATTTGTCTAGCCTTTCCGCAGGTATGTATTTTTTAACTGTAGAAAATAAAGGCAGTAAAAAAACAATCAAAATTATAAAACAGTAACTTATTTATTTTATGGAAGATATAAATACAGATAGTTTCTATTATTCTCAAAAAGTAAAAATTGAAATCGAGATTGAACCATTCAAACTATTCTTAGCAACAACAGTGTTAATGGAATTTCTGAACGATGGTGATTTTATTAAAAAAAGTATCACAGAAACAGGTCGCACACAATTGCATGAAATAGCACAACTATTAACTGATAAATGTGGCGAGGCACAAAATAAATTAAGACAAGAACGTGGTAACTAATCCAGTTTACTAATCATGAAAATAAAATATTTGGTATTTTCCTTTATAACATTTATCGTTATTTCTTGCAAAAAAGATTATACCTGTCAATGTACTACTTTATATGGCAATTCAATTTCTACTATTCACAACACAAAGAAAAAAGCACAAAAAGAATGTAGCGAAAAACCAACATTTAATAATTCGCAAGAATCTAATTGTAAAATCAAATAGTTTTTGGGCGTATCAAATAAAAAAAATTTTTTTTATTTGTCAGGCTTTTCGCTATTATCTTTTTATTCTATCGCTCAAATCCCTTTCAATAAAAAGGATAAACGCTTCAATCCTTTACGCAAAAACCCCTATGTTAATTTTAAATACTTTAAAATTAATTCGGCATTTGTTTTAACTTTGGTTCCTTCTTCTACATACATGATGTTTTTATCAACACCAAACAAACTTTCACATCCTGCATTTACAAATATTTCTTTAGCCCTATCATTACTTGCAATATCTGAATTTATAAATGCACTTAATTTATTTATTGCTAAATAAATGGTATCTTCTTTTTTTAAACCAGTTGTTGCATGCAATTTTTCATATTCAGGTGTACCATTATTGATTAAGAATAAAAAGGTGCGCAATATGATTTTATCTTCAACAATATCCCCCCTAAAATAACCAACCTTAAAATTATTAATAGTAAAATCAAAAAGATAATTGCCATTCGTATCTTTACAGTACTTCAAATTTTTAAAGGAGTTAAACATACTCACATGCAGTATTCCAACAAAAACATTGTCTATTCTTTCTCGTAATCTATCCAAAGCATGAACTTGAATATAAACATCATATTCCTTATTTAACTTTGGTTTGTCTGTTGCTAATTCAACCTTAATATAATCAAAATGAGGCATTGGTTCCGACATCAGCCAACCAACTCTATAAGCAGGTCTATTTTTCTCATCAATTGTTACATTTATTTTTTCAGTTTCAAAACAATATACATCTATACAAAAACGCATCCCAACTTTTCCATCTACTTCTGCCCTAGTCACATGTTTAACCGCATACATTTTATTTTCTAAATCGCCAAACATTAATGTTAATGCGTTTGCCATTCCAATATAGTACTCCCAAATTTCAGTAAATATTTCGCCATGTATCATTGCTCCAAAAGGAGCTAATTTTGTTTTTACTTCTAATGCCTCAGGGTAATCACTTGCTTTTATATCTTGCCAATGTGTCGCTAAAGTAATTCCATATGTAAAAAAATCATAAGCAACCATTTCATCAACTTTACCAAATCCAAGCTTCACTGTTTTTGCTTTTAAGGCTTGTAAAATAAGTTGTCTAAATTCTTCAATTATTTTTACAGGTATTTTTTGCCCATCGGCAGCCCTTATGTAAACAGGATGATTTCTAAGATTATAAATGTTTTCTAAAACGTGTACTGGTAAATACTGAGAGATTTTAGAATCCGTAACATCATCTAATAATTGTTTTATTTTACTAATAAACTCATTACGGTGATGTGCTATTCCGATCTTTTGAAGATTTGTAGTATTTATTTTCTTTTTACGTTTTGCCATGATATGTATTAAAAATAATAATTTTAATCAAACTTGTCAAACTATAATAAATCTGATAAAATTTCGTTTTATAAAAAATATTCTATAAATTTATTTTATAAATCCTTAAAAACTAGAAATTATGGCATCTACTTCAGAAACAGGTCACCACAAAAATGTATCAAGCTTCGAGAGTTTAGTTTCATCTGCTCAAGGCTTTGGCGCAAATTTTAACCCAAGTAAAACCAGTTTAAAACTTCCTGCGCTACAAACCCAATTAGCAAGTGTAAGAGCAAATATTACAGCCGTTACTAGTTCAAGCGTGGCATTTAATAATGCGGTTAACGCTCGTATTATAGCATTTACTGGAATACAAAAATTGAGCACAAGATTAGTTAATGCGCTAGATGTTTCAAATGCTTCTGATGCTTTAGTAAAAGATGCAAAAACTGTAAACGCAAAAGTGCAAGGTTCAAAATTAACCAAAGCAGATTCTGGTAAAACAGCTAAAACAATTGATCCAAATGCGCCAATCACCGATACAATTAAAACAATTTCAAGTTCTCAACGTTCTTATGATAGTTTAATCGAACATTTATCTAAAATGATTGTTATACTTTCAAGTGAACCAACATATTTACCTAACGAAAATGATTTAAAGATTGCTACATTAAATACTCAATTAACCAATCTTAAAAATGTAAATACAGGCGTTATTAATGCTTACACTACTGTTAGTAATGCTCGTATCTCTCGTAACTTATCTCTATATAATCCTACAAATGGCCTATGTGCAACCGCCAAAGAAGTTAAGGCTTATGTTAAATCTGTATTCGGTGCAACTAGCCCACAATACAAACAAATCAGTGGTTTAGAATTTAAAACTATCAAATAATTCTCAGAGCAAGCGGTAAGTCTCTCAGGGCTTACTGCTTGTTTCTCTTTCCTAACTTCCGTTCTCTCACAAGCAACTTCTTTAACAAATCTCTCTCCTGCGGTTCTCTCAGAAGCGACTGCTTTAACACTTTTAACAACTGCGGTTTTCTCACAAGCTCATGCAGTTTTCTCAGAAGCGGCTGCAATTATCTCAGAATCTCCTGCAAGTTTCTCAGAGCCTCCTGCGGTTCTCTCAGGAGCACCTGCGGGTCTCTCACTAGCTCCTGCAAGTGTTAAATTTGTTAAAACTCTGTTAAAATCCTTTGTTTTGTAGACCTAAATGTAACCTTACGCATATTTTGCAAGCCCATTTGGTCGCTTTTATTCAATGGTAATCTTTTTTTTTGCGCCAAATAAGCTTGCAAAATTTCCTCCCCGCCTAAATGTGCTATCAGAACTGGCGGTTTTTCAAACCGCTTTTTGCTATCCCTCAGCAAGTATTTAAAAACTGTGTTCCAATTTAAACATTCGGCAACTCACTAAATGTAAAAAGACAACATCATGTTTCAATAAGACAAAGTAGTTTTCAAATTAAAACAATTCGGACACAATAGAAACATTTTTTACCATTGTGGGGCGTACTGTTTACTAACACACGCTTTGTATAATTTGGGCGGACAGCAAAGCATTTGCAAAAGCGGTCACTTCGTGAAAGACAATTATTTTCGCTTTGCAAATGTCCATTAAACATTGTATCATTGTTAGTAGCATTTCGGTAGAGAACGGTTTCAAAACCCAAACTATACAAAGCGCGAAAACGTTATGTTCAATGCGCCCAGTGATAATTCCAAAGACAATTTTACGGTAGACAATAAGCTTTTCAGTTTCTAAAAAGGTACGTGCCGACAAGAACAGGGTTTCATAGAAACAGTTTAGGGAACTTGAAACGGTTTTTAGTTTTTACTTTCCTCCCCTCTTTTCGGGTTTAGAAAACCCGTTTCGGCTATCTCTAATTTAGCACATTTGTTTTTTGCAAAAGGCAGGCAAAAAACCAAATAAGCTAAATTCCTTCCCAAAACAAAAAGGTGTGCTTCGCACTTTGTTTGCGCGTGTGCTTGACGCACCAAAAAGCGCGCCACGGGCGTGTGGTAATTATTTGAAATTAATTGAAAAAAATAATAGGAAAATTTACTTATCTTAGTTTTAAAATAAGAATGGTTTCTAGCACAAAGAATAGTTTAAAATAATGAATGATAATATAGAAAATATCTTGAAGTCATTGCTAGAAAGAGAGGCAGAATCAATGAATAAGTTTTTTCTTGAAAATCCTGAATGCTTTGAAAAATCTAGACCATATTGGTTGTACCCTAGGTTAGTTACTTTTTTTCAAAACAGACCCAATAATCCTGAGGTAAATGATTTACTAAATAAGCTTGGCAACGAATTGGTATTGCAATCTCAAATTGGTATTTATCCAGAGTTAAAGCAAATAAATAAAAGTCTATCCCTTGATGAATCATTTGTTGAAGATTTTATTAAGATTTTTAACAATAATCTTTCTAAAAAAACAAAATTTCAAAAAATTAAATCCCCATATAAAACTATAAGTTATAGTATAGCGGTTAAAACTATTGACAAAAATATTTTAAGAAATTTGGCGATGCAATTTGCAGAATATGAACACCCGTTTATACTTAACGAAATTGCAACCTGCTATATTTCAAGTGCAGATTTCTCTGAAGCATTTGGTTACCTATACAGAGCATCTAAAAAAATCACTACTTATCCAAATAAATACTGGAATAGCGTGTATGGTGTTATTGGTGCCACAAATACTTTTATAAATTTGTATAAAATGGTAAATGATGTTGATCACAAAATAAAATTATTCAAGTTATGTTACTTATACTTGACCAGACTAATTTGTATATCAAAAGATAAAAATCTTTTATGTGATGCTTACAATAACCGAGCGCATATATGTCTAAATAAATTAAGTGTCTATGCAATGCCAAAACTTGGCATTAATCCAGATTTGCTTTATATTTCAGATTTATGGTATGCATATTTTTTTGGCTTAGATATTCTTCCAGGTGAAATGCCACTAGATTACCTAAAAAAATCTATGACTATGTATCAAAATGCCTCAATATATGTTAATGATACAGGAGGATATATAGATATTGAAGAAAGAACCTATAATCAAATAGTTGAAGATAAACAAGCTCAATCATATTACATAGCATTTGATTACTTAGAACTTTTTCGAGAGTCAAAGATTGCTTATGCAAGACCTGAATTAAACGATTTATTTCAATATATCGAAAAGGAATATCGTTATGATTATGAAAACTTTAAAAATAGAGTGTTAAACCTAAAAAAATAAATTATGAAATTTTTTAATTCCTTATTTGGCGATTCTGGAAAGCAGAAACAACCCATCGAACAATTGGTTCTTGATAGTGTGAAAAATTTAGAGAAGTATAAATCAAATTTAACAACCGCCGATCTGGAAGCAGAAGCAATATATTTAGCAGCATACATATATTTAAAAAACGACTATAGAATTGATTTTAAAATAGATTATGTTTCTGAAGAGATGCTTGACGCTATTGAAAGTGAAAATTATGAAATTGCTGATAAAGTATTTGACTACATGAGACAATATTTTCCAGAAAAATACGGACAAGTTCAACATTCACATGGAATTAATGGCTATAAAATGAATATTCAATTAGCTTCAGATTACGGATCTTATGTCAAAAATTATTTTATTCGCGCGCACAAAATTGAAGAAGGCAAAAAATATTTACATTTTTCATCTCCACGAAATTGCTTATGGAATAACGAAATTTTAAATTTTGAAAGTCCTACACAAAGAGATATTTATTACAATATTTCTGATTCAGTATTTGAATTGATGATTCCACCTTATAACCCGCTAGTGACTGGAAAGGTAATAGAAAAATCAGATAATAAAATTAAATGCCAATCTAATGATAAAACTAGAACATTTGTATTTCATTATGAGAATGAAATTAATTCTCTTAATTTAAATTATATTGAAATGTTTAGAAATGATAAAGGAGATATGGTTTCTTATCATAAAAAATAGTTTATTGTAAAATTATAGGAGAGAATGTTTTCATAAAATAAGACAACGTTATATCAAAAATTCGGTCTTATCATTTTCATAATTAAATCATTTAACGAATAAATTTTTATAAATTTTTCGACCAGACTATTTGTCCTAAATAATCCTCGTGTTTTACAAATGGTTTAAAATTTAATTTTTCAAGTAAATGATTGCTTATTTTATTTTTTGTATTTGAAATTGCAGTTATGTTTTTAACCCCTTGTTCTTTTAAAATAATTAATAGAGCATTAACAAAATATGAACATATACCTTTATTCCAATATTTAGGTTCAATATAATATTCAATAGCCCAAGTTGTATCCATTTCATTTTCCAAGTTTGTTATATATTCAATTGCAGGATAACTGCTTTTTATACCAATAGGGGAGATAATATTAAGAATACCAATCAATTTGTCTGCATCAGTATCAAATAAAAAATACATATAGGAGGTTTTAGTTTCATATCCTTTTATTGCTGTAACTAATATTTGAGCCGCATCTTTTAAGTCATTCACAATCATATTTGTATTATATTCATTTACTAATTTTTCCGAAAAAATATCATAAATCCCATTTACCATAAATTGCACTTTATTACTTAAGTCAATTGTGAATGGTTGCAATTTATAGTTTTTTTCAGTTATAACTTTAGCTCTATGCATAGTTTATTTTTTATTTATTTAACTTATGGCAAATATTTTAAAAACCCTATAAATCCAACCTTGTTTGCATTGATAAATTATAAAAATACGTTAATTCATTTTTAATATATATGCCTTTACTTTCATATTCTTCTAAAGAAACATTTTGTTGGTTTAGGTATTTGCATTTTAATTTTTCAATTTCATTAAAATAATTGCTTTCAAAAACTTTTATGAATGGAACAATATCTTTAAAAACGCTTAGGGATACTTTATATTCTTTAATTAGGCTAAATACCAAATATTCATCTTCTATTGCAAATTGTTTTAAAGATAAGTCTCCTAAATTATCATTATAGAAATTTTCATATTTCATTAACCATTGTGTCATTTTAGAATTTTTATCCTCACTAAAAAAATCACGCATTGCGTTTTTTGTTTCATTTATATGTATACAATCGTTATATAAAGATGTCAATTCATTATATAACAAATTAAACTCTTCTAATATTTTATAATTAACTCCTAAAAACTCCTCGCCAATCTTATAATTCGTTAACCAATTTTTCAATTCGTCGTAAGTATTAATGGTATTATTTTTTACCATTAATTCTTCAAAAGCATTATTCTTGTGTAAAATTAATTCCAAATAGGCATCATTTGGTTCGAAATCATCTTTTTCATCATCAGCTATTGAGAACCTATGCTCAATTCCATAATTTTGATTCGGTAATGTTTCATCATATTTTGAAGTATTGGCATTATCTTCTGTAATAGAATATTCAAACCTCCCCGACATTCTAACAGTAACAGGCTCGTAATCATTGTTTATCATAAGTGTTAAACCAAAGTAATCATGACTTACATTTCCAATAAAAGCATAGTTATATCTATCAGGATGATGATTTGTACAATCCTTGCATTTATGTGTACAATCTTTTATTTTCAAAAAAGTATCACCCTTACTTTTTAATACGGTTAAAATGTCATTTAACTTTTTACTAAATACTACTTTACATTTTTTAGGTAGTATTTGTATATCAGGATTTAATTTTACAAATAAATCAAAGTCCATGTTTTTTATCGGTTGTAACAGTTGCGCATGTCTCTGAAATGGTATATATCTCGAATACTTTTCTTTTAGGGCTTCAGCTATATCATTGTTAAACGTTATTTTTTGTAATTCGCTCAGTACAAAATCATAATATTTAAAATACAAAGATTCATTCCCATTTTTTAGAATTAATCTAAAACCATAACTATAATTTTCAAAAGGCTCTAGTGATTCACTTTTCAAAAAATTAGTCATTAAATAATGAATTACATAATCATTAATCAAGGTGTTATCATTATCTTTGCTCAATATAGTTGGACCCGGTGGTAAATTATTAAAGTAAGATTTACTAAGCTCATTTCTTCTATTTTCATCAAAAATCAAACTCTGCATTAATATGGATGATGTAGTATTTAATAAGAGATTTTGAATATTCTCATTTATTAAAATTGCCTTAAATTCAGAAAGATAATCTTCACCTATAACATCATTTTTCTTAAAAATATTAAAACGTTCAAGGAAAATTCTTGCAATAAATTGCTTCTGCTTATTTGTTTCAATTACGGTATTATATTTCATGGTAATATTAAATACTAAAAATAAGTTCAATCTATTAGATTGGTTGCTACAAATTGTAGCATTAAATTAAATGGTTGGAAATCAGGTTAATTTCCAGGAATTTACCTTTGAATGTTCAACTAATAAACAATTCTTAGTATTTCTATACAAGTAACCAATGTTTTGTTGAATAAAAAAATAAATTTAGTTTTTGTTGTATTAAAAAACTGTTTATATTTGTATCAACATGCTCACCCCGCTTCCCGTTGAACAGCGCGCTTAGGGTGGGCTTTTTGTTTTATACACTATGAGTAAAATCCCTTATTCTAAAGCACCGTTTACCTACCAAGACCAATTAAAGCAATTAAAAGCAAGAGGGCTTAAAGTTGCGAGCGATGAAAAAGCATTGCATTTGCTTGAGCACATTAACTACTATCGTTTAAGTGGTTATTGGTATCCTTTATTGGCTGATAAACAAAACCATGTTTTTAAACCAACAGCCGAATTTGATACAGCATTTAAAATGTATTGTTTTGATAGAAAATTACGTCAGCTAGTTTTGGGCGAACTTGAAAAAATTGAGGTGGCGATAAGAGCTAAAATGACTTATATCTTATCTCAAAAACATGGAGCGTTTTGGTTTCAAAATCAACAACTATTTAAAAGCCCTGTTGCTCATGCAAATTCTATTTCCAAAATTGGCGAAGAATTTAATAGAAGCGACGAAGAATTTATTGTGGCTTTTAAAAACAAATATACAGACCCATTGCCCCCAAGTTGGATGACTTTAGAAATAACATCTTTTGGGGCATTATCAATGCTTTATAAAAATTTAAAACCAGGAAAAGAAAAACGAGATATTGCACATCATTTTGGTTTATCAGATAGTGTTTTTGAAACATGGGTTCATAGTATTGTATATCTTAGAAATGTTTGCGCTCATCATACTCGTTTGTGGAACAGAGCCATGAGTATCAGGCCTCAACTTCCTAGAAACCCTCATAATCAATGGTTGAGCAATGCAAGTATTAGTAACAATAGAACATACTTTATTTTGTGTATGATTTCTTATTTACTACAAACGGTTAATCCTAAAAATACATTTAAAACTAAAGTGATTAACTTGTTAGAAGAATACCCAAATGTTGATGTAAGATCGATGGGGTTTCCACAAGATTGGAAAAACGAGCAACTTTGGAAATAAAATTTGCCACTTTGCTTATGTTTTTTACCGATAGTACTAATGCTTTGACCTTAGAACTCATTGGTAAAAAGTAAAACTAATCATGCTGGCCTAAATTTATATCAACCAAACCACATAGACTACTAAACTGCCACAATTTGCTGACCTTTGTGTATAGACCTAAGTGTGCTGACCCGTGTACAAGCCACCGCACATTTTGCAAGCACATTTGGTCGCCTATTTTCAAAGGCAATAATTTTAGTTTGCGCCAAATAAGCTTGCAAAATTTCCTCCCCGCCTGTGGGTGCTATTAGAACAAGCAATTTTCCAAATTGCCTCCCTATCGCACAGTAAAAACTAAAAACTGTGTTTCAAACTAAACATTCGGCAGACTGACCAACTAACCTCATAAAAAAATATGCGGACACGTACCTGTGTGTAAACTAAGTAGGGCGCACTGAAACATAACAGCACCTTTGCCTTATGCGAGCGGAAGTATAAGTTTTTTGCTTACA
>ERZ724517.872-NODE-872-length-17688-cov-4.735269_pt1 | contig 17688 bp, 38 predicted proteins | sample MGYA00376050_ERZ724517 | MGnify/ENA primary metagenome ERZ724517 (study PRJEB28724, sample SAMN07190886) | activated sludge metagenome | isolation source: activated sludge of sewage treatment plant in Hong Hong | place: USA: Christiansburg, Virginia | collected... | reverse complement strand
ACTATCCCTCCTTCGCCCAAATACATTGTAACTACCACCACTATACAAATCAGCAAACGATTTCATCCCTCTGTAAAACGATGTCGCAATCTTCTGTAATTGCCTATGTGTTAATTTCTTCACCCTACTTAATTTTAATGCGTTAAATAATAAACATGGTACATATCACACACCTCCGGCAACCTATTCCTATACTGCCACAACTCACGCCTAATATGTCTTTCCAGATCATCAAAATCCCCTTCATCAAAGCCCAACTTAGAGGCAGGTTCTAATCCCTCCACCTCAATCCAATTATCCGGCCTCTGATCTAACTCACAATACATATTCCATACAGTAGCCAATGCTATCGCATCTAAACTCATTAAAAACTCTCCTAACATAATATCTATTCTTTATCTGTTAATCAATTAACCACACCCTTGTGCCACCTAACATCTATCCTCAGAAAATAATCACTCCTTACCATTACCTCGTCAATATACAAATCATGAAGCATATCTGTAATCATAAAGCTATCTTTAATCACTCCATCGTGCCCGCCAACACTTAAAACTAACGTTTTCTTAACCTCTGTATCCAACCACCTCCATTTGATGCCTAAAAACGGCTTAAAATCGCTCGTCACCGCAAACCCTCCACTTATCCTATGGTAATCCAACCCCGCAAAACTCCCACATAATTCCCTTACTATTTTTAAGTGCCTGATATACATAGTTTTATGCTTAATTTGTTTCGTGTTTTAGTCTTATATAAATAATAAGTTAGACCAGTCCAACTTTTCGATGGTAAAGAAACACTCTATTTTAGACTCTGATAATTAGATAGTTATAAGCCCCTTATCAAACGGTGCGGACTTTAGCACAAGTCTGTACTTTTTTGTAGCTGCGTAGCTACAAGTTTATATATAAACAGAACTTTATATTGCGGAAGGGGTCTTGGGCTACTGTAGAAAGTTGCCTCGATTTTGTTTTTTTGTAAAATACATATCTTTTATTCTGTTTTATTCTGTTTTATTATAAATGCTTAAGCGCCCGAAAACAAGAGGTTTTAACCGACTTGTTTCTCGAAAAGAAAAGGCTTGGATTTAAAGTTCCGTAATACTAATATAAGGCTATTTTAATAAGTTACTGATTAATAGCTATATGTAAAAAAATATTGCAAACAAAAAGGTGCAAATATTAAAGATATTGCCTATATTTGCAAACAAAAAGGTGCGACTTATGATTAAGAATGCTTATACTAAGAAGAAAATTGACTTTAGCAAGTACGTAAACATTGAAACAGGCGAAACTTTAGATAGTGAGGTGCCTGGCATTAGTTCTATTAATGCTCAAAGCAATCAGCTTCAGATTGTTTCATCTGAAGAGTATATGATTGTAGATAAGAAGGCAATGGATTACATACGTACTTACTTCAATAGGACCGAAATGGCTCGTATTGGAGAGTTGCAAGGCATGGTTCATGGTTGTTTTAATATTGTGTACAAGGATCTTGATAATAAGATACCTCACAGTAAGGAAACGCTTATGGAGGAATTTGATTATACCCGCAATAAGTTTGCTTTGTTTATGAAGAAGCTGTACCAAAAATCTGTTATTTACTATATATCCGGCTACAAAGACGGAAGAGAAGTTACTCATATTATGCTTAATCCATTTATTGCAAGGAAACAAAAGACATTTCATACTGAATGTGTTTCAATGTTTCAAGATTTAAGTAAGCAAAAGATTAAGATAGGATAAAAAAGGGTGCAATCTTACGTTTAAAACCGCACCCTGAGAAACCTAATTATTTAATCTATATGTTGTGGGTTTTCGATAAGCCATTCGATTATGGCAGAGTAATCTATTTCGTCTGAAGGATCGCTGAATGACTGAAGGTTGGCGTATCCATCGAACTTAATGTAGTTGTGTGACCAGTAAACATCACCGAAAGCGGTTGCTCTTGCTGCTGCCATTGGATCGCCTTCAAAGAATGTGTTAAAAAAGTCTTCGTCAAAGTCGTAGATCTCATCATCTATGTTATTTTCGCTGCAATATTCATTGTGTTTTTGCATCCAATCTGAATCGCTATAGTCAGCTATCTTTTCGGCTACTTCTAAATAGTCATATATCGCTTCTACGTCACTTGGTGATAGGCTTTCGCTATAAAGGCTGTCGGGTAGGTATTCGCTGTCCTGGAACATGAATTCCGGGTCTGTTTCGTCGTCGTGTAAGTCTTTAAGAGCCTTAAAAAACTCTTCAGCGTCACTATAGTCTGAAAATTTTATCCATTCACCGGCAATTGATCCGTTATTATACTTTTCGTACGTTCCACAATATACGGCAGCTTCTGCCCATTGTTCAATTGTTTCTTTATTCACTTTGCTATGATTTTAAATAATGATTAATTTGTCTTACCCCCGTATTTTTGCTATTAACTAAACCTTACGTTGAAAGTTTAGCTTCGGAAATATAGCTTTTAGGGTAGTTAAAAAGAATTTGTAGTCTATATCTTTGAACTTGAAATAGTCGTTTGCCCTTGACCACGAACCCAATATCTCCCAATGAAACGAGATAACGCCCCATTGTCCTTCGTCCTCGAAGTGGATGCCGGTGATAGAGGGATTGTTAGCTACTACTTCTTTTATTTGTTTGGATATTCGTAGTATCTTAGGAATAGATTTTTTAGTTGCCTCATAAGCTTCAATATCTCCGGAACTTAACAGGTTATTGTTTATAAGGATTGTTTCAAGGCAGTCGAAGCCTATGGAATATTTACCGTTATCGCTTTTGACCGTTGCAATATTAGCTATCAATCGACCGCAATTATCGCAGCATCCACCACCACCCTCCAAAAGTGGTACATATGCCTTATCTATTATTGAATAGTTGACATCTAAGGGTAGATGTCTTTGTATTACTTGTTTCATGTGCTATGATTTTTAAAATAGGTGGACAGGCTGAGAACCTATCCACCGTTCAAATATTAAGCAAAATTATGTTTTATGACCTTTGGTCTTAGTTCTTTTACATTACATTCCTTCCATTTAGTCGGATCAATGGTAACTAAATGACATAGTCTTTTATTTGCATCGTCAAAGCTATCGAATGACCTTGCAAGTTCCGGACTTGCCAAAAGTTGATCTTTAAATCCATAGGTTGAGAAGTAGTTACCTTTGCCGTCTGTTATTATATACTTCATTGAATTTAATTTAAACGGTCTGTAATGTCATTTGCACTTAACCACACCCAGCGCATAAGGTTATTTTCATGGCACAATAATTCAGTGCCTTCCCATCCTGCGACTTCCTTTAATTCAGCAGCCAAAACATTCTTATTCAGCTTATCTAATTGTTTCTTAACATAAGACTTTTGCATTACTTCAAAAACATCAGCCTCACAGTCACCGGAATGGCTGCATTGTTCGGCATCTTTGCGAGTAAGTTTTAGATCGTTACCGTAATTGCTACTATTTAATAAAGTTCTCATGGTTATTTATTTAGTTGTTAAGAATAGACTATCTTCCAAGTCGTTATAGGAAAGTTCTGGATTAGCCCAATGAAGACTATCAATCAAATAGCTGTCAGTGCCTGGCGTTTCGTCTGTAATAAACTTTGTCGAACCGTACATTGGACAATTAGTAAAAGCGCATTCGTGAGGTAAAGGATCCCCAATACCACCAACTATTAAGGCAAAGAATGAGAAAATGCCTAAGAAATAGGCATAACATTCCTTTGTATTTTTACCAAGTTTAATCCCTATAATGAGGCTACTAAATGATATGAAACCTCCAAAGATAAAAAATAATGTTGACATATTATATTAATTTTGCTTTATTGTTCGTAAACTTTTGTGAATGTTTTTTCGTCGTAAAAATTTGTATAAGTAAAGATTCTAAAGTTAGTTTTACCATAGCTTTTAACTCTGTTTATTGCACCTCTTAATGTCTTGAGGTCAATTAAAAACCTTCCGAAAGTTCCCATTGGTTCGTTTCCATTCTTATCCGGTACATAGGCATAAAATTTCATTGCTTATAATTTTGCTTTTAAATAATAGGTTTAATCCGGGAGAATTGTATCTGTTAGAACATCAATCTTTTTACCCTTGTAAGATATGTTTGCATAAGCAAAGTTACCGAACGAACCGTAATAGTTTACAGAACGGATCACTTTGGCACCGCTTTTAGTTTCAAGTTCAATCTTTGAACGTTTACCATTTTCAAGTACTATCCAACGACTTCCGTAATTGTTTAGGTACAATAATCCACTTCTCATAAAATGATATATTTTGCTTAAATTAAAAAGACCTTACCAACGCTAATTAGTAAGGTCCTGAAGACTGTTAGTTAAATATGGAATGGCTTACAACTTTGCAAACTGTTCCTTTGTAAGATACATCTTATAAGCCTTACCGGTATTTTTAGCAATACGATTTATATAGTATCCACCGCGCGAACCTTGATAAACTTTGTAAGATACTTTATCCTTACCAATGTAATACTTGCCTGTGAAGGTATCCTGCAAAGTTCCGGGAAGTTCCACTTTTGCGAAATACTGGATTGTTGAAACTGCACCAACGTTACCAACGTAACAAAGTGCAAAGATTAATAAAAAGAAATACTTATTCATAAACTAAACTTTTATGTTTGTAATTAATTTTAATAGACTTATCGTTAAGAATAGACTTATCTTTAATGACAGTCATTCCTACTTTGCCATGAGTTAAATTTTTACCAAATATGACAAATTTCTTAGTGAGTTTATTCCAACCCATGTGAGTAAACATAACGATATTAAGATTATTGTTAACTTCAATCTTAACTGTTATTTTGTTAATCGGTTGAATGCAAAGATATATATTTGCCATAACGGTTTATTTTGATTAATGGAAATAAAAAAACCGGACAAGTGAGACTTATCCGGCCAAAATTAAGTATGTGTAAGATAGAATTATCCTATTAATGCCATGTTTGTAGGAACATAGCCTAAATTTAATTGGGCCATTGGTGAGGCATCAAAGTTTTGCAAAAATGCTGTCTTAATTAGGCAAAGATTGGAACTTTCCAACGATTTTGGGCTTATACCTTTTAGCATGGTATGAATTTTACCAACGTTGGTAATATTCTCTTCAATGTAAAGATCGAATTTACGTTTAGGTAGCTGTCTTTTAGCTTGTAATTTGCCCAAAACATCAGCCGCCGCTTGTAAATTTGCCATTCTACAAAGTAAGATGTTTGTCGCATTCGCTACATTTGCCATATCAGACTGCACAAATACAGTCGAACCATCACTAAATTTAGCGCCTATTTTGATAGTGTCTTTAATAGTTTGAACTGCTGTTTCGTTGTTTAAAACTGTCATTGTTTCCATGATAATAATAATTTTGCTGTTAATAATATATGTTAATAATAATTTTGCCTACTTGACATAAGGACATAATTTTACCCTTGTAATAGTGGAAGTCATTTGTTGAACGGCAAAGACTTGCAGCCGTTTTTAATACGTAATGTGTAGTTTCTTATCTGTTTTGCGCTGTCAATTGCCTTTGCAATTTCTTATTTGCTCTGTATAATTCCCTTGCGCTTTGCTTTGCCTCTATTTTTTCAAAGTGTTCTGTATGCCTCATATTTCTACACTGTGACATAAATTCAAGTGGCATTTGTTGTGCTTGCTTATACTTTGTAACCTTGTTATATCTTAACTTTAGTTTAAATTGAACCTCACTAATTTTATTAGTGGCAATTTCCTGGTTTACACCATCATTAAAAACTATGTGGTTATGCGATAACATGATATATAAATTTTGCTATGTAATAAGAAACTTAATTTGTTTCCCTTTCGATATGTCAAAGATACGTCGGCAAATGTCACATCACCAAATTTTTATCAAACTATTTTTGAATAATCTTAATCTTTTTTATTTCGTAATATGTAAACGGTTGAATAAGAGTGTGATATAATAAACGTTAATTAGGACAAATGGACAAATGCCAATAAGTATTATATATATATATTACACTGATTGCAATAAATACAGTGATATATATAGTGTCATTTAGTCCTATAGTCTTATCAGATATACTCACTGCATAGATTGACACTATCTATATGCCATTGGTATTATATATATATAAGACAGAAGCATATGCCAATTTAATTAATGCTATATTTTTAAAAATCCAATTGCCAAAAAACATATAGGGGTATGGAAAAAAACCGGCCGGCGTTCTCGCATGCGATATATAGGATTTCGCATGTCTGGGTCTGTGGAGTTTTTTGAGTTTAAAAAAAGATGCCGGGGATAGAAAAAAGTTAACATTTTTTGTGTATATTTGTACCTTAAAAGCATAGTAAAAATTATATTATATGGGATTAACGGTTTTGAGTTGTTTTGACGGGATCAGTTGTGGCAGGCTTGCGTTAGAGAGATCTGGGATTGTTATTGATAAGTATTATGCCAGTGAGATTGATAGGCATGCGATTAAGGTTGCGATGAAGAATTATCCGGACACTGTTCAGGTGGGGGATATAAGGAATGTAAGGGGGAGTGATTTTAGGAAGGTTGATTTATTTATTGGCGGTAGTCCTTGTCAGTCTTTCAGTTTTAGTGGTAAGATGCGAGGTATGGTAACGTCGTGTAATATTGAGATAACGAGTTTGGAAGAGTATTTGAGATTAAAGGAAGATGATTTTGAGTTTGAGGGGCAGAGTTATTTATTTTGGGAGTATGTGAGGTTGCGTGGGGAGTTGATGGAGGTTAATCCGGATTTGATATTTTTGTTGGAGAATGTAAGGATGACTAAAGCGTGGGAAGTGGTTATTAATAATGCACTTGGAGTAGAACCAATTCTAATAGACTCTTCGTTGGTGTCGGCACAAAGCAGGAAGAGATTATATTGGTTTGGTCAGATTAGAGAGCGGATGTATCATAATGAATTTTTTTGTTATATTTGTAATAAAAAAAATAATGAGCAGAAAGAAAAACAAGGAATATTGGGAGAAACACAAGGAGCGGGAACGGAATCGGTATTGGGAGAAACACAAAATGGACACGTCTGTATGTATAGTGTGCAGCAAGGAGTACTTGAAGATAGAAAGAAGGGGAACGACGAAAACTTGCTCGAAAGATTGCCAAAAGGAAAACATGAGACTGTGGGAGCACAACAGATATCACAAGAACTTAGAGGAGCGAAAGGAATATCAAAAGGAATATCGCAAGAAGAATCGGGAGAAAATACTGGAGTACCAAAGACAATACAGAAAAACGCCGACCGGAAAGAAACTCTCAAGGAGAATGGAAGACAATCCCGTGAGAAAAATTGCAAAATCAATGAGGAGTCATCTTTCGAGGCAAATATCTGGACTAAAAATAAAGTTGACGAGAGAGGAGTTGATGGTCTTGTTGGGGATGAAAACGATGTGTGCTGTGTGTCCTGCGGAAAAGGACTTAACTATAGACCACAAAACTCCATTATCTCGTGGGGGAACGAACGATTTGGACAATTTGCAAGTATTGTGTCGCGTATGCAATTCGAAGAAGCACGACAAGACAATGGAAGAGTTTTTGATATATTTAAAATCGGATTCCCAGTCGAATCTTTATTTGGAGAATCAATAGAAGAAATTCCTCAGCCGGCTGATAGGAAGATATTCTTGAGGGATATTTTGGAGGATGAGGTTGACGAGAAGTATAGGGTAACGAATATAGCATTGAATAGGATTAAAAAGAGGCTGTATAGTAATGCGAGATTGATGCCTGATAAGACTGGTACTATAAGTACGAAGAACAATAGTGGGCAGATGAGTACGGATAGCGGTACTACGTTGGTTCCTTGTGTTGTGGCGAGTAGAGGAAGGGAGGTAGATGGAAAGTGGGTACAGCAATTGGAGGCTAATTATGATGGTAAGACAAATTGTCTTACGTCGGTACAAAAGGACAATATGGTATTGCAGCTGAGTGATTGTGTGAGGAGTGGTGGTGTTCAGCCTTATCAGCAGGACAGGGTATATGATGTTAGTGGGAAGAGTCCGAATCTGGATCAGGATGGGAGGAAGAATATATATGATGGGATGATCATAAGGAGGTTGACGGAGGTTGAGTGTGAGAGGTTGCAGGGATTGCCGGATAATTTCACGGAGGGAATAAGTAGTACGCAGCGGTATAAGTGTATAGGGAATGGGTGGCAGGTGGACACTGTGGCGTGGATTTTTGGGCATATGGATTTGCCCTGCGACGAGCTTTAGCGAAGGAAGTCAGAAGAGGATCAGGGAGTGCTGAATAATAAATATAAATTATTGTACGTAAAATTGCATTTAGTTGAATATAAATTATATATTTACGCTTCAAAAGTAATAAAAAGTGAATAAGAAAGAATATTTAGACGAGAATAATAGGTTAATTCAGACTAAGACTTATGTTGGCAGTAGTTATAAGCCGAAGGATATAAAGTTGGGGAGGGAGATAAAGATAAGTCCGAAGGCTTTGATAGATATAAGTGGTCCGGGAGCGAGTAATGAGTATATGGTTGATAGCGTAAGTTTAACTATAGGTATTGGGAAGGACCATGTAGCCTTTTTAACTATGACGATAGATGCATGGAAGGCTTTGCAGGGAGGTGATGTTATTAATATTGATTTAATAGGCAAGAAGAAATGATATATTTAGTAGAAAATGCTGCTACTGGCACTTGTAAGATAGGGTATAGTAAAGATCCGCTAAAGCGACTTTCTGGGTTAAGAACAAACACGGCAGATAGGCTTGAGTTGATAGCTGAAATAAATGGAGAACAATCCGACGAAAGGGATTTACATGCAAGATTCTTTTCTTATAGAATGCGGGGCGAGTGGTTTAAGTGTTGTGCTGAGATATATAATCATTTTGGGTTAAAGTTTTAAGGTCTTGATGTTATTTCAAAGGTAAGATTTGAGAATAAGGATATCATTCGCGTTGGCAAGAGTTTTTTTGAATGCTTTTGTTCTGACAAGGATACGGCTGTTTTTTGTAAAATTTCCATTAAAGACGATCAGGTTCATTATGACTACGATAATATAAAGATTAAGGATCAGCCTGGCAATGGAACGGGCTTTTCAATTATGGTCTGTAGAGACCCTGGGCATTCGGCTATTTTTTCCTTGCTAAAATATGGTCTTTTGGAATACGACTGTTGTAGTAGTGAGACTTCAGTACTACAAATAACCGTAATGAGGGTAACAGATACGATGCCGATGAGTAAATATGTAAAAATATTTGACAGGGATGGGAATCAATTGAATGAGTGGGTGAATATATATGGCAATGTTACTAAGTAGCATAAAAGGCATAGCGAAAACAGATAGTGATTCGTCTCTTCATGTCATTGTGTATGGTGGATTATTTAAAAACGTTAAAATAGAATTATGATGGATTTAATAGGGCCGTGGTTGATGATGATTTGTTTTTGGAGTATTGTGTATGTGTGTTTTTGGATTTGGAGCAAGATTGATAAGGATGTAGAATTTTAGATAAAGAATAAAGATGGATATATTGATAGATTTTGATGGCACTGTTGTTACGCATGATTTTCCTGCAGTTGGGAAAGATATAGGATCTGTTCCGGTGCTTAAAAGACTTGTTGATAATGGGCACAGGCTAATATTGTTTACAATGAGATCCGATGTTGAGAATCCTATTTCTAATGATGTGGATATAGTGTCAATTCCGGGTCAATATTTAACGGAGGCGGTAAATTGGTTTAAGGATAATGGGATTGTCCTTTATGGTATCCAGGTAAATCCTGAGCAGCATACATGGACGACATCTCCGAAGGCTTATGGTCAATTGATAATTGATGATACATCATTGGGTATTCCATTAAGATTTGATGCGGAAATATCTAATAGGTTGTACGTGTGTTGGGAGAGTGTTGCTAAGATTCTTGAAAGAATGAAATTGATATGATACTTGACACTTGGGATATAATAAAAAAGGCTATTCAGATGGTTACTGAATCATTGAGTGCGGAGCCTAATTGTATGTTTATCGCTGCTGATGTGAGTACTGAATATTTGCATTTTTATGAGATAGACTATGAGTTTGTGGAGCCGGTGGAGGCTGAGTTGAATAAGCTTGGGGTTGTGTTTGTGGGTAAGTACGAGACACTTGCTCTTAAGCGAGGATTTTTATGGGATAATAGAAAATAAAATAATAACAATGGGAAGATTTGCATATTTGAATACAGAGGATGAGTCTGGCAGAGAATTATTGGTCGAGTTGAACATGGCTGACTATCCGGATGGAGGATCGATTGTTTTTAAGAGCAATGGAGACAATGGCATACCGGTGAGTATAACTGTTAAGCAGGGAGAAGACGAATTTGAGTTTGCTAATTTCACGATTTTGGTGAATGTCATAAAGCAGTGGAGTATTTATAAAGAACCAAAAATAAATTAATGACAAAATGAAAGAAACGAAAGAGTTAATAACTGCAATATTTCTTTGCTTGGCAATGTTTTTGATATTCTGGACAGTGAAGGTATATTCTGAAAATCTTGCCTCAACACACAGCTATAAGGATGGATTTCTAGCCGGCATAGAAATAGGCTATCGGGAGACATCTGACACTGTATTTAAGATCACGGAAAGATATATCAATGATATTGAGAGTGCTCCTGTAAAAGAGCATATGATAATTGGTATTCCGGCAGTGGGCAGAGAACAGCTTGACAGTAACTTTCTTAAATATATAAAACAAAAGTATGGAAAACAAACAGATGACACAAGAAGAAATTGCTTATAGGCAAGATTTGATTAAATTCATGGAGAACTCTGGTGATCGTAACGACGAGAAGGTTATAGAAGATTCTTCTGTTTTAAAGAAGATCGAAATGAATGTAAGGCAAAGAAAGTCACGCAATCCCATGGCCCACTTAATGCCCAAAAAGAAAAAGAGAAAGCGATGATATCAGGTGAATGTTTAGATAGAAACGGATTTAAGTTAATTAATTCGATGGAAAGTGAGTATTCTGTTTATTCGGGAGAGGACTTGTATTTCAAATCTTTTATTTCTGCTACGCTTATGTGTATTTTGGTGAATGGAGCATGTGCTTATTTTGTTTCAGACTTGTGGAATGAGCATGAGAATAGAAATGAGCTTAATCCGATTTCTGCAACAATTTGCAACGACGAGGACTTTGAAATTGCCTTAAAATATTTTGATTTAGGCGCTATTATTTAACATTTTTTGTTTATATTTGTGGTATGAATGATATAGAAAAAGAAATAGCGCCTTTTCTTCAAAGTCATGGTTTCTATTGGAATTATGTTGTTGGAGTTTTCATGAATAGCTATAAAAATTGTTCGATTAAAGTATTGGACGAAAACTACAAAATAATAATCATAGGCCATATTCCAGAAGAATACTTCACTCAGTCTCATGTTATATACGAGCTTATCGGATATCTTTTTCACAATAAAATAATTGGAAATTGAAAGGAATAGAGCAGGTACAAAAGGAATACATTGAGAAGCATGGCTATTCTTCTTGGGGAGAGGCATTGATTTTGTATCCGGAACATGCTGTCAATTGGGTAACGAGAGAATACACTATCGATGTGTTGTTTAGCCTAAAGGGATTACTTAATTCTAACTGGAGCATACAGATGGCGGACATAAATTCGGACACTGATGAGTATATAGAAATAGTGCAAAACGATATCAAAAATTAAATAAATAAAATATGTTAAACAAATTTTCAGCAATAGGATTTGCGGGATCTGATCCAGAATTAAAAACATTTGATAATGGAGGAAGTGTAGCTTCGTTTTCCTTAGCTACATCAGAGTCATTTACTGATAAAAGTGGAGAAAGAGTAACTAATACTGAATGGCACCGGTTGGTAGTTTGGAATAAGCAAGCTGAGATCATTGCGAAGTATATCAAGAAGGGGTCTAAGATTTATGTTGAAGGAAAGGTTACTTACAGGAAGTATGCGGATAAGGATGGTATAGAAAGGAATATAACTGAGATTGTTGTTTCTAACTTTACGTTCTTGGACTCTAAGCCTTCGGGAGATGATTCTCAGTCTAACCACAACTCTAATGCCAATGATAGTGGTGTTTCTAGCTTTAAGGATAAGGAATTAACTGCAGAAGAGGAGGCATTAGCAGAACAACTACCTTTCTGATATGCAGCCATATCCAGGGAATTCCAATTTGACTCACTTTGAAATAGGTGATGACTACGTGAGAGTTTGGTTCGATAGGACCAGGTCTTATACTTATAGCTATGGCGGCAAGGCCGGACAGAATATTGTTGATCAGATGAAAAGATTATGCATGCAGGGATCTGGCTTGTCTTCTTTTATTACGAAAAACGCTAGAAATTTAGCAGATTAAAATAATTTAAAACAAATAAACATTATGAGCGAAGCAAGAATATTAAAATATTCAGAAATGAATGTTGAGCAGAGGGAGAACCATCTTTCTGAGCTTATTCGGAGAAGGGACTTTTGGAAAGGCCAAATAAGCAGGATAGAATCCGCGGACATAAAATTGTTCGACATCGATGGGGATGAGATTAAACTATCTGGGCAACCTGTCAATAGGCATGAACTAAGGGCTATTGAAATAACCTATAAGAAAGATGTTGCTGCTATGTATCAAGCCCAATATGATGCTGCCGGTGAAGAACTTGCTAAAATAATTGGATAGTGGAGTGGATATATTTAATATTGGCGCTCATAAGTGTAGCATTAATAATGTCTATTTTCTTCATAAGAATTCAGCACGACAGAATAGAGTCTATTGAAATTAGAATAGCACGACTATTTGAAGATAATACTAGGAGGGTTTTCGAGATTAGGAAGTTAGATGAAAATGCTAAAAAAGCTGATGCTAGATTAAGGGAACTGGCAAATGACTTTTATCCACCAATGAAACTTGGCGACAATACATTTCGAAACTACAGCCATGTATTTGAGGTAGATAGAGAGTGTTCGATAGGTGGAGAATGTATGCCTGCTAAAAATCTTTCCGAGAATATCAATAAACAGAATGTCGCAAACAAGCTAACGTCAAGGTCGAAAAAGAAATAATCCTCTTGTAAAGTTCGGAATTGTAGGGGTCATGGTAGAAATATCATGACTTTTTTTTGTTTAATACCAATAATAATAATTATATTTGATTAATTAATCGCATCAGATGATTAGACATTTAGAAATATATACCGACGCGTCACATTGTCATGTTACCGGTATTTCTACCTATGCATTTAAAGTTGAATGCGAAAGATTCACTCTTAATGGAAGGGGGCTAATTGGAAAGAGGCACGAAGTTCGCGGGAGTACTGATGCGGAGGTCATGGCGATCAGATATGCCATGAATGCTTATCTATACAAAACAAAAGACTTTTCGCCTCGTGTGCGCAAGATATCGATCTATTCTGATTGTATCCCGGCTTTTGAACAAATCGAATATGGCAAATCAAAAATTGCCAAGTCAACATTGTACGTAAAAGGATTGATTTGGAAAAATTCTTACAGACCTGAGATAAGCTATGAATTTGTTCGAGCTCACATTGGCAGAGAAACAAAGCCTCAGTGGGAAAACTATTGGTTAGATATCACAGCAAGGTCTGAGCTCAGGAAGCATGTTCAGAAACTTAAGAAGAGTTAATATCTAAAAATGTGAACTTCTAGTCCGGAAATCTATGCCCTTGCTAATTGCCAACTCTCTATAAATAGGATCTTTTTCTCCGGGTACAGAGTACCACCATAGTATTTCTTTAGACATTTGGATATTTTTGTTTTAGTTTTTTAAGTGTTTCGATTTCGTTGTTTCTTGCCAGTTTTTTCATTTTTTCTTCATTCTTTTGGTCTTCTACATCAAATTTTTGTTTGTAACAAGCATAAGTATCTTGATTTATAAAATGAAGATCAAAAAGCATCTTTGCGTTTACCCGATTGACGCTTAGATGAAAGTCGTACGTATCAACTACCAATGTTGGCGGGTCGTCGTATCGACCCTCTATTTCAAGAAAAACAAAAGAGTCATCTGTAAAATGAATAACCGTTCCATGCTCTTCGCTTATTATAAAATCCTTAATAGTTTTTCCGTAACAATCTTCTGTTGTTTTAATTTGCTTCACTGGTCGTAGATTTTAATGCTTCAACTTCCTCGATAGCTTTCTTGGATACCTTCCTGGTCTTTAATATTTCAATTGCCTGTTCTATTTTGCTGTCAGCATGAGCATCTATAGCTATTTTGTATGTATCGATGTAGGTAGCAACGATATCTGCATCCTCAGAGGCATCTTTACCGAAAATATGGTACACAAGTGTTTTTGTTTCATTCCACTCTTTAGGAGTGTAGGATTCTCGTAGCCTGTCTTGGCGCTCAGCATCTTCTGTTTCCTTGCGCTTCTTTGTCTTAAAAAAGTTTAATAATATCATGTTATTGTTTTTGTTGTATTATTTTATGATTTAGTACAATATTGTACTATTTGTTTTTTTCTTCAATAACTATTTTCTTAAAAAATGTCTTGCAGGGATCGGGAACAGTGAAATTAACACTTCCGTCCTTCCAATTCTTGACAATAGCGCTAGTGAAAGAATCATTATTGAGGCTCAAAGGAACACAACTGTCTCCAGAATACATTGCTTGAACACCATTATGATCTATCCAAATTGAACTATCTCCGCAGAGGCATTTTCTTTCTATTCCCTTCACGCCTTTAACGATATCGCCACATTCACTGCAAAAAATTAGTTTCACAGAAGCATACGTTTTACCTTATTGACTAAGTCTGTCATGTTGTCTTTAGTGCCCATGGAAACTAAGTTTATAACGTCGATGATTTTTTGATCATCCATCTTTTCCAATTTTTTCTTCAAAATAGCAGTCAAATCCATGAAATACTCATACACCTCCGGCCTGTCTATCGTAGAATCTATCTGCCAAGTCTCTACTTCATACGAAGGATCTTCCTTCTTTTTTCTTGTTTTACGCTTTTGAACATGTTTTTCATGCTTCACCGCCCTTGATATGTATTCTGGTTTCTTCATAGTACAAATATAAACAATTTTAGTGAATTATTGAAGAGGATCAATAGTATTTGTATCAAGAAATTCTTTAACCTGATCGTCAAGAATACTGTCTTTAGCGTGAATTACTCCATCGGCAAACCCATCCCTGTAAGAAACTATTGCTTTGTTTCTATAGTACATCAGCTTGTAGCTAACGATACATAATGCCAGGCATAGCAATATCACCGAAGTTATTATTGCAACAAAACGATTGTCGTGATTCATATGTATTTAATTAAAATTGTTCCACAATCAGCCGGCCTGTAATCGATCGACTTCAATACTTTATTATCAGAATCCCTTTTTACCATGTATTTCCCGGAATTTTCATCAAACTTGATATAAGTAACAACTCCTTCTGCCAGGTATTTATCTTTGGTTGCCTGAGCAATCTCAGGAGTGTCGCAAAGCTTACTCATGTTCGATTCGTGAATATGGTCAAATAACTCGTCTTTAATATTTTGCATTCCAAAAGCCAGATAGGCTCCATCAAGAACATACTGCAGGTCCGTCAAGGCGTCAGCAATTTCTACCATGTCTTTTTTCTCACAGCCTTCTTCTAGCTCTTTCAGCTCTTCTGCGAGTAAAGATATTCTAAACTTCCATTGTTCTTGAGGTATAATGCTTGGCTTATCATTGCTATAAACATCAAACGCAGTGTGAAACTCTTTTACCTTGTCTATTGTGGCTTTTTTTCTTTCATAAAGAATCATACCACCAGCTTTCATGTCTTTTTCAAATTGCATTTTTTCGGTAATTTCTCCCATTTTATTATTATTTTTGTTTTATTATTTTATGCAGGAACCTCTACTGGTCTCCTATCAACATAAGGCATAAGTAAGTTAGTAATCTCTATTCCATCAGAATTATGATCCGGTACAAGCATCGATGGCCGATTGACGCTTTCAAGCAAAACATGAACTACGCCAGAATTAAAACTCATCAATGTATCTAAAAGCATTCTTGCATTGTATTTGCAAGTGATCTCCTCGCCTTCATAAACACATTTAATCGTTTCAGATGCCTGTGTTGCCATTTCGAAATTAGCGCAAACAAGCTTTATCTCATTGTTAGAATATGTAGCAAGCACCATAGGATGCTCATTAGATCCAAAAGATATAAGCCTCTTCATTGATTTTTGAAACTCAGAAAGATTTACCTCAATCTTCTTGTCATTATTCGTAGGAAATACCTTTTCATATGGCAAATAACTTCCACCAATTAAATTACACATGAAGGATATATTCTTATACAAAAAACATGCCTTCCCGGACTTAACATACATCGTCAATGTATCTCCATCAGTAACCAATTTCTTCAATAAAGATACTGTTTTTCTTGGTAACATTATAGAACATTCTGAACTATTATTTGTTAATATTTTATACCTGTAAAGCTGACTGGTATTAGTTGTTACGATTTCAATTGCATCAGTCGTTACCTTAACAGATATAGAACTTACCTGAGGTTTCATCTCGTCATTTGCAGCAGCAAACATACTTGAATTTAATCCATAAACGAAGTCGTCGCCGGCAACTAAAATTGGATTCTCCAGATCGTTAAAAAAATCAGACGGAAAATCTTCTGTACCATGAGTCTTCATTGAATATTCTCCATAAGAAGAAACTATCCTAATATTATTATCGTCGTCAAATTGAATTTCAATTTCCTGCTCCGGTAAATCCTTAATAGTATTCATTGTGATCATAGAAGGAAGCAATACCGACATGCCGGCATCAACATCAATATCTGTCTGAACCTTGATCATGTGATTCAAGTCAGTAGCTCTCACAATAAGTTTGCCATCATCGTTTCCTTCAAGCAAGAAGTGGTCCAATACAGGCATTACAATTGCGCCTGTAGGAATAGCATTGTTAGCTAATGTTAAAGCTTTCATTAAAGCCTTGGAGTTGCATTTTATATTCATTTACTATGTTTTATTCCACAAATATACAAAAAATGTTTAAATTGCAAAGAAAATAATAATAAATATTTTTATTGTAAATTTTCGTATATTTACAAGTAAAAAATCAATACAAATGACTTTCGAAGAGGCAAGAGAATTATCGCTAAAAAAAGCATGGAGCACAAAGGCGTGCGGTCAAGAAAAATGCTGGTGCTTGATGATTGTATGCGATCCTATAACGTATGAGACTGCTGACGGCAACACAGATGTTTATGATTATATCGTTTCGTCTGGAAGCATAGATGCTGCAACTGCTACATATATCTCCAATCTTCATAACATTAATTTAATATCATGAGAGGGGCAGTATACGATCACATGACTGTCGGCGGACTACTTAAGTTTATCAAAGAAAATAACATTCAAGACGATGCCGTAATATTTACGCAACGAGTCGAAGATAGTTACTACAAGCCAGGAAACGGATGGCACGAAAATTCTGTTTTTAAAGAAGGCATGCACTATCATCAATACAAGGAACAAATTGATTACGCTAAGGCCGGGAAGTATGATGATCGCGATCAGTATCCACTAATGACTGATGAGCATAAGCAGAATATAATAAAATCTGAAGAGTTTCTTGAAGAATTTAAGGAACAATACACTCAAATATGGTGTCCAGTTACATACCCGGATGATAAAAATTTATATTTGGATCTTCATTATTGAAACATTAGACC
>ERZ724517.868-NODE-868-length-17717-cov-6.996320_pt1 | contig 17717 bp, 14 predicted proteins | sample MGYA00376050_ERZ724517 | MGnify/ENA primary metagenome ERZ724517 (study PRJEB28724, sample SAMN07190886) | activated sludge metagenome | isolation source: activated sludge of sewage treatment plant in Hong Hong | place: USA: Christiansburg, Virginia | collected... | reverse complement strand
ACAAGATTTACTACTACCGTGGCGGCATGCTGGACTGGGCTGCACTGGGCTTCCCGGTGGTCAGCGGCGAGTTCTAGAGATCCCGGCTAGGCCGCACCGCCTTACAAGGCCAGGCGTGCCCTGGCCTGTGCATATTCACGCTTGAGCTGCGCCACATAGTCCGCAGTGGACTGAACCTTGTTGACGGCGCCAATGCCCTGTCCGCAGCCCCAGATGTCCTTCCAGGCTTTGGACTTGTCGCCGCCAAAATTCATCTTGCTGGGGTCGCTCTCGGGCAGGTTAGCCGGGTCCAACCCGGCAGCACGGATGCTGGGAGCCAGGTAGTTGCCGTGTACACCGGTAAACAGGTTGCTGTAGACGATATCATCCGAGCCACTGTCCACAATGGCCTGCTTGTAGGCATCGGCCGCGCGGGCTTCGTCGGTGGCAATAAAGGCCGAGCCAATGTAGGCGAAGTCGGCTCCACACGCCTGCGCTGCCAGCACAGCGTCGCCGGTGGCAATGGCACCGCTCAGGGCAATCGGTCCGTCAAACCACTGGCGTATTTCCTGCACCAGCGCAAACGGGCTCTTTACACCCGCATGGCCCCCCGCGCCAGCGGCCACGGCAATCAGGCCATCGGCGCCTTTTTCAATCGCTTTGCGTGCATGTTTGTTGTTGATGACGTCGTGCAGCACCACGCCACCGTAGCTGTGGGCGGCGGCGTTGATGTCTTCGCGCGCTCCCAGACTGGTGATGATGATGGGCACCTTGTATTTGACGCACATCGCCATGTCGTGCTCCAGGCGGTCATTGCTTTTGTGCACGATCTGGTTAATGGCAAACGGCGCAGCGGGCGCATCGGGGTGGGCCGCGTTGTAGGTCGCCAACGCCTCGGTGATTTCGATCAGCCACTCTTCCAGCTGTTCGGCCGGCCGGGCGTTGAGTGCGGGCATCGAGCCCACCACGCCGGCAATACACTGGGCAATCACCAGCTTGGGGTTGCTGATGATGAACAGCGGCGAACCGATGACGGGAAACGGCAGACGGTCTAGAGGCGGGGGGAGTCTGGACATGGAAATTCCTGTTATGGGCCAAGAGATCTAAAGAAAAATCACCGCTAGCCCTCGTCGCCATTGCGTAAGAAGCTATTGATTTAGTAGCAATTGTGGGGTGAACTGAAACTCAAAAAGCATCCAGAGCCAGGGCTGTGACACTCTCTGCACCGTCAACAATGCTGTCGCGCATGCCACCGGCCTTGACCAGCAGATGGTCGGCATAGAAACGTGCCGTCGTGATCTTGGCCTGCATAAAGGCCACATCGGTACCTGCGGCGATCTGTTCCTGCGCCACCAGCAGCGCGCGCGCCATTTGCCAGCCGGCCATGACGTTGCCCGCCAGCATCAGGTAGGGCACACTGCCAGCAAACACGGCATTCGGACTGGCTTTGGTGTTGCCGGCGACAAAATTCACCACATCGACAAAGGCTTCGCGTGCGTCCTTCAGGCGCTTGGCAACCGCCAGTGCGTCAGGCGTGCCGCTCTTGGTCAACTCGGCCTCGGTGCCTTCGATTTGCACCGCCAGTAGCTTGCCGGTCTGGCCACCATCGCGCGAGGTCTTGCGACCCACCAGGTCATTGGCCTGAATGGCAGTGGTGCCTTCGTAGATCGTCAAAATCTTGGCATCGCGGTAGTACTGGGCCACGCCGGTTTCTTCGATAAAGCCCATGCCGCCATGCACCTGCACGGCCAGCGAAGTGACCTCCAGGCTCATCTCAGTGCTGTAGCCCTTGACCAAAGGGACCATGAACTCGTAAAAGGTCTGGTTGACCTTTCGGGTTTCCGCGTCCGGATGGTGGTGCGCGGCGTCATAAGCCGAAGCGGCCACGCTGGCCATGGCACGGCAGCCTTCCACGTAAGCACGCATGGTCATCAGCATGCGCCGTACATCGGGGTGGTGGATGATGGAGGCGCCTGCCGCCACCGAGCCATCGACCGGGCGGCTTTGCACGCGTTCGCGCGAGAAACGCACTGCGGTCTGATAAGCCTGCTCGGCAATCGCAATGCCCTGCACACCGACGCCATAACGCGCTGCGTTCATCATGATGAACATGTACTCCAGGCCGCGGTTTTCCTGGCCAACGATATAACCAATGGCACCGCCGTGGTCACCAAATTGCAGCACTGCGGTGGGGCTGGCCTTGATGCCCATCTTGTGCTCGATGCTGACGCAATGCACGTCGTTGCGCGCACCCAGCGAGCCATCCTTGTTGACCATAAACTTGGGCACGACAAAAAGGCTGATGCCCTTGACGCCTTCGGGCGCGCCATGCACACGGGCCAACACCAGATGGATGATGTTCTCGGCCATGTCGTGCTCACCCCAGGTGATGAAGATCTTGGTGCCGAAAATCTTGAATGTGCCATCGGGCTGTGGCTCAGCGCGGGTGCGCACTGCTGCCAGGTCGCTGCCGGCCTGGGGCTCGGTCAGGTTCATGGTGCCGGTCCACTTGCCGGCCACCAGGTTTTCCAGGTAGGTGGCCTTGAGTTCGTCGGAGCCGGCGGTCAGCAGGGCTTCGATGGCACCATCGCTGAGCAGCGGGCACAGGGCGAAGCTCATATTGGCCGAGTTCTGCATTTCGCCACAAGCGGAACCAATGGTCTTGGGCAAACCCTGGCCGCCATATTCCGCCGGGTGCTGCAGCCCTTGCCAGCCACCTTCGGTAAATTGTTTGAAGGCTTCCTTGAAACCTGGGGTGGCGGTGACGACTCCATCTTTCCAGCTTGAAGGATTTTTGTCGCCCTCCCAGTTCAAAGGCGCGAGCACCCCTTCGTTGAATTTGGCGGCTTCTTCGAGCACCGCTTGTGCCGTATCCAGACCCGCGTCCTCGAAACCGGGAATCTGCGCAATCTGGTCAATCTTGGCCAGGTGCTGGATGTTGAACAACATGTCTTTGACGGGGGCGACGTAACTCATGGGACACCTTCGGAATGGGTGAGAAAAGCAATTGAAACAAACAAACGAAAAAAAAGGGCATCGCACGCGATGCCCTGTTCGGCTTGGCCTTTACAGCGCCGCCACAAGCTCTGGAACGGCCACAAACAGATCGGCCTCCAGACCATAGTCAGCCACGCTAAAGATCGGGGCTTCGGGGTCTTTGTTGATGGCCACAATGACTTTGCTGTCTTTCATGCCGGCCAAGTGCTGGATGGCGCCGCTGATGCCAGCGGCGATGTACAGCTGGGGCGCGACGATCTTGCCGGTCTGGCCCACTTGCCAGTCGTTGGGCGCATAACCTGCGTCCACGGCCGCACGGGATGCACCCAATGCAGCGCCCAGCTTGTCGGCCAGCGGGGTCATGACGTCCATGAACTTTTCGCTGGAGCCCAGAGCCCGGCCACCGGAGACGATGATCTTGGCGGCGGTCAGTTCGGGGCGGTCGTTCTTGGCGATTTCAGAACCAACAAAAGTGGCCTTCGCGCTGGCACCCACGGCCGTCAGCACCTCCACCGCGGCGCTGCCGCCGGTAGCAGCGGCGGGGTCGAACCCGGTGGTGCGCACGGTCAGTACTTTCGTGGCGTCCTGGCTTTGCACGGTGGCGATGGCGTTGCCGGCGTAAATGGGGCGCTCAAAGGTGTCGGCACTGTCGACCTTGGTGATGTCGGAGATTTGACCGACGTCCAACTTGGCAGCCACGCGGGGTGCCACGTTTTTACCCGACGCGGTAGCCGGAAAAACGATGTGGCTGTAGCTGGCGGCCACGGCAACGACCTGAGCGGCCACGTTTTCGGCCAAGCCGTGGGCAAAGCCATCCGCGTCAGCGTGCAGCACTTTGGCAACGCCAGCGATTTGCGCGGCGGCTGCAGCGGCAGCACCGGCATTGCTGCCCGCTACCAGTACATGCACGTCACCACCACATTGCAGGGCGGCGGTGATGGTGTTGAATGTTGCACCCTTGATGGATGTGTTGTCGTGCTCAGCAATAACGAGAGATGTCATTTTGGGTCCTTTTGATCGGTTGAGGACAGAGCTTGCGCGCTTCGCGTCGCTGCGGTCTGTCCCGCAAATACTCAGATTACCTTTGCTTCTGTTTTCAACTTCGCAACAAGAGTCGCCACGTCCGGCACCTTGATACCGGCGCTGCGCTTGGGCGGCTCGACCACTTTCAGAGTCTTGATGCGGGGGGTCACGTCAACGCCCAGGGCTTCGGGTGTGAAGGTTTCGAGCGGCTTCTTCTTGGCCTTCATGATGTTGGGCAGCGTCACATAGCGGGGCTCGTTCAGGCGCAGGTCGGTGGTGATGACGGCGGGCAGCGTCAACGACACGGTTTCCGATCCACCGTCCACTTCGCGGGTGATGTTGGCCTTGCCGTCCACGATTTCGACCTTGCTGGCAAAAGTTCCCTGGGGCAGATCGGCCAGCGCGGCCAGCATCTGGCCGGTCTGGTTGCAGTCGTCATCAATCGCTTGTTTGCCCAGGATGATCAGGCCAGGTTGTTCCTTGTCGATCAGGGCCTTGAGCAGCTTGGCCACGGCCAGAGGCTGCAGCTCGACCGCGGTTTCCACCAGGATGGCACGGTCGGCGCCGATGGCCATGGCGGTGCGCAGGGTTTCCTGGCACTGGGTCACGCCGCAGGAGACGGCGATGACTTCGGTTACCACGCCCTTTTCCTTCAGACGCACAGCCTCTTCGATGGCAATTTCGTCAAAAGGGTTCATGCTCATCTTGACGTTGGCGATATCGACGCCGCTGCCGTCGGACTTGACCCGAACCTTCACGTTGTAATCGACCACGCGTTTTACGCTTACCAGGACTTTCATTGCTTGCGCTCCAGATGGTTACAAAATGCTTTCTTTACTTGACGTACACGTCAACTACCCGATTCTATGCCGGGGCGCCATAACCGACGTCACCCAGATGACCCAAATCGCAGGGTTTCAAAAATAGAACGATCGTGCTTTTTTTAAATTATAACCCCACAATCGAACTGCGCAAGCTCCAGCTTTCACCTGTGGGAATCAACGGCTGTGGATCACGCGCTGCGGGAACGGAATCTCGATTTGGTTGGCCCGCAATGCCGCAAGAATAGCCCGATTGACGTCCGAACGCAGGTTCATCTGGCCGTTCTGCAAGTCGCCGAGCCAGTAGCCCACAGTGAATTCCAGTCCATCCGCCCCGAACGAGGACAGGAAGACCGCCGGTGCGGGGTCCCGCAGCACCCGCTCCTGGGCCAGCGCTGCACGCAGCAAGATTTCGGAAACCTGCTCCACATTGCTGTCATAGGCTACCGACACAGTGGTTGTCTGGTGCACGTGTGAATCGGCCAATGACAGGTTCTCCACCCGGCTGGTAATCAGCATTTCATTGGGCACGATGGACTCCCGCCCGGCCTGCGAACGCACCACGGTGTAGCGGGCGTTGATCTGGGTGATGATGCCTTCGAAGTTGTCCACCCGCACGCTGTCACCAATACGCATGCTGCGCTCGGCCAGGATCACGAAGCCGCTAATGTAGTTGGCCGCCAGCTTTTGCAGGCCAAAACCAATGCCCACGCCGACCGCGCCACCCAGCACCGACAGGGCCGTAAGGTCTATACCCACAGCGGACAACGCCAGCATTACGCCCACAAACATCAGCAAAGCCCGTGTCGCGTTACTGACGGCTTTGCGCAACGACAGCTCGCCGCCAGTAGCCGAGCGCAACAAACGTGTCTCCAGCGCGGCCGATATCCACAGCGTGATGATCAGCACGGCACCGGCCGTCAGCATGCCTTCAATCATGGTGCGCACCGACAGCGAGGTCGCGCCTACCTTCCAGGTGATCTGGTCCAGCTCATTGAGCACCACCGGCAACAGGCCGCTGACCCACAACACCATGGCCGCCCAGGCCACCCACGATATGGTGTGCTCCAGCGAACGTGCCCAGCGCGCCTCGGCAAAGGCCACATTGAGTACCTTGACCCCCACCCGTATGACGACCAGCGCCACAAGCACCGGTATCACTACCTTGAAAACCGCCACCGTGGCCAGCTTCTCCAGAAACGACCGTGCCACATAGCCCAGACACAACAACACCAGTGGGAACAAAACCCCATCCACGGAGCGCCGACCAAACCAGATGGAGCGTGCATCGGCGCCCCCCAGCGCCCGGCGCACCACGGCCACCACGGCCCAGGCCAGTGCCACACAAATCGCCAGCGTCAGCAACTCCACCAGTACCGTGGGTCGGGTAAAGGCCGTCAACCAGCCTTCGAGATCATCAATCGGCTTGGGTGCCGCGGCATGGACGGTACCAGCCATTACAGATCCGCCAGCACGCGAATGTGGGCTTCCACGCTCAGGGCCAGGGCGTCGAGGTTGTAGCCACCCTCCAGGCAGGACACGATGCGCCCTTTGGCATGGCGCTGTGCCACTTCTTTGATTCGTTGGGTGATCCAGGCATAGTCGCCCTCCACCAGACCCATTTGACCCATGTCGTCAGCGCGGTGGGCATCAAAACCGGCACTGACGAAAATCATCTCTGGCCGGTAGGCCTCCAGGCGGGGCAACCAATGCGCCGTGATCAGCTCCCGCACTTCGGGGCCTTTGGTGTAGGCCGGCACCGGCACGTTGACAAGGTTGCTGGCATTGGAGCGCGAACCGCCCTGTGGATAAAACGGATGCTGAAAAAAACTGACCATCAGAATGCGCTGGTCACCAGCCACGATGTGTTCCGTGCCATTGCCGTGGTGCACATCAAAATCCACAATGGCGACGCGCTTGAGGCCATGGCGCTCCAGCGCGTACCGCGCAGCAACCGCGACGTTGTTGAAAAAACAAAAGCCCATGGCCTGGTTGCGGCAGGCATGGTGGCCTGGTGGACGTATGGCACAGAACGCGTTTTCCATCTCGCCCGCCATCACCGCATCGGTGGCCGCAATGGCCGCACCGGCAGCGCTCAGGGACGCATCCCAAGTGTGGACATTCATCGAGGTGTCCGGGTCGATCTGTGCATGACTGGGACCGCCCGCCTGGATCTCCTCGCGCAGGCCGTCAGTGAGCCCGCGCAGGGCAGCCACATGCATGCGGTCATGGGCCAACTCAATATCGGATACAGGCGCCGGGGGCGCCTCACGCCGTTCCAGCGCATCGCGAACGCCGCTGACCAGCAACTGGTTTTCAATCGCGTCGAGCCGCTCGGGGCATTCGGGGTGCCCAGCGCCCATCTCGTGTTTCCAGCAATCGGGGTGGGTAAAGTATCCGGTCTTGTTCACCAATACACTCGCAAATCAAAATTTTCGGGTAACGTCCTGACATGGACGCACAAAACAAACTCAAATCCCTGCTCGACCAGCTTAACACGGTGATTGTGGGCAAATCGGCACAAATCCAGGATTGCGTGGCCTGCCTACTCGCCGGTGGTCACCTGTTGATCGACGACGTGCCCGGCGTCGGCAAGACCACATTGGCCCACGCCCTGGCCCGCACCTTTGGCCTGCAATTCTCGCGGGTGCAGTTCACCTCGGACCTGATGCCCAGTGACTTGTCCGGCGTATCCATCTACGAGCGCGGCAAAGAGGCCTTTGTGTTCCACCCCGGCCCCATTTTTGCCCAGGTGCTGCTGGCCGACGAAATCAACCGCGCCAGCCCCAAGACGCAAAGCGCCCTGCTGGAAGCCATGGAAGAAAAGCAGGTCACCATCGAAGGTGAAACACGCCCGCTGCCCCTGCCCTTTTTTGTGATCGCCACCCAGAACCCCCTGGACCAGGTGGGCACCTACGCCCTGCCCGAATCCCAGATGGACCGCTTTTTGATGCGCATTTCGCTGGGCTACCCGGACCGCCTGGCCGAACGCGAGTTGTTGTCAGGGCTGGACCGCCGTGACCTTGTGGAGCGCCTACCCAGCCTGTTGACACAGGACGAATTGGAACAACTCCAGCAGCAGGTGCTGGCCGTCCACGCTGCAGGGCCTTTGTTGGACTATGTTCAGGACCTGATTGCCGCCACCCGTTCGGGGCAGTGGTTTTTGCAGGGCCTCTCGCCGCGCGCCGGCATTGCGGTGGTGCGGGCCGCCAAGGCACAGGCCCTGCTCAGTGGCCGCGACTATGTGGCGCCCGACGATGTACAAGCCATGCTGCCGCAAACCATCGCCCACCGGCTGATTCCGGTTGGCGACTCCGGGCGCGGTTCCGTCGAGCAAGTCCGCGCCATGCTGGCGGCTGTGCCTCTTCCATGACTGGGGCATGGCCATGAGCGCCGCCGGGCCGCCCCAAGGCGCGATGGCCCCCTCGGGGGGCAGCGTTGTACGCGAAGCGACAAGCGTGGGGGCAACATTGTCTGCCAGTTCCACGGGTGCCCTGACATGGAACCCCGTCGCTCGGGTACAGGCGCGGTTTCGCCAGTGGTGGCAGGCCCGCCTGCCGTTGCGCGACAGCATCACGCTGACCCAGCGCAATGTCTATATCCTGCCCACCCGACCCGGTTTTATGATGGGTATCACGCTGCTGGTGCTGCTGATTGCCTCGATCAACTTCCAGCTCAACCTGGGTTATGTACTGACCTTTTTGCTGACCGGCAGCGCCGTCGTCGGCATGCATGTGTGCCACGGCACGCTGCGCGGCATCACTATGAATTTGGTAGCACCAGAGCCTCAATTCGCCGGGGCTAGCGTCACAATTGGTGTCAACCTGTTAAGCCAACGGCGCAGCCCGCGTTACGGCATTGGCCTGGCCGTGCTGGGAACCGAGCACTGGAGCTGGACTGATGTTCCCGCCCAAGGCAGTGCCAAGGTGCAGGTGGCTTTCCAGCCACCTCGGCGCGGCTTGCACCCGGTGCCGGCGTTAACCGCAGAGACACGCTTTCCGCTGGGCACGTTCAGGGTCTGGACCGTGTGGCGCCCGGCCGCCAAGGTGCTGGTGTACCCGGCAGCCGAATTGCACCCGCCGCCCTTGCCTCCTGGGGAGCCGCGCGCTGGAGGTGCCGCCGCAGTGCAACGCCAAAGCACCGGAGAATTTGACGGCATCCGGGCCTACCGGCGTGGCGATCCGCTGAAACTGGTGGTCTGGAAAAAGACCGCCAAATCCGACACCCTGGTCAGCCGCGATGCCCTGCAGGTACAACGATTTGAGCTTTGGCTGGACCTCGCCCACACCGGTGTTGCCGGTGCCAGCGCCGGACCGACCGGTGGTGGTGGTGCGGCCTTTGAACGGGCGTTGTCGCGCTTGTGCGCCTGGGTGCTGATGGCCGACAAACAGGGCCTGCAGTACGGTCTGCGGTTGCAGGGACAGGAAATTGCGCCGGGCCATGGCGAAGCCCACAAGAAAAACTGCCTGCAGGCATTGGCGGTTGCATGAACATGTGGCAAGCTTTTAAACACCTTCCCCGCGAGGCGCGCGATACGCTGTTCCTGCTGGCGGTGATTGCCTGGATCATCGCACCGCAGGTCAACCACCTGCCGCTGTGGTGCAGTGTCGTGGCGGCCGGTGTGCTGGTGTGGCGCGCCACCCTGGCGGTGCGCGGGCTCACGCTGCCATCACGCTGGTGGATGATGGGGCTGCTGCTGCTGGCCACCGCCGCCACCTTCTACACCCACCGAACGCTGATGGGGCGCGACGCGGGCGTGACCTACATCGTGGTACTGCTGACCCTCAAGACGCTGGAAATGCGGGCCAGGCGTGATGCGTTTGTGATCTTTTTCCTGGGATTCTTCACGCTGCTGAGCAACTTCTTTTTCTCCCAGAGCCTGCTGATTGCCGCGTCCATGTTGCTGGGGCTGCTGGGGCTGCTGACGGCACTGGTCAACAGCCACATGCCGGTGGGGCGCCCACCCCTGATGCAGGCCGCCAAAACCGCAGGATGGATGGCACTGCTGGGGGCACCCATCATGGCCGTGTTGTTTGTGCTGTTCCCGCGGGTGGCGCCACTGTGGGGCGTGCCCAGTGACGCCATGACGGGGCGCAGCGGCCTGTCGGCCACCATGCAGGTGGGCACCATCGCCAGCCTGGCGCTGGACGACAGCGTCGCCTTTCGCGTGCGGTTTGATGGACCAGCACCGCCCATGAACGACATGTACTTTCGCGGACCGGTGTTGTCCAGCTTTGATGGTCGCGAATGGCGCCCCTTGCGCTCCAGCCTGCCCTCGCAAGTGCGACTGGACGCGCGCCTGAGCGTGCAGGGCAAACCCTTCAACTACCAAGTCACGCTGGAGGCCAACACCCGACCCTGGTTGCTGCTGCTGGACGCGGCTCCCAACAAACCCACGGTTCCGGGGTATGAGCCCCGCATGACGACCGATCTGCAATGGGTGGTGGAACGCCCTATCATCGACCTGGTGCGATACAGCGCACAAAGCTACAACAGCTTTCGCCATGGTCCGGTCAACCGGGTCACCGGCCTGCAGGACTACGTCAACATGCCGTTTGACTCCAACCCCCGCACCCAACAATTGGCGGCCGAGATCCGGCGTGAACCGCGCAACGCGGGGGCTGACACCCCCAAACTGGTCGATGCCGTGCTGGAGCGCCTGCGCACCGGCGGTTATTCCTACACGCTGGAGCCCGGCGTCTATGGCACCCACACGGCGGACGAATTCTGGTTTGACCGCAAAGAGGGGTTTTGCGAACACATCGCGTCGAGTTTTGTTGTGCTGATGCGCTCCATGGGCATTCCCGCCCGGATTGTCACGGGTTACCAGGGCGGCACTATTAATTCGGTAGACGGTTTCTGGATCATTCGTCAGAGTGATGCCCATGCGTGGACCGAAGTCTGGATGGCCGAACGCGGCTGGGTGCGCGTGGACCCCACGTCTGCTGTGTCTCCCGGACGTACCGGCAGCTTCACCCGCCTGCAGGCACCGCGTGGCGCCATCGCCACCGCGCTCAACAACGTGAGCCCGCAGTTCACGGTCAACCTGCGCGCTGTGTGGGAAGCCGCCAACAACAGCTGGAACCAGTGGGTATTGAATTACACGCAAAGTCGGCAACTCAACCTGCTGCGCAACCTGGGCTTTGACTCGCCAAGCTGGGAAGACCTGAGTTACGTGCTGATTGCCGTGGTGGTTCTCGCCAGCCTGGTGGGAGCCGCATGGACACTGTGGGACAAACACCGCCAGGATCCTTGGCTGCGCCTGCTGCACCAGACAGCCCAGCGTCTGCGCAAGGCCGGGTTGGCGGTGACCGATGACACGCCGCCAAGGCGAATGGCAGCCCTGGTCATGCACCACAGTGTCCCCCAGGACACGGCGCTGGCCCCCCTTCACGACTGGCTTTTGAGAATGGAAGCCTGGCGTTATGCGCCGGGCTCCGCCGCGCAGCAACTCGCTACACTGCAGAGAGAATTTCGTCACCTGCCCTGGCCACCCCGTCTGCTGTGAATCCAACACCCTGTTCCGGCTCCCACGCGCTCCGAATTGCTACATTTTTAATAGCTGCTTACGCAATCAACACGTGGGCTGGAGACATAAAACACTCCAAGACTTCGACATCACCCAAAGGTAAGACGCGCGCCGAGGCCGTCAAGCGGGTCAAGCCCTCAACGGCTGCGTCCAGGCGCAAAAGCCAGTCCACCGGGCCGCTGTATGCCACCCGCCCCGAGGTCATGGCGACGGCGGACGAGATGGCCCAGCGCCTGGCCCTGGAGCCCCAATGGGTGCGCAATGCCCTGGGCCAGTCGCACTTCATGCCCGCCATAACGCGTGCCATCGCGCCACCCCCGGTGGGTACCGTCAAGAACTGGGCTGTCTACCGCAGTCGCTTCATTGACGCCATCCGCATCCGTGCCGGCGTCAAATTCTGGCAGGACAACCGCGAAGCCCTCCTGAGGGCGGAGCAACAGATGGGTGTGCCCGCCGAGATCATTGTGGGCATCATCGGTGTCGAGACCATTTACGGACAGCAGACCGGCACCTACCGGGTGATGGATGCGCTGGCCACGTTGTCTTTCGACTTCCCGGCACAGCACCCGCGGGCTGCCCATCGCGCGGCATTTTTTCGCTCCGAGCTGGAGGCCTTTTTGGCACTGACACACCGCACCGGCACCAACCCGCTGGCCGTGCACGGCAGTTATGCCGGTGCCATGGGGTTGCCGCAATTCATGCCGTCGAGCTGGGCCAACTATGCCATCGACTTTGATGGTGATGGCCGCGTCGACCTGTTCCAAAGCCCGGCCGATGTCATTGGTTCGGTAGCCAACTACTTCAAGTCCTTTGGCTGGAAAACCGGCATGCCGACGCACTACCCGGTGCGCCTGGTGAGCGAAGGCGCGGACCGGGCAGCGCTACTGGCACCCGACATCCTGCCCACGTTCAGCAGCGCAGACATGGTCCGCAAAGGCGGTGAACTCGGACCCGACGGCCTCGGGCATGCGGGCCCACTGGCACTGGTGGAGTTACAGAACGGCGAGGCCGAGCCGCTGTACCTGGCGGGTACGGAGAATTTCTACACCATCACACGCTACAACTGGAGCAGCTACTACGCACTGGCGGTCATCGAGCTGGGGCAGGAAGTGGCTGCAGCTATGCCAAAATAACCCATGATCGCCGACACTGACCCTGCTGACCCCCCTGACACTGCTGCACCTGCTGCACCTGCTGCACCTGCTGCACCCGCTGTACCTGCTGCACCTGCTGACCCTGTTGCGCCTGTTGCTTCCAGCCCGGATGAAGACGTCACCACTACGCTTTACCGCGCTGCCATCGGGCCGGTCAGCAACGCGTATTACCTGCCTGTTTTTACCCGTTTCGATGCAGAGGACCGCGCTGGGATCCGTTGGAACACAGCGGCCAGTTTGAGCACTTTCAACTGGCTGCTATTTCGCCGGCTGTGGGGCACCGCCGTGATGTATGTCGCAGGCAGCTTGGCACTGGCACTGTTGATTGTCGGCATTGTCCAGATGATGTTCCAGTGGTCGGACACCCTGATTGCCACACTGGCGCTGGGTTATGGTCTGATCCTCTTTGTTGTGCCCGGCCTGTTTGGCAATGCGTTGTTCTACACCAACTGCCGCAAACGCATGTCCCGGGCGTTGGTGGGCCAAAACACCGTGACCGAAGCCTGTGCCGAATTGACGCGCGAGGCCGCCACCCGGCGTCGCGCCATCGTGTTGCTTGCCGTCAATATCGCTGTAGCGCTGGTGGCAGTTTTCCTTTACCTGCAGACATCGGAATTCAGCATGTCGACGCAGAAGCCTCACAGTGCCTTGGAGACGGAGCCGATCGTGGTAGGAGGTCTCATTGAGAACACCACAACGCCACCCTTGAAGACACCGGGTCTTGCACTCCCCAGCGCTGCCACAGCATCGGCGGCTGCGTCGGCCGTCGCCCCACCCAGCAGCGCTGTTGCGTCTGCCCCCGCGCCTGCCACTGTCGCATCGGCGGTTGCCACTGCCGTAACGGCAACAGCCGCCAAACCCCTGCCGGCAGCCTCCGTGGCGAGCAAGGACGTGCTGGACAAGCCCTATTTCATTAACGTCGGCTTGTTTGCCGTGCCCAGCAATGCGGCCAAAGCCCACGCCAGATTGCTGGACGCGCAATTGCCCTCGGTGACCCGCGAGCTCAAGTCGTCCAAAGGCCTGCTGACGCGGGTGCGTGTGGGACCATTTGCCAGCCGCGAAGGGGCGCAAGATGCGGTGGTGAAGATTCAGGCCCTGAAGCTCGAAGCAGTCATCGTGCAGCCCTGAAATCCGGACTCCACGCCCAAGCCACGGCTCGCAGGGAACGGCAACCCCGCAAGGCGCCTTACTCGTCGCGCAAATGGGGTGTGGACTGGCCCTCTGCCAGTTCGCCGGTGTCGGGGTCTATCCAGTCGGCGACCCCCAACTCATCTTCGGCTTCTTGCAATGTCTCGCCGGGCTCCGCAGTTTCTTCACCCGCCGATTCCATGTCAGCCAAGGCCAGCTCCAGGGTGTCAAATGGGCCAAACTCCTGGGTTCCATCCGCAGCCTGCCAGTGGTAGCCATCGGGCCGATGGATGATGTGCCCTACTTCGAACTCTTCGCCCTCTTCCAACAGGGCCTCATCTTCCACCAGGGAACTCTCCGTCAGGGCAGGGATGGTGTTTTTTTGCGTCATACGGATTCTCCAGATGGGTCGGCTTTGAATACCCCCATGCTACCCCCAACGCCGCACCCGTGTTTGACATTGATCAGATCAAGGCCACAGCTTCAAACACCGGGTGTGAGTCATCCAGCAAGACGCGCGCCTCGGCTTGCCCGAGCGGTATCAGCAATCGGCAACACTCAGGCCTTCACCGGTACCAGGAACTCACGGCTAATGTGGGCCCCCAGGTCATTGACGCGGTCCAGGAACTGCGTCAGGTAGGCATGCAAACCAGTCGCCAGGATCTCGTCGATGCGACCATACTGCAACTCGGCCCGCAGCTTGCCAGCCCGACGCAAGGTTTCACTGCCAGGGTCGCTGGCCACCAGCGACAGGTTGTTCACCACTTCGTTGAGACTGGCGTGCATGGAGCGCGGCATGTCGGGGCGCAGGATCAGCAGTTCACCCACGCGCTCGGGCTTGATGACGTCGCGGTAGACCTTGCGGTAGACCTCAAAACCGGAGACGCTGCGCAGAATCGCACTCCAGTGGTAGAAGTCGTACTCCTGGTCCTTCTCGTTGGCGGTGCCATAGAAGTCGCTTTGCAGCGCGTGGAACTTCACATCCACCAGGCGCGCCGTGTTGTCGGCCCGCTCCAGGAAGGTGCCCAGGCGCATGAAATGAAGGGCCTCGTCGATCAGCATGGTGCCCACGGTGACGCCGCGTGACAGGTGGGAGCGGAACTTGACCCACTCAAAGAACTCGGCCGGGTCACGCTCGAACTCCCCGCTCTTGAGCATGCGTTTGACTTCCAGCCAGGTCTGGTTTTGGGTCTCCCAGACCTCGGTGGTCAAGGTGCCCCGCACCGCACGGGCGTTCTCCCGGGCCGCCCCCAGACAGGACAAAATACTGGACGGGTTGCTCTCGTCCTTGACCATGAAATCCATGACCTCGCGCGCCTGGATGGCGCCATATTTCTCGGTGTAGGTCGGCAACAACTCGCTGATGCTCAGCAGCCCCTGCCAGCCGACCTGGGCCACGGCGTCGGACTGCGGCAATAGCGTGGTCTGGTAGTTCACGTCGAGCATACGTGCGGTGTTCTCGGCCCGCTCGGTGTAGCGGGACATCCAGAAAAGATGGTCTGCGGTGCGTGAAAGCATGAAAATGCTCCTTCAATTTAATCGGTTGGGGTCAGAGCACATTTGCTGCGCAAAGTGGTCTGACCCACAAGGACTTTCAAGATTGCGATTGGGACTGCGTGGCGGCGCTGTGCGCGGCTTCGGTATGCGCAACCGTGGCGGCAGTGGCCACCGCGCTTGCATCGTCTTCCAAAATCCAGGTGTCCTTGGTGCCCCCACCCTGACTGCTGTTCACCACCAGGGAGCCTTCTTTGAGCGCCACCCGCGTCAAACCACCGGGCACCATTTGCACCGTTTTGCCACTGAGCACATAGGGCCGCAAATCGATGTGGCGCGGCGCAATACCACTCTCCACAAAAGTGGGGCAGCTCGACAGACTGAGCGTGGGCTGGGCAATATAACCACTGGGATTGGCCAGAATGGCCTTGCGGAAATCTTCGATCTCGGCGCTGGTCGCAGCCGGGCCCACCAACATGCCGTAGCCACCGGCACCATGCACCTCCTTGACCACCAGGTCCTTCAGGTTGGCCAGCGTGTAGGCCAGGTCGTCTTTGTTGCGACACATGTAAGTGGGCACGTTGTTCAGAATCGGCTTTTCACCCAGATAGAACTCGATCATCTTGGGCACATAGGGGTAGATGGACTTGTCGTCCGCCACGCCGGTCCCAACGGCATTACAAATGGTCACGTTACCGCTGCGGTAGGCACCCAAGAGCCCGGCACAACCCAGGGTCGACGTCGGCCTGAACACCTTGGGGTCCAGAAAATCGTCGTCGACCCGGCGGTAAATCACATCCACCCGGCGCGGGCCGCGCGTGGTGCGCATGTAAACAAAATTGTCTTTAACGAAAAGGTCTTGCCCCTCCACCAGTTCCACACCCATTTGCTGGGCCAGGAAGGCGTGTTCGAAGTAGGCGCTGTTGTACATGCCGGGCGTCAGCACCACCACGGTCGGCTCATCGGTCGTGGCCGGGCTGCTGCCACGCAAGGTTTCCAGCAACAGGTCGGGGTAGTGGGCGATGGGCGCAACCCGATGGGCGTTGAACAACTCGGGGAACAGCCGCATCATCATCTTGCGGTCTTCCAGCATGTAGCTGACGCCGCTGGGCACCCGCAGGTTGTCTTCCAGCACGTAATACTCACCCTTGCCGTCGGCATCCGGGGCGCGCACGATGTCGATGCCGGAAATGTGGGAATACACCTGGTGGGGCACATCCACACCGACCATCTCGGGGCGAAACTGGGCGTTGTTCTCGATCTGGTCGCGCGGTACCAGGCCGGCCTTGATGATCTCCTGGTCGTGGTAGACGTCGTGAATAAAACGGTTCAGGGCACTGACACGTTGCACCAGGCCTTTTTCCATGCTGGCCCACTCATGCGCCGGGATGATGCGGGGAATCAGGTCAAACGGGATCAACCGTTCGGTACCCGCGCCATCTTCATCCTTCTCGCCATACACCGCGAAAGTGATGCCGACCCGGCGAAAGATCATCTCGGCTTCTTCGCGCCGCTTGGCCATCATGTCACCGGGCTGGCGGGCCAACCAGGCGTCATAAATCTTGTAATGGTCTCTGACCTGCTCGCCTTTGGTAAAAAAAGCGTAGGGCAGGTCGGTGTACATCTCGTCAAATTTTTGCATTCGCTCTCTCCTGAAACCCATCAAGCCACCCATGGCGCGACGCTGTCCGTAACCGTAACTTAGCAAGGATCGCGCCACACCCCATTCGATCCCATGGCACCAATAGTGACACAGCAGGCACAACTATGGCACACGATGGTGCCAATAGCGCAGACCCCGCAATCGTTCACATGCACCAATATGGGATTGCCAGGATTGCCATGTATAGGCACCACAATGGGGCGAATTGACAACCTGAATCTGACGCTCCTGCAGGCGCGCCAACACTGGCGGGGCCGGATGGCCGAAACGATTGCGGTAGCCCGATTGCACTATGGCCACACGCGGCGCCACCGCATCCAGAAAAGCCGCACTGCTGGAGGTTTTGCTGCCATGGTGCGGCACCAATAACACCTGCGCCTTGAGCTTGGCACTTTCGTTTGCAACCAGACGTGTTTCTTGTGGCTGTTCGATGTCGCCTGCCAGCAGCGCCGACTGGTTACCGTTGGAAATCCGCAGTACACAAGATAGGGCGTTGGATTTGGCCGGGCTGTCGTAATCACTGGCCAAGGGGTGTAACACCTCAAAAGTTACGCCATCCCAGACCCAGCGTTGTCCGGCCTGGCAGCGTTGGGCGCTGCGATGGCTCTGCAGGGGGTTGGTGGCCTCAATGGAGCTGAGCAAAGTGGCCAAAGGCTGCATGGCCAGCACGGCCGGCGCGCCGCCCACATGGTCCATGTCGCGGTGGCTGAGCACCAGCATGTCCAGTTCGGTGTGCAGGGCCTGCATCAATGGCACCAGCACCCGGTGCCCGGCATCACTTTCCAGACTGAAACGGGGACCGGCGTCGTACAACAAGGCATGGTTGGCGGTGCGCACCAGCACGGCATTGCCCTGCCCGATGTCGGCGGCCAGCAGCTCAAACTCGCCTGGTTGCGGCAGAGGCACACGCCATAAAACCACCGGCAACA
>ERZ724517.867-NODE-867-length-17732-cov-4.339650_pt1 | contig 17732 bp, 10 predicted proteins | sample MGYA00376050_ERZ724517 | MGnify/ENA primary metagenome ERZ724517 (study PRJEB28724, sample SAMN07190886) | activated sludge metagenome | isolation source: activated sludge of sewage treatment plant in Hong Hong | place: USA: Christiansburg, Virginia | collected... | reverse complement strand
TCGCGCACCGATTCTTGCAGCGTGCCCGAGCTGATGGCCGGAGTCGTTAGTGACACCGCAATGTCACCGCCAAGCTGCGACACGAATCCACCGTGAATGTCGCCCGAGACAAACATCGTGTTGGTGATGGCGTTTGACTTGAGGAAGTCGATGAGTTCTTGGCGCTTGTTCGGGAAACCATCCCAGCCATCGGTGCCGTAGAGAAATACGTTCTTGAAGCTCGGAGGCAGCCCGGGCGTGGTCGTTAGATCGAGCACTCCCTCGGTGGGCATCACCGAGCTACCGATGATGCGGAACGTCGATTTGGAATCGGTCAGCGTCTTTTGCAGCCACTCCTGCTGGTCTTTGCCGAAGACGTTTTCGCTCTCTTGCGTGGTCGTCAGCCACTGATACAGCGCATACAGCTCGAACATCGGTCGCACGACCAGATACCGTGAGCCCATCGATGAAAAGAGCTGCTGTTTGCCCATGTGCAGCCAGGCCACGCCGCGCTCCATATCCGGGGCCGGTGCGATAAGCAGCGCGGTCTGCATGGTCGCTTTGAGCACAGCGTTGACGTACAGAAGGGCGAGTCGTCCGGTGATCCATGCGGCCGCTCTTTGCTCCGCGTCGCTTTGGGACAGTCCGGCGGTTATGCAGCCGACGACGGCGGCTTGGACGAGCACCTGTTTTTGCCGGGCATACAGCGGCGCGTCGATGTCGATGGCTGCGAAGTTGTCGTCGTTTGCAAACGCTGGATAGGCACCGAGCGCCTTGAGCGCCACCGGATCGAGCGCGAGGGTGCCCGGATAGGCCTCCTCAGGAATCAGGTGGTCGGGCCGGAAGCTGCGGTAGTCGGTGAGGATGAGGTGCAGTCGCTTGCCAAACCGGAAATCACGGAACAGCCGCGTTTTGGGAAACAGGTTCGCTTCGACGACCGACAGGCTGCCTGAGGCCGCTGGGGCGTCGTCGATCGGCATGTACTCAAAAAACGCACGCTCCGAGGACTTGCGACGGGGGCCGCTGAGCTCCGAGGTCTTGCCGTCCTGGTCGGTGCTGCTCGCGCCGTAACAGTCGTTGGCATACTCGTGATCGTCCCACATCACGATCATCGGGTAGCGCTCGTGGACCTTTTGCAGCACCGCGTCGGAACGATAGCGCTTGTAGAGGTCGCGGTACTGGCTCAGTGTCGCTGCAGCGAGCCGATGTCCAACGGCAATCGCACCGGCTGGCTCGCTGAAGCTGACGGTGCGAGCGCCGGGCGCAGGTGTCGCCGGAACTTTTTCGTAGATGTAGTCGCCGAGCCCGAGCACAAAATCGAGGTTGTCGTCGAGCTGGTTGAGCCGCTGCCAGGCGTTGTAGTAGCGACCCTCGTAGTCTTGGCAGGACCAGAACGCGAACTTGACCGGCTGGTCATCGTCGGCAGTCGGCGCAGTGCGGGTCCGACCCTTGGCCGATGTATACATGTTGTCGTCGCGCCCAACCAGGAAGCGATAGTAGTAGGTGGTCCGAGGCTGAAGGCCCACGACCTTGATGCGCAAGGTGTGGTCACTGTCGGCGGTGACGTGAAAGGTCGGGCTGCTGTGGATCACCGATTGAAATCCGTCATCAGTGGCGACTTGCAGTCGGACCTCACACGGCTCAGTCGGGGACGCGGGATGGACGGCACGGGTCCACAAAATGACGCTGTCGGGACGGGGATCGCCCGAAGCCACCGACTGCGGGAAAAACTGCTTGCCGTCGATGATTTCGACCTTTGGCTCTGACTCTGAGCACGCTGGCAGGATGAGCGCGCTCGCGCTGGCTGCGACCACGGTGTACAGGAAGGATCGGCGGGATGGCCCGATTGAGCCATGCTTCTGATGATTTATTGGTTTCATAGCTAACCATTTTTGCAAAAGAAGTGGGCAACGCCAGCCCAATCGTGAAGCCGCCTGTGGCGGGTCCAAAAAGTCGTGTTAAAGTCGCCGCCCATGTCAAGTATCAGTCGCTCAGAGAGCATTTCCCGTCTCGATCAAGTGAAAGTTTCCTCGTACTTCGGCTGCGACACGTTTGGCTGGCGCACCATGCAAGAACGGCTGCCAAAGGAAGTCTTCCGCTCGCTCCGCAAGTGCATTCGCAAGGGTGAGCGCTTGTCCGCCGAAGTCGCACATGTCGTTGCTCAAGCCATGAAGGACTGGGCACTTGAGCGCGGCGCGACGCACTTTACCCACTGGTTCCAACCAATGACGGGTGCCACTGCGGAAAAGCATGACGCGTTCATTACCTGGGATGACCACGGTGGTCTGATCGAGTCGTTTTCGGGCGCGCAACTCATCCAAGGTGAACCCGATGCATCGAGCCTACCGTCCGGCGGTCTGCGGACCACGTTCGAGGCGCGAGGCTATACGGCCTGGGATCCGGTCAGCCCGGCCTTTTTGATGAATGGCCCGCTCGGCAAGACGCTATGCATTCCGACGGCGTTTATCGGCTATCACGGCGAAGCGCTCGATCACAAAGTGCCGCTGTTGCGGGCGATGGACTACGTCGGACAGCAGGCCAGCCAGACGCTGGCGCTGTTTGGCCACGATGGGGCCATTGTGACGGGACAGTGTGGGGCCGAGCAGGAGTACTTCCTCGTCGACCTGGAGCTGTTTAAGGCGCGGCCTGACCTGATGTTTTGCAATCGCACCCTGCAAGGGGCACGGCCTCCGAAGGGTCAGGAGCTTGAGGACCACTACTTTGGTGCGATCAAAGATCGGGTGCTGCGTTTTATGCAGGATCTCGAGCTGGAGCTGTTCCGTCTCGGGATTCCCGCCAAAACGCGACACAATGAAGTCGCACCGAACCAGTTTGAGCTGGCGCCGATTTACGAGCCTGCCAACGTCGCCGCCGACCACAACCAACTACTGATGGAAGTGATGAAGAAGCTCGGCGAGCGTCACGAGCTGGCCGTGCTGCTCGGGGAAAAACCGTTTGCCGGGGTCAACGGCTCGGGCAAGCATGTCAACTTCAGCCTCGCCGCAGACGACGGCCAGAACCTGTTCGAGCCGGGCCATTCGCCAGAGGAAAACCTCCAGTTTTTGTACTTTCTGTCGTCTATGCTACTCGGCGTCTTCCGTCATGGCGCAGTGCTGCGAGCCTCGGTTGCTTCGGCGAGCAATGATCATCGACTGGGTGCCAATGAAGCACCGCCAGCGATCATGTCGGTGTTTTTGGGCGAGCAGCTCAACCGCATCCTCGACCAGCTAGAGTCCGGTGCCGTCATGGCCTCGTCAGAGCGCAAGCAGCTCGATCTGGGCATCCCGGCGCTGCCTGTGCTGGCGAAGGACTACACCGATAGAAATCGGACCAGCCCGATGGCCTTTACCGGAAACAAATTTGAGTTCCGCGCCGTGGGTGCCGGTCAAGCGATTGCGGTGCCACTGTCGGTGATTCAGACCCTCGTTGGCGATGCCCTGTCGTGGATGAACCAGCGCGTGCAGGAAGTCGAGTCGACGCAGCCGGGTGATCGTCGTCAGGCGATCATGACGGTCATCCGCGAGGTGGTGACGCTGACGAAGTCGGTGCGGTTTGACGGCAACGGCTACTCGCAGCAGTGGCGGGACGAAGCCGCTCGTCGGGGCCTGCCGCATGCCCGCAATACCGTCGAGGCGCTCGCGGTGTGGGAAGAGCCGCAGGTGCAGGAGCTGTTTACGCGCTCTGGCGTGATGTCGACGCTCGAACAAGAGGCACGAATTCATGTTCGCCATGAGCAGTTTGCCAAGAGCCTACAGATCGAAGCCCAGGTGCTGCGCGAGATGACCGAGACGCAAATTCTACCGGTACTGCTCGAGGATGTGCAGGCCAAGTCGTCGAGCCTGGCGCAGCTTCAGGCGGCAGGAATTCCTGCACCCGCTCTGGTCCGTCGAGCGATCGAGGCCGAGACGTTGCAGATCGACGAAGCCTACAAGCGGCTTACCGCACTGCGTGGGGCGATCGCGCAAGCCGACGCAATCGAAGAGATTCATGCCCGCACCGCCTCGTTCGCGAGCGAGGTGCTTCCGGCCTGTCAGGCGCTGCGTGAGGTTCTCGATGGACTTGAGGATCAGTGCGATGCTCGGCTGTGGCCGCTGCCGAAATACCGCGAGTTGCTTGCGCCGCTCGGATAAGCGCCGGACCGTCACCACTTGGATGGATTGATCATGAGCGACAGCGTAACGAAGCAGCCCCCGACCCCCACGCCCGCGTGGCGACGCGTCCACACGCAACTGCCGCAGAAAGTGGATGTGGCGATCATTGGCAGTGGGCCCGGTGGGTTGGTCGCAGCGGCGCTGCTTGCCCAGGCCGGTAAGTCGGTCGCGGTCTTCGAGGCACACTATGTCGCGGGCGGCTGTGCGACTCAGTTTCGTCGTGGGCCCAAGCACTCCCGGTATCACTTCGACGTCGGTCTGCACTACATCGGCGACTGTGATCGGGAGGGTACGATTCCTCGGATTCTCGACGAGGTATCGGTCCGAGTCGACTACGCGGCGATGGATCAAGACGGCTTCGATACGCTGATCTTTCCTGGCCTTCGGTTTCGGATTCCGGCCAGCCTGGATCTGTATCGCAAGCGTCTGCTTGAGCTATTTCCATCGCAGCGCACGCCGATCGATCGCTACGTGAAGCTGCTGTCGGCGGTGATGAAGGCGATGCGAGCGATCGAGCTTCACGACAAGCCATCGCTGTGGAAGATGTTGCCGCTGGCACTTGATGGGCTAAGGCTCGCGCCGTATCGACGAGCAACGATGAGCGAGTTGTTTGATGGCATCGGGGTGAGCGACATCAAGCTGCGCGCAGTGATCCTCGGGCAGAGCGGTGACTACGGGCTGCCACCAAGCCAGGTCAGCGCCTTGTTGCACCTCGGGCTGGCCGCACACTACTTTCGCGGTGCCTTCTATCCCAAAGGGGGAGGGCAGATCATCGCCGACCGACTGGCCGCTCGGGTAGAGTCGCTCGGCGGGCGGATTTGTCTGCGTCACACCATCGAAAAAATCCTCATCGAAAACGGTCGGGCGGTGGGCGTGCAGATTGCCGAGCGCGATGAAGAGCCGGTCAGGCAGGTGCGGGCCGATGTGGTGCTGTCGAACGCCGACTTTAAGCGGACGCTGCTCGACTTGGTTGGACCCGAACACTTGCCGAGTGAGTGGCTGACCCGCGCCCGTGACTCGAAGATGGCGGCGGCGCTATTTATGACCTTCCTTGGCGTGAAGGGCGACCTGCGCGACGACGGCATGCGCGCCACCAACTACTGGCAATACGACGAGTTCGACTTCGATGCGATCTACCAAGATGATCCGAGCCGGCCGCCGCAGGTGAAGGGTTGTTACATCACCAGCGCCAGCCTCAAAGACCCGGAACATGGGCTGCATCACGCTCCAGCGGGCGTTACCAATGTGGAGGTGATGACGATTGTGCCTGGTGCGGCCTCGCGCTGGGGCGTCAGTGACGCCGAAGTGCTGACCTGGGGCTACCGTCGCAATGAGCGCTATCACCAGATCAAGCAAGCCATCGAGGACGATTTGATAGGCAGGCTCGATCAGCAATTTCCGGGGACGGCGGCGCGGATCTGCTATCGCGAGTCCGCCACACCACTGAGCCACAGTCGCTTTACGCGGGCTTCTGACGGTTCGGGCTATGGTCTGGCTGCGACCCCGGATCAGTTTCTCGAGAAGCGGCCCGGCTATCGCGGACCGATCGAGGGTCTGTATCTCTGCGGTGCGTCGACGCGAGCGGGACATGGGATCTCGGGCGCGATGATGGGTGGATGTAAGGCCGCCCAGCGCATCCTTCGTCACAGCGATCGTCGCTGAATGTGGGCGGACGCGGTTACGGCCAAACCTTGTCTGTGGCCGTGTTTCCCATCGAAATACAGCGGAGCTGTTCCGGCTGAAGTCGTAGCTCGCACAGTAGGTTCGTCAGATAGTCTTCGGCCTGCGCAGTTGGTGTTCCATCATCACCGCGCACGCTTTCTATGGCAGGTAGCGGGCGCAGGACCGGCTGACATCGAGAGAGCAGCTCGGACAGACGCTTTTGGCGATGGAGGCTTGGCTGTTCGGCCAGCTTCATGTCGATAAGGCTGCCATCGCTGGCGACCACAAAATACTCCGCAAGATCCGTGGGAGCCTCATCGACATAGCGATACGCGTGACATAGCTGTAGCGGCCCCAGACCTTGCAGTCGGTCAAGACAAGTGAGAGCGAGTCCATCAATCCCACCGACAATACGCATTGCGTAACGAGCCGCGACCGCATCGAACCAACCGACCCGCATCGGTCCTTGCCACGGGTTTGTGACATTGTGCTGTTCGTCGAGTCGTGCCGTGAGTGAGTGCTCCTCGCTGACGAGTGGGCCGGGGCCGTGACGAGTCGCATAGGCCCGCAATAGACCCAGCCGCTGCGCGGGTCTGCCGTTGAGCAGTGAGAGCGCGTTGGCGAAGCTGGTGCGACTGGGGGTGACAAACGGAAAGAACCCGTGTACCGCGTCGAGCAGCGTGCCTTGAGCACCCTCGAAGATCACGGGCTGTTGCGGATCCTCGAGCGCCCGCTGTAGCTGCGAGTCATCGTCGAGGGTGATGCCCGAGTCCAAAAACCGCGCATATCCGATGGCGAGCCGAGTGGGCCAGTCACGCTGACCCAGTTCATCGAGGATCAATCGAGACTCGGTATGTTCTGTCGGTAGACGCAGGCCATCGACGATCTGCTCTGCCTGATCCAGTTTGACCAGTTGCAAAAATCGTAGCTTCTGGCGCAGTTGAACGGGATCGGTCAGGTCTTCGATGTACAGCGACGGTACGCTCGGATTTTGACTGTCCAACCACGCTTGGCCGACGCCGAGCCCACAACTGCCGTGACGGGCGCTACCTCGGCTCAGCTCGCGCAGTCGCCCGACTAGCTTGTGAAACGGCGTGACCAGCACGCTGCGACGCGACACGATGGTTCGTGCGAGCGGTTGAGACACGCCGAGCTCTTCCAAGTGGCCCGCCTCGCGCAGAAGCGCCAGCGGCTCAATCAGCATGAACGACGACAACAGTGTGGCGGTGTTGGGCACGAGCATGCCCGAGCCGAGCTGGGCAAAACAGTGGCTGCGGCCATCGGCCAGCACCACGTGGTGTGCCGCTTGGGGACCGCCGTTATAGCGAACCACCAGCGTTGGACGAGCGCTTCGCCGGACCCAGGCATCGACGAAGCTGCCCTTGCCTTCATCGCCGAGTCCAAGCCCCGCGACCACCGCGATGCGCGTCGAATGCTCCGTCAAGACAAGCTAGCTAAAAAGCCAGGCCCTTCTTTTGCTGAACCAGCTCGCCCTGCGCTTTGAGCAGAAGCTGGTTGGCTTCGTATAGCTCGCGGGTCCGGGTGCGAATCTGCGTCGCCAGCCGTTCGCGCTCGCGGGCCTCGTTTTCGAGCATTTTTTTGTACTTGTCTTGCACCAACGCTTCGTCGGTGACATCGCGCTGAATTTCCAGCGCTCCGACCGGACGATTGTTTTCGTCCAGGATCGGAATCGATGACAGCACGTAGCGCCTCGTTGGTGCATCATCGGGCAAGCCAATGGGCCTGCCATCGATCTCATCGAGACGGACCTGCCTGCCCTCGCGCCAACACTGCTGAGCGATGCAGCGCTCTTGGCAGATCGTCAGCCGCATTACCTCGTGACACTTCTTGGCTTTGAGCTGCCGCGCCTCGGGCCTTGGGAACAGCGAAAAGAAGGCCCGATTGTAGTCGACGATGTTCCGGTCGTTGTCGCAGATGAACCAGCTATCGATGACCACGTCCGAGGTCGCCTTAAATTGCTGGATGAACCGCTCCAAGGCTGGGTGCATACGCACGATCGTAGCGAGGATTGACCGGCGGGGCAAGGGTGCGTAGACTCGGGGTAATGCCGAGCCAGCGCGGTGCGTCGATTAGCGTAAAGATGATCTCCACCACCCTGGTGCTGATCATGTTCATTACGGCCCTGCTCGGGGTGACGAGTACGTACTACGGGCGACGGGCTTTCGATGAAGCAGCCCAGAAGCTCTCCGAGGCGTACGATTCTGCACTGGGCGCACGAGCCCAGACCTTGACGGCGGCCATGTCCGAAAGTGCGAGAGCGGCGCTCATGCAGTCGGACTACAGCAGCTTGAAGACGTTTGTGCCCAAGGCTGCCAAGACCGATCCCGATGTGACCGCGCTGTACGTCATCAGCGACACCGGCTACGTTGCCGCACACAGTGACGAGCGCTGGAATGACGCCGAAAAGAAGATCACCGAAGTCGATCCGGTGCTCGGGCCCGAGCTGGAAAAGCTGACCAAGCCGCTCGAAAAGACCATCGAAGTCGACGTGGGCGGAGTGAAAGACACCCGCCGCTTGTTTGCGCGTCCCGTCGTCACCGATCAGGGCAAGAAGTTCGGCACCCTGGTCGTGATTTACAGCATGGCGTCGCTGAAGAACCAGCTTCGCTCGATCGAGGAATACAAGCTGGCGCAGGGCCAGGCCTTCATGGTCCAGGTCTCGGTGCTCGGTCTGGTGTTCCTGGTGCTGGCAGCGGGAATCTCCGTGTTCCAGAGCTTGCGCATCACGCGGCCGATTCAGCAGCTTGCCCAGCGGGCCGATCAGATTGCCCGTGGTGATCTGACCACTCGCGTCGAGATCCAGTCTCCCGATGAAATAGGCCTCCTCGCCGAGAACTTCAACTTTATGGCCGACCGATTGCAAGTGCTGCTGGAAGAGACGGCGGCCAAAGCGGTCCTCGAAAAAGAGCTTGAGCTGGCCCGGACGATTCAAGAGACGCTGGTTCCGACGGCAGATGTCATCCAGCGCGGTCCGGTGCAGGTGGTCGGTCACTTCCAACCAGCTACGCAGTGCGGAGGCGACTGGTGGGCGGTCTATGATCTGCCCGGCGATAAGGTTCTGCTCATCATCGGCGACGTGACGGGTCACGGTGTGCCGGCTGCCATGATTACTGCTGCTGCCAAAGCGGCCTGCGATGTGGGTCGGGCTCTGGAGGGCGCACGCATCACTGCTTCGCGCATCCTGGAGATCATGAACCACGCGATCTACGAAAGCGCCCGTCGCAAGTTCGTCATGACCTGCTTTGCTTGCGTGATTGATCAAAAGAGCCTGGTCATCACCTACGCCAATGCGGGTCACAACTTCCCATACCTATATCGCCAGCCGAGCACGCTCAAGGAAGGCGAGTCGCCCTTTACCGTCCTTATGTCGCGTGGCAACCGACTCGGTGACGTCCCCGAGTCGACCTTCACCGAAAACACCCAGCAGCTTCGTTCGGGCGACAAGATCGTGTTCTTCACCGATGGGCTCATCGAGTGCGAGAACCCGAATAACGAGGAATACGGCGAAAAGCGACTTCGCCAGGCGATCGGTCAGACGGGCGATCTTCAGCCTGCCGCGATGCGGGATGCGCTGATGGCGCAGGCCGCGCAGTTTTATGCCGACAAGCCGCGCAAGGACGACATCACCTTGCTCATCACCCAAATCGCCTAGCCACTCCGATACCTCCGCATCTCTCCGTCTGCTACCTAACGTTCCGATTTCCTTCGCACCTTCCGTTTTCTGCTCGGCACCATCGCAACAAGCACCTAGAGTCCTTTGGCGTGCGACCCTAAAATCGCACCATGCTACAAGAGCTTTCACCCGGCAGCTTGGTCGCCGAGCGGTTCGAGGTCGAGCGGCTGGCGGGTAGTGGGGGAATGGGCGCGGTTTATCGGGCCATCGATCGGAGGACGCAGCAGCCGGTCGCGGTCAAGGTTCTGTTCGATGGGGCGGACAAGGCTCGCTTTCATCGCGAGGCGCTGCTCCTCGCGGAGCTTCAGCATCCCGGCATCGTGGGCTACGTCTCACATGGGCACATGGACAGCGGCAGTCCCTATTTGGCCATGCAGTGGCTGGCCGGGCAGGATCTGGCCGACCGACTGCGTAGTGGTGGACTCAGCCTTCAAGAGACGCTGGTACTTACCCGGCGCGTGGCCGAGGCCTTGTCCGTCGCTCATCAGCGCGGCGTCGTACATCGTGACATCAAGCCGTCGAACCTGTTTTTGGTGGATGGGGATCCCGCCAAAGTGGTGCTGCTCGATTTTGGGATTGCGCGGCGCGGCTTCGGTGGTCGATCGGCTGCGATGACCCGCACTGGCGCGATTGTCGGCACTCCCGAATACATGGCCCCAGAGCAAGCGCGTGGGCTGTCGCAGCTCAGCCTGGCCGCCGACGTCTTTTCGCTCGGCTGCGTGTTCCACGAGTGTTTGACGGGCGGCCCGCCGTTTGTGGCCGCTCACGTGGCCGCCGTGCTGGCCAAGATCCTGTTCGAGGACGCGCCACCGCTGCGATCTGTGCGACCCGAGCTGCCGATGGCGCTGGAGGATCTGCTCCGGCGGATGCTGCACAAAGATCCGACGCTGCGCATTGCCGATGGGCGCGCAGTGCTGACCGAGCTGCTGGCCTTGCCCGAGCTACCAACCCTGCAGGGACCGGCCTTCGAGCGGGTGGCGGTGTCCCCATCGATTCGTGCGGACGAGCAGCAGCTCGTGAGTGTGCTCCTGGTGAGCGATGCCCATGAGGTGTCTTCGCTGGCTACGATGGCGCAGGCCGATGATGTGGTGCAAAAAACGCGGCTGGGGGCGCGGCGTTCGCTGCTGGCTCCCTCGGGGTTGATCTTAGAGCGGTTGGCCGATGGATCGCTGCTGGGGACGCTACACCAGCTTGGCGCGGGGGCTGCGACGGACATGGCAGGACGGGCGGCGCGGGCGGCGCTCGTGATCCATGAGCGCTGGGGCGAAGCGGTGATTGCGATTGCGACCGGCAAAGGCATGCTGGCCGGGGATGTCCCCGTTGGGGAAGCGGTCGAACGGGCGGCGGTGCTGCTTCGCCAGCGAACGACGGGAGGTGGCCCGCACGCGGTGCTGCTGGATGAGCTGACGGCAAGGCTGCTCGATAGTCGGTTTGACCTGGAGCGGCTGGATGCGCACGCCTTCGCGTTGGTCGGTGAGCGGCTTTCGATCGACGAGTCGCGCAAGCTGCTCGGCAAGCCCACGCCGTGTGTCGGTCGAGAGCAGGAGCTGCTCGCGCTGTCGGCGGTCCTTCACACCTGCATCGAGGAGTCGACGCCTCGGGTCGCGCTGGTGGTGGCACCGGCGGGTGTGGGCAAGTCACGGCTGCGGCACGAGTTTCTGCGACGGATTTCTGTCGGAGAGACCCCGATCACGGTGCTGTTTGGACGCGGCGATGCGATGAATCCCGGCGCACCGTACGGACTGTGGGCAGCGGTGCTGCGTGGGCTGTGTGGACGACTGGACGGGGCGATCGCGGAGCAGGCGTGGAAGCGCCTTCATGAACAGACCACCAGCTATGTCGGAGAGAAAGAGGCCCCGCGAGTGACCGCATTTTTGGCAGAGCTGGCCGGGCTTGAGCCATCGGTGGACAAGTATCCGCCCCTGCATGCAGCGCGGCTCGATGGACGGCTGTTTTTTGAGCAGTCTTCCTTGGCCATGAGTGACTTTTTGCGCGGCGCTTGCGCGGTCCAGCCGGTGCTGCTGGTGCTCGAAGACCTGCAGTGGGGCGATTCGCAGAGCCTTGAGCTGACCGAGGTGGTGTTGCGCGCTCTTCCCGATTCGCCGCTGATGGTGCTCTGCCTGGCGCGGCCCGAGTTTGAGAGTGGTCTGCCGAAGCTTGGCAAAGATCGTGGTCTGCAAGAAATTTACCTCGGCGGGCTCGGAAAACGGGCGTCCGAGCGGCTGGTTCAGAACATCTTGGGCGCGAAGGTGCCGTCGCGAGCGGTGCAGCGCATCGTGGAGCAAGCGGCGGGCAACGCGCTCTATCTGGAAGAGCTGATTCGGGCCTTTGCCGAAGGAAAGACCGAGCAGCTACCCGACACCGTACTGGCGATGCTGCAAGCGCGCATTGGCCGTCTGAGCAGCGAGCAGCGACGGGTGCTGCGAGTCGCCAGCATCTTCGGCGATACCTTTTTTCGCGGCGGGGTGCAGTCCCTGCTCGGACACGGCAGCTCAACGGATAACACCGAGCACATCGACCAGGTGCTGCGGGAGCTTGGCGATGCCGAGATCATCGAACGCCACCGCGACAGCCACCATCCCGGGGAGGTCGAGTACGGCATTCGTCATGCGCTGCTCCGCGAGGCCGCCTACAGCCTGCTGACCGATGAGGATCGCCAGCTTGGCCATCGGTTGTGTGCCGAATTTCTGCTGCGCTTGGGAGAAACGGACGATGCGGTGCTGGCTCGTCACTTCGAACTAGGCGGTGATCCGGACCGTGCCATCTGGCACTACATCGACGCGGCATCTGATTGTTGGAAGCGTGGTGGACTCGATCACGCCGCGCAGCAGTGCCTGGCGGCAGTGCGGTGCGGTGCCAGTGGCGAGTCGCTCGGTGCCGTGCGCTGCTTGCAGGCTCAGCTCGAGCTGTTTGGCAACCGCTTGCCCACGGCGTTTTCGTGTGCGCAAGAGGCGCTGGCACTGTCTGTGCCCGGTAGTCGCTTCTACTACTGGTCGCTGTTCGGCTACTTGGGGGCGGCCACGCTGTCGGGCCGGATGGACGTGGTGATGGATGTCATGCGCGACTTCGGCCACACGCTGCCCGAGCGCGATGCCGCCTGGTACTTCCAAGAGGTCGCGTCCCTGATTGGCCAGCTCTGTGTCTACTTGGCGCTGCGTGACAAAGCGCAACAGACACTTGGACAGATGAAAGCGGTCTGTGACCTGTTCGATGGCGATCCGCAACGGCCGCTCTATCACGCGGGCTGGCAGCGCGCCCAGTCGGCGTTCGAGATGTACCTGAACGACCGGCCGTTTTTGTCCCAAGAGCTGCTTCACGAAGCCCGTGAGACCTACCTGCGCTTTGGCCAGCGGCGAATGGCGGCACTGGTGCTGCTCGATATCGCGGTAAATGAGGTCTGCTTAGGCAACGGTCCCGAAGCCATCCGGCTGAGCGAGCAGGTGGTCGAGCAGGCCGTGAACTTGGACGATGAGTACCTGCGCTTTGGTGCCGAGATGATGCGCTGCGGCGGGCTGCTGTGGGGAAACGACGTGCACACCCACTGGGACTCGATGCGGGGGCGGTTGGAAGCAATCCTTTTCGAGGCCAAAGACGACCAGATACGGCGAGGCCAGACCCTGTCATTTTTGGCCGCAGGATACTTTCTCAACCAGGACTATGAAGCGGCGGTTCGGTACTATCGCGAGGCCACCGAGGTGCTTCAGATGCTGCCTGCGGTGTTGTCGTTTTCGCAGGCCTGCTTGGCTTCATCGCTTCTGCGCTTGCACAAGCTGGAGGAAGCGGCGCAAGTGGCCGAGCAGGCCACGCTCACGCAGTCTCTGTTCGATGACGGCGGGCCGTACGCAGCGGCGGTGTGGCTGGTGCGTGCCGAGACGCACTTTGCCTTGGGCGAGGAGTCGCAAGGTCTTGTGGTGTTGCGGCGGGCGGTGACGCTGCTCCGGCTCCGGCTGGCGCAAGCACCTTCAGAGGAAAGACGGCAGATGCTGAAGAACGCGGTCGTGCAACACCGGGAGCTTCAGCAGTTGTGTACGTCGCGACTCGGTGAAGAAGTCTAGCCACCACCATCCCTGCCCGCGTCCATTTCCAGTCGCCAACCATCTGTCCAAACCGCGTCGTTTGACAGGGGCTGCCGTGCTCTGTTTCGATAACCGGTACTAACTTCTTTGCGATCGGAGACCACGGGATGGCGACATTTGTGCTGGTTCATGGCGCGTTCACGGGTGGGTGGCACTGGCAGCGGGTCCGGCGTCAACTACAGAAGGCCGGGCATGAGGTCTACACCCCGACCCTGACCGGCGCAGGCGAGCGAGGACACTTGCTTAGCCGAGACATTCGCTTGGCCGTACACGTCAAGGACGTGACCTCGCTTTTGTTCCATGAGGATCTGCACGACGTAGTGCTAGTCGGTCATAGCTACGGCGGGGTGGTCATCACTGCCGTGGCCGAGCAGGCCGCCGATCGCATCAAGCAGCTTGTGTACTTGGACGCCACCGTCCCGGCGCACGGTCAGGCGGCCACGGGGGCCTTTACCGAAGGCACCGCCGATGTGCTGAGCCAGATGTCGAGTGGTACCGATTGGCTGCTTCCGGCGCTGCCGCTGTCTGCTGTCGGCGTGTCCCTGCCCGCCGATGTCGAGTGGATGACGCCTCGGCGTGGTCCTCATCCGCTGGCGACGCTACATGAGCCGGTTCACCTGGAAAGCGAAGCCGCTCGGCGCTTGCCCCGCTCGTACATTCGCTGTACCCAGCGGCAAGGGCTGGTCGGGCTGTTTGGCGTTGATCCGCTGGCCCCGTTTTATGCCAAGGCGGTGGCCGAAGGCTGGCCGGTTCGGGATCTCGACAGTGGTCACGATGCGATGGTGACGGTGCCGATCCAAGTGGCCGAGGTGCTTGCGGACTTGGCATGAGTCAAACGGACTATCGTGACGCGCAGATCGTCGCTCTGGCCGCGAGGGTTCGCGAGCTAGAGGAGCGTGAGATCCGCTCAGAGGGTCGCTTCCATGCCCTCATCCAGAGCCTGGATGTCGGAATCGTCGTGCAAGGGCCGAAGACCGAGATCCTGCTGTGCAACCCCAAGGCGCTGGAGCTGCTCGGGCTGTCCGAAAACCAGCTTCGCGGGCTGTCTTCGTTCGATCCCAACTGGAACATCCTCACCGAGGACGGCAGACCGTTCGCGCCAGAGGATCGACCCGTTGCCCAGGCCATCAAGACCAAGCGGCCCGTTCAAGATGTGGTGATCGGGGTTCAGCCTCGCCAGCACTCCCATCGCGTGTGGCTGCTGGTCAATGCCGTGCCTCAGCTCGATGAATCAGGTGGGATTGTTCAGGTGGTGGCGACCTTTACCAACATCACCGCCTATCGTCACGCCGCCGAGCTGATTCGCGAAAAGGAGCGCCACATTGCCGAGCTGGCGACGCCGCTGGTGCCGCTCGGTCATGGCGTGGTGCTGCTGCCGCTGCTGGGGACGGTCGATGCCGAGCGGGTCGGACGGATGATCGAGGTGATGCTGGACGGCGTGGTGGCTCGACGGGCGCGAATCGTGATGCTCGACATCACCGGCGTCACCACCATGGACTCGCAGCTCGCGGTCGGGATTGTGAAGGCGGCGCAAGCGGTCAGGCTGCTTGGGGCGAGGCTGTGGCTGACGGGAGTGCGGGGGCAGGTGGCGCAAGAGCTGGTGCGCCTCGACGCCGATCTGAGTTCGATCACAACGCGGGCGACGCTGGCCCAGGCCATCGGCGAAGCCCTGCGAGCAAGCTAGGCGAGGGCGGCGACGGCGGCTTTGACTTCGTCGTAGTTTGGCTCGACCCCGGGGTTCGGGGCGACCCAGGCATAGCGGATGGTGCCGCTGCCATCCACGACAAACACCGAGCGCTTGGCGGCGGTGTAGCCAGTCAGGCCAGCGAAGTCGTCGTGGGCGATGCCGTAGGCGCGGACGGCCTTGCGGTCGTAGTCGGACAGGATCGGGAAGTTCAGGCCGTTCTTTTCGGCGAAGGCGGCGTTCGTAAACGGCGCGTCGACGTCAATGCCGAGCACGGTGGCGCCGACATCGTTGAAGGCCGCGATCGAGTCGCGGAAGCTGCACAGCTCTTTGGTGCAGACGCCGGTGAAGGCCGCCGGGATGAACACCAGCACGACGGTCTTGCCCGCAAAGTCAGACAGCGACACCGGCTTCCGGGCCGTGTCGATGAGGGTGAAGCTGGGGGCTTTTTGCGCGGTTTCGAGCATGAACAGACTCTCCTAGTGAGGGTTTCTGAAGTGGACGTTAGATGCGGGCCATGCTCGCAACGCTGCACCAGCCTGTCAATCAGCCATCACAAGTCAAAAACAGCAGTTCCCAGTCAGCGCAGAGACTCTGCGAGTACCGAGCGGTACTCTGGGTGTTGCGCGGGGTACTTGAAGAGTTGCGCGGGGTACTTGAAGAGTTGCGCGGGGTACTTGAAGCGTTGCGGAGCGGTACTCTGGGTGTTGCGCAGGGTACTTGAAGAGTTGCGGAGAGGAACTCGCAGCGTTGCGCGGGGTACTCGCACAGTGGCGGAGCGGTACTTGGGGAGTACCGAGCGGTACTTGGGGAGTACCGAGCGGTACGTGGCTAGAGGGTCGCGAGGACTTCGGCGGCGGCGGCGAGGGTGGCGGTGATGTCTTCGTCCGTGTGAGCGGCGGAGACGAAGGCGGCCTCGAACTGCGAAGGGGGCAGGTAGATGCCACGATTGAGCATGCCGTGGAAAAAGCGAGCAAAGCGTCCGGTGTCGGCGCGCTTGGCATCGTCGTAGTTGCGGACCGGCTCGCCGGTAAAGAACAGCGTGAACATCGAGCCGACCTGATTGACCACCGCCGGAATGTTCGCCTGGTGACACAGCGCGAGCAGTCCCTGGGCGATGCGGGTGCTCGTCTGCTCCAGGCGCTCGTAGATGCTGGCGTCGTCGAGTAGTTCCAGCATGGCTTGACCGGCGGCCACCGCGAGCGGGTTGCCCGACAGCGTTCCGGCCTGATAGACCGGCCCGAGCGGCGCGATCTTGTCCATGATCTCGGCCCGACCCCCATACGCTGCGGCAGGGAGTCCTCCACCCACAATTTTGCCCAGGCAGGTGAGATCAGGACGGATGCCGTAGCGCTCTTGGGCCCCACCTTTGGCAACGCGGAAGCCTGTCATGACCTCGTCAAAGATGAGGATGGTGCCGTGCTGCAAGGTGAGCGTGCGGAGCAGCTCCAGATAGCCGGGCGCGGGTGGAACACAGCCCATGTTGCCGCAAACGGGCTCGATGATGACGGCGGCGATCTCGCTTGTGCCATCGGCGCTGCGGTGGTCTCGGAAGACCGCTTCGATCGCGGCCACGTCGTTCCATGGCACGGTCAGCGTATCGCGGGCGGCCCCGTCCGTGACGCCGGCGGTTCCGGGCAGACCGAGCGTGGCGGCACCGGAGCCGGCGGCAACCAGCAAGCTGTCGGCATGGCCGTGATAGGCACCGTCGTGCTTGACGATCTTGGAGCGGCCGGTGGCCCCTCGGGCAAGGCGCAGCGCCGACATGGTGGCTTCGGTGCCCGACGACACCATCCGGACCTTGTCCATCGATGGGATGCGGCTGGTGAGAAGCTCGGCGAAGCGCACCTCGCGCTCGGTCGGGGCCCCGAACGAAAAGCCTTGCTGGGCGGCGGCGGTGATGGCGGCCAAGACCTGCGGCTGCGCGTGGCCGAGGATCATCGGTCCCCACGAGCCGACATAGTCGATGTAGCGGTTGCCGTCGACATCGGTGAGCTGGCTGCCGCTCCCGGAGGCAAAGAACACCGGATCGCCGCCGACGCCTCGGAAGGCGCGGACCGGCGAGTTGACGCCGCCCGGGATGGTCTGCTTGGCGCGTGCAAACAGCTCCTGCGAGCGAGGACGGGACAGAGAGGATGAATCGGGCTTGCTCTTTTCGCTCATGGCTTGGTTATGAGAGAGTAACCAAGGGGCACCATGGATTGTCGGGGATTCTTGCTGGTCCTGGCCGTGCTGCTGGGCGGTTCCGGGTGCGTGCAGCTTGGCCCTGCGACGCTCGGCCTTCAGCAGCGTGACTTCAACGAAGCCATTGTGCGGGCGCAAAACGAGCAGCTCCTGCTCAACTTGGTCCGGCTGCGCTATCGCGACAATCCCTACTTTGTTGAGGTCAGTGGCATTACCTCGCAGCAGACACTCGGGGCGTCGGCGGGAATTGGCACCGACTTTTCGGTGAGTACCGATCCGCTGCGCAGCCTGGTAAAGCCGAG
>ERZ724517.865-NODE-865-length-17740-cov-5.443200_pt1 | contig 17740 bp, 13 predicted proteins | sample MGYA00376050_ERZ724517 | MGnify/ENA primary metagenome ERZ724517 (study PRJEB28724, sample SAMN07190886) | activated sludge metagenome | isolation source: activated sludge of sewage treatment plant in Hong Hong | place: USA: Christiansburg, Virginia | collected... | reverse complement strand
TTAGCACAACCAATTGTTGTGGTGAAATTTGCCGTTGGAGCAAAACCATTAATAGTTACAATGATAGTATCTTTTGCAACACAATTATTGGTATTAGTTACTATAACAGAGTATTGCCCACTATTTGTAATAAGTAACGAATCATTAATTGAACCTGTACTCCATGTATATGATAAAGATGAACTTAAACCAGACGTTAATGTAATGGAGTTTCCTGAACATAAAGGAATATCGGGCCCCAGTGAACCAGTTACAGGAAAATTATCAATTGTAATTTTAACTGTATCAGAAGTAATGGTGCAGCTGTATGAGTCTGTTATATTAACATAATAGTTTCCAGCTTGGGTAATTGTAAAAACAGAATCTGTAGTTGATACATCTTGCCAAAGAAACGTGTAATTTGATTCAGCTAATTGGGTGTCCCATTTTAATTGATTGCCAGTACAAATTACATTTTGAGTAGGGAGATGATAATTTGGAAAATTCACTAAAATGGTGTCGCTTGTAACCATTCCAAAACTACTAGTAGCTCTTACCCAATATTTACCACTTTTATTTACTGATATGGTGGGTGTATTAGCTCCATTTGACCATAAGTAATCTACAAAAGAAGAGTTTGTTGTAATTATAGTATCACAAAAAGAGTTTGTAACAGTTATATCTGCTGGTAATTTAACAGGAGGTGCATATTTAGCGTTTAAATATTGCTCTACTTGATTTACCTGAACAGGGCTAAGGGCTTGATTGTAAATAATTAATTCTGCCAAATCGCCATTCCAAAACCTTCCTGCTAAATTTCTATCAGTACCAAAATTATCAGCTGTTACAGTTCCAGTAGTTACTAAACTAACAAGCGAAAATTGTGCGGGCAGCGGAGTTACTGTTCCGTTAACTGCATTAAAATTAAGGTTTGTAATACCATTTAAAACACCAGTGGCAGCATCAGGATTGCTCCAAATGTATTTCTGACTACCACGATGAAAATTATATGCACCCGCACTTGTGTGCCCAAGTAATGGTCTAGCAGCAGGAAGCCCTGGGTTTTCTTTAATTACCCAAAACACAGTTCGGATATCTGAAATAGCATTAAATTTCAAGAAGTCATCTATCGAATCAAATTTAACGGTCTTGTGTCCATTTAAAAAAGTAGATGAAATAATTGGCTGCTGCGAAATAGTTGATTGAATAGCATGATTAAAATTACCACTTAAATCGTAGAGTGTATCTACCTTTGATAAGGGTGCAGATTTTGCACAATCAGCCATTACCCATAATTTTAATCCTGAAAAACTTTGCGGAATAGTAGAGTTGTAACTTGTAGAAGACTGTATAGGTTTAATGATTGAATCTTTACAGCCAGCACTATTGGTTACAATTAACTTTACATTATAAATAGCTGGACTTGTGAAAAGATGCTTTGGAGAATAAATGTTAGATGTATTATTTATACCACTGGGCGTATCACCAAAATTCCAGGAAGAAGCAGTGATAGAATAACCACCAAGACTCGTACTTTGATTAACAAATGCTGTACTATCGTTTTGACAAAAACTAGCACTTGTAAAATCAGGTGTCGGTGTAGGAGAAATGGTTATGGTTTTAATAATTGATTGCTGACAGCCTGCATTAGTTATAACCTGTAAACTAACAAAGTAAGTTCCTGAAGTAGTATAAGTATGCGAAGGGTTTGTGAGCGTTGAGGTATTAGATGCTGATAGATCACCAAAACTCCAATTAGTAGCTGTAATGGTATTGCCACCTGGTGGAGTAGATAAATTTGTAAACGTAACAGCAGAATTAATACAGCCGTTATTGAATGAAAAATCAGCGGTTGGGGCCTGGCCTAATATCGTAACACTAATGGTATCAACTGCCACACAATTGTTTGTATTGGTTACTGTTACAGAGTATTGTCCGGATGTAGTTATTAATAATGAATCATTCACAGAACCCGTACTCCACAAATATGTTAACGAAGGACTTGCGCCTGCAGTAAGGGTAATTAAATTTCCTGAGCATAGAGATACATCAGGACCTAATGAAGCGCTGATTGGAAATGTATCTTCAGAAACATTAATAGTGTTAGAAGAAATTGAACAACCAAAAGCGTCATTCACCGTTACATAATACGGCCCCGGTTGATATATTTTAAAGAGGGAATCAGTGGCGCTGTTTTGCCATGTAAATGTAAATTCTGATTTTGGTAACTGTGTATTCCAAATTAATGTATCGTTTGAGCAAAAATAATTTTTTGTAGGATTCACAAGTGTTGGATATTGAACCAAAATAGTATCACTAGAAACGACTCCAAAAACACTGGTTGTTCTTACCCAGTATTTACCACTTTGATTAACTGCAATTGTAGGAGTAGTAAGCCCGTTTGACCATAAATAATCTACAAATGAAGTGTTAGTAGTAAGTGTGGTATCGCAAAACGAATTAACTATTGTAATATCTGGGGGCAGTATAACAGGTGGTGCATATTTATCATTGAGATACTGTTCAACTTGATTTACCTCTGCAGGAGTAAGGGCTTGATTGTATATAATTAATTCGGCTAAATCGCCGTTCCAAAATCTTCCTGGTACATTTCTATCATTTCCAAAATTATCGGCGGGTACATTGCCGGTTGTAACTAGACTAATCAATGAAAATTGTGAGGGCAGAGGGGTTACTGACCCATTAATCGAACTGAAGTTAAGTTTAGTATTTCCGTTATAAACATTGGGGTCAGTTGCACCAATGCCAAACCATATGTTTCCACCTGTACCTCTATGGAATTCATAAGAACCAATATTACCTAATAATGGCCGTGCAGCAGGTGTTCCTGGATTTTCTTTAACTACCCAAAACACGGTTCGTATATCAGAAACAGGAAAAAATTTTATGTAATCGTCGAGGTTATCAAAACTAATGGTTTTATGGCCATTTAAAAAAGAAGCATTCGTAATAGGTTGTTGGGAAGCATTTAATTGAACGGCATGGTTAGAATTTCCGCTTAAATCATAAACCGTGTCAACTTGATTTAAAACCGAGTGACTGGAATCCCCTACAAACCAGCATTTTAGGTTACTCAAAATTGGTAAGTTTTGAGCAAATCCATTTATCCCAGTTAATACAAGAATGTAAAATAGCAGTTTATTGAATTTCATAAATTAACTTACAAATGCCCTCATTAATGAATACTAATTTACGAATAATTACTGAAAACAGTTGTTAAATATAATAATCTTTAAAATCAATAACGAGTGGTTTTAGTTTAAAATTTAACAGTTTGTAATGTCTTGTTATGAATGATGTAAATGTTGATATTTGTGCTAAATAATTTCAGGTTTATGAGGATATTTTTTTAATTTTAAATCTGTAAGCATTGACTTAAATAAATAATTGATACTAAAATATTATTGAAATGAATTTTGATGGAAAATCAATACTAATAACAGGAGGAACAGGATCGTTAGGAAAAGAATTAACTAAAACAATTTTAGGTATTTGCCCCGAAATTAAACGATTAGTTATTTTTTCGAGAGATGAGCAAAAGCAATATCAAATGGCTCAGGAGTTTCCTGAATCAAAATATAAAGGAATAAGATATTTCATTGGTGATGTAAGAGATTTTGATAGATTAAAAAGAGCTATGGATGGTATTGATTATGTTATTCATGCTGCGGCAATGAAACATGTTCATATTGCAGAGTATAATCCTGATGAGTGTGTGAAAACAAATATTGGTGGTGCTGAAAATGTAATTAGAGCTTGTTTAGAGACCAAGGTTTCTAATATTGTAGCACTTTCTACTGATAAAGCGTGTGCGCCAATTAATTTATATGGAGCAACAAAATTGACATCAGATAAGTTGTTTATTGCTGCCAATAATGTAAGAGGAAACAGAGATATTAAATTTTCGGTTGTAAGATATGGAAATGTAATGGGTTCAAACGGATCTGTAATCCCGTTTTTTTTAAATAAGAAAAAAGAAGGCGTTTTGCCAATCACAGACCCAACAATGACTCGTTTTAATATTTCGTTAAAAGGGGGCGTTGATATGGTTTTACATGCTCTTGAAACAGCTTGGGGAGGCGAATTGTTTGTACCTAAAATCCCATCATATAAAATTATGGATGTGGCAAAAGCTATTGGTCCAAATTGCGAACATGTCATCTCTGGAATTAGACCTGGAGAAAAAATTCATGAAGAAATGATTACAAGTTCAGATTCATTTACAACGTATGATTTAGGAAAATATTTTGTGATCTTACCTCAGGTTCCAAGCTTCAAACTAAATGATTACATCAAGCAATTTAACGCAAAGATAGTTCCGCAGGGATTTAATTATACATCTGGCGATAATACAGAGTGGGAAACAATTGATAGTTTAAGAAAGTTAATTGTTGAACATGTTGATCCAAATTTTATTCCATAACAATGATTCCCTACGGAAGACAACATATTAGTGAAGATGATATACGTGCTGTTGTTGATGCACTAAATTCAGATTTTTTAACGCAAGGTCCAAAGATAGCGGCTTTTGAAAAAGCTTTTGCTGAGTATATTGGTTGTAGATATGCAGTTGCTGTTTCAAATGGTACAGCCGCATTACATTTATGCGCCTTGGCTTTAAATGTTAATGAAACGACACGAGTAATTACTACCCCAATTACATTTGCAGCTTCTGCAAATTGTGTTCGTTATTGTGGTGGCGAAGTTTATTTTGCAGATATAGATCCAGATACATTTTTATTGGATATCAATAAAGTAAGAGCTCTTCTGGAAAGTCATCCTAAAGGTTTTTTTAAAGGAATAATACCTGTTGATTTTGCAGGAAATGCAGTCGATTTAGAAGCCTTTAAAAAATTAGCTATTGAATTTGACTGTTGGATAATTGAAGATGCCTGTCATGCACCTGGAGGTTTTTTTAGAGATAGTTCAAGGCATCAACAACATTGCGGAAATGGTAATTTTGCTGATTTGGCTATATTTTCTTTTCATCCTGTAAAGCATATCGCTTGTGGAGAAGGCGGAATGATCACAACAAATGATGAGTCTTTGTACAATAAGCTATTAACTCTTAGAACTCATGGTATCACTAAAGATGCTGCCAAGCTTCATGAAAACCATGGAGGATGGTATTATGAAATGCAAGAGTTGGGGTTTAATTACAGATTAACTGATTTTCAGGCAGCTTTAGGTATATCTCAATTATCAAGGGCTAACCAAGGTTTGGATAGACGACATGCTATTGCAAAAAAATATGACTCAGCATTTAAAGACCAATCATTTATTTTAAGTAAGTCCAGATTTGTTGAAGGACATGCTTTTCACTTGTATATCATCAGAGTAGGAAACAGAAAAGGATTATATGACTATTTGAAAGAGAAAAATATTTTTGCTCAGGTTCATTACATTCCTGTTCATTTGCAACCTTACTATAAATCTTTAGGCTCAAAAAAAGGAGATTTTCCATTGGCTGAAAGCTATTATGATGAATGTCTTAGTCTCCCAATGTATCCGACTTTAACTGACGAAGAGCAAAACTTTGTTATACAAACCATTTTTGACTTTCATAAAAAAGGGATATAAAATAAGTATAACATGATTTTTAATTCATTAGAATTCCTACTTTTTTTTCCTATAGTAAGCATTCTGTACTTTTTATTGCCCCATAAATTTAGATGGTTGTTGTTGCTATTGGCAAGTTGCTATTTTTATATGGCATTTATTCCAATTTACATTCTCATTCTTTTCTTCACTATTATAGTAGATTACTATGCAGGTATCCTTATCGAAAATGCTGAGATTAAACGTAAAAAAACGTACTTGTTGCTTAGTGTTTTTGTAAACATTGGCACTTTAATGATCTTTAAGTACTATAATTTTTTTATTGATAATATCAACGAGTCTTTCTCATTATTAAATTCATCAATATCGCTCCCGGTTTTGAGTTTAATTTTGCCGATAGGTTTATCTTTTCACACATTTCAAGCTTTAAGTTATACCATTGAAGTATATAGAGGTAATCAAAAAGCAGAACGGCATTTTGGTATATATGCATTATATGTTATGTTTTATCCGCAATTAGTTGCAGGACCAATTGAAAGACCTCAAAATATTTTACATCAATTTCATGAAAAAAAATATTTCTCATCAGAATTTTTAATAAGTGGTTTACGATTGATGCTATGGGGCTTTTTCAAAAAAGTGGTTATTGCCGATCGATTATCAGTGTATGTAAATGGAGTGTTTGATAATGCAGATGAATACGGTTCACTTAATTTAATAATTGCAGCAGTTTTTTTTAGTATTGAAATTTATTGTGATTTTTCCGGTTATTCCGATATCGCTATTGGATCGGCAAAGGTTATGGGTTTTGACTTAATGACAAATTTTAATCGACCTTATTTTTCAAAAAATATAAAAGAGTTTTGGTCTAGGTGGCATATATCCCTTTCTACCTGGTTTAGAGACTATGTGTACATTCCTTTGGGAGGCAACAGAGGCTCTAAATTCAAAAAATATCGTAATGTGTTTATTGTATTTGTATTAAGTGGGTTTTGGCACGGAGCAAACTGGACATTTATTTTGTGGGGCCTTATACATGCTATTTTGAATATGCTTTATATGGCATTTCATAAACAAAGAACTTATTCTATTTTCCGGAAAGGCTTAGCTATTATAAGCACATTTATATTAGTTACTATCGCCTGGATTCCCTTTAGAGCTAGTACAATAAAAGATACTATATATTTTATTAAAAACATGTTTAGTAGTAATCAACATTATGTTAGCGTAGTTACAGATAAGTCACATCACGAATTTGGAGCTACTAGTTTTTTTATTTCTTTGATATCAATTGCGTTATTATTTTTAGTGGAAAACTACAATAATGTGAGACTCGATGGCTTTAATAAACACAAAAAATTAGACGTAGCTTTTTGTACAGTTTTTTTAATTATGGTTTTAGTTTTTGGTGTTTTTCAAAAGCAAAGTTTTATTTATTTTCAATTTTAGATGCATTATTTAAAACGCTCTCTATATATATTAATTTGCTTATATGTTATAAGCTTGTTAATGTATTATGCTTTTGAAAAGGGATACAAATATTATTTTGTAGATAAAACAAAAAGAATGACTGAGCTTTTTGAAAAATCCACTGATTATGATGTTATTTTTATTGGCTCTTCAAGAGTGCATTTACATGTTAATCCAAAAATATTTGATTCAATAACTCATCTTAGATCTTATAATGCAGGAATGGAAGGCGCCAATATTTCTGAATATAAAATGGTACTAGATGCTTATTTAGTGAATCATCCATCACCTAAATATATTGTTTTAAATATTGAGCCCGTTTCCTTAAATATGGATAGAATTTTATTTCATCCAAGCGATTATTTCCCATATTTCTCTAATAAGCAAATTGAATGTAGCTTTAGCAATTACGGTTACCCAGTATTTTTATATAATTGTTTTCCTCAATTAAAATTTACAGGTTTTGATGATTATGATAAAGGAAATAGTATTAAGGGGTTACTGAAAAAACAAGAAAGCACAAACGAGTATAGTTATCAGGGATTTTTATCAAACGGAATGGATACTATAATAGATGCTAAACCTGAAATTGCCTCAACTGGTATTTTGAGTATTGCTGAAAATAGTTTTTCAATATTACAGGAAATGATTGATACCTGTCGTCATAAAAACATCAAACTTATTTTCACGCATTCTGCTGAATATATGCAGATAAATGAAAAAAAATATTCAAATTATGAATCTCTCATGGATTCTTTACTTACCATATCTAAGGCTAATAATATTGTGTATTTAAGGCATGATACAATTGGCATGTGTACTCAAAAAAAATATTTTAAAAATGTTGGACATCTTAACAAATCAGGAGCTGATACATATACGAAAGTATTAGCAGATGATTTTTTATTAAAACGAAATTGAAATTAAATAGTAATAATATTGTATTTAGAGTTGATTGTTCCTCACAAACAGGAATGGGGCACCTTGTGCGTTGTATTGCTTTAGCAGAAATGCTTAAAGAAACTTTTACAATTTATTTCGCTCTCCAAGAACCATCGCAAAGTATTATTTCAAAGTTCATTCATGTTGCAAACCATATTATTATATTGCCTGTAACAAGAGATTATAAGCTAGACGCCGAAAATTTGATTAAACAAACAAGTAATGATGACACTATAGTTTTAGATGGTTATTTTTTTGATGCTGATTATCAACTGAAAATTAAAAATTCAGGTTATAAGCTAGTATGTATTGACGATTTGATTTCATGGCATCAGTTTGCTGATGTTGTTATTAATCATGCGGAAGGGATAGATGAATCAAGGTATTTGAAAGAAGAGCATACTAATTTGTATTTGGGTTTAAAGTACGTAATGCTGCGTAATGCCTTTTTAAAAATTAAGCAGAATGTAAGTAACAACACTATTATTACTAAAGTGTTTATTAGTATGGGCGCTGCCGATATCACTAATTTAACTTACAGATATACAAAGACTTTGTTGCAAATAAAAACGATCGAGGAAGTACATTTAATGGTTAGTTCCGTTAATCCGCACATTAATAGTATTGAAGAGTTAATTAAAATTAATAGCAATAAAAAAATTATATGTCATTTTGATATTTCAGATAATGAATTGGTTGATCTGCTTAAGCGGGTTGATTTGGCAATTTGTCCTGCCAGTAATGTATCTTTAGAGTGTTGTGCAGTTGGTGTTAATCTTATTTCGGGCCTTACTGCGGATAATCAGGCGCAATTATTAAATACATTAATTAAGTTTAACACTATTGTTAATTTCGGAAATCTGAATGAATTAGAAGAATCTATTATTCTGGAAAGAATAAAGAAGTTAATTAATAGTCCGTTAGTATTTGAGGAGTTACGTTTAAATCAAAAGCAGATGATTGATGGTGATTCACCGAGTAGAATTTTAAACATATTTAAAGAATTAAGCACTTCAAAATTGTCATTTAGATTTGCAACGGCAGAAGATGCTGATTTATATTATGAATGGGCAAATGATGAATTGGTAAGGGCTAACTCCTATAATCAGGATAAAATTGAATATACAGGACATGTTGATTGGTTTAATCGAAAATTAAAGTCGATATATTGTAGATTTTATTTGTTTTTTAATAATAAAAAAGAACCGGTTGGGCAAGTAAGAATAGATAAACAAGGCGATGAAGTAATTATTGGAATTTCTATTGATAGCAAACATAGAGGAAATTCCTATGGCGTTGAAATGTTGAAAAAAGCTTCTGCTAATTACTTACATTATTTTTCGGAAGCAGAAATTATCGCGTATATTAAATGTGAAAATAATGCATCATACAGAATATTTATAGATGCTGGTTTTAGAAATGAAGAAATTGTAGACATGAATGGATTTAAAAGTTATAAATTACATAAAAGCACATCTTGCTCATGAATGATATAAAAATTGGAAAACATACTATTGGGTTGTCTCATAAGCCATTAGTAATAGCTGAAATGAGCGGTAACCACAATCAATCGATTGAAAGGGCATTAGAACTTGTTGATGCAGCGGCTAAGGCTGGTGCGCATGCTTTGAAGCTGCAAACATATACAGCGGATACTATAACCATGAAAGGGGCATATACCATTCAGGATGAAAATTCTTTATGGAATGGCAAGGAACTTCATGATCTATATAAGGCAGCTTATACGCCTTGGGAATGGCATAAACAGATCTTTGATTATGCTAAAGAAAAAGGAATGATCGCTTTTAGTTCGCCTTTTGATGAATCAGCTGTAGATTTTTTGGAGACGTTGGATGTGCCTTTATATAAAATAGCTTCATTTGAAAATACACATCATCCACTTTTAATAAAAGTGGCAAAAACAGGTAAACCTGTCATAGTATCAACCGGTGTTACAAAACAATCTGATATTGATGAAACAGTTGAGGTATTGAAAAAAGCTGGTTGCAAAAATATTATTTTATTAAAATGTACTAGTACCTATCCTGCATCGCCTGAAAACACAAACCTAAGAACTATACCAGATATGCAAGAGAGATATAAATGTCTTATTGGGCTATCTGATCATACGATGGGTATTGGCGCTTCGGTTGCTGCAGTTGCTCTAGGTGCCAGGGTAATTGAAAAACATTTTACTTTGAGAAGAGCAGATGGTGGGGTTGATAGTTCTTTTTCTTTAGAGCCGGAAGAATTGCAGGCTCTTGTTGTTGAAACAGAGCGCGCCTTTTTGTCGCTTGGCGAAATACAGTATGGCATTCAGTCTATTGAAGAAAAAAGTTTATTTTTTAAACGATCTATCTATATTTCGGATGATATTAAAAAGGGCGACGTTTTTTCTGAAAGCAACATAAAAGTGATAAGACCCGGAATTGGACTTGAACCTAAGTATTACGATCAAATATTAGGTAAGAAAGCTGAAACAGATATAAAGAAAGGAACTCCCATGGATTGGAATATGGTTAAACTATAATTTTGCAACAATATTGATATGAAAACAATTGCTATTATAACTGCAAGAGGAGGAAGTAAGAGAATACCTCGTAAAAACATAAAGCCATTTTTAGGTAAACCAATCATTCAATATTCAATTGAAGCTGCATTAAAAGCTGATTGTTTTGATGAAATAATGGTTTCTACTGATGATAAGGAAATTGCTGATTTTGCAGTAAGCTGTGGTGCAAAAGTGCCCTTTTTGCGTTCTGTAAAAAACGCCGATGATTATTCTACAACCGCTGATGTATTAGTGGAAGTTTTGAATGAATATAAAAATCTAGGACAAGAATTTGACTATGCTTGCTGCATATATCCTACAGCTCCTTTCGTAACTGACGAAAAATTAAAGTTAGCTTATAATAAAATAATCACAAACGAATCATATTCTGTTGTACCTGTGGTTAGATTTGGTTTTCCAATCCTTAGATCCTTTAAAATGGAGAATGAATATGTAAGCTTAAATTGGCCTGAGCATGTTAATACGAGATCTCAGGATTTAGCCCCAGCATTTCACGATGCTGGGCAGTTTTATTTTTTAGATGTTAAAACGTTTTTAAATGATAAAAAAATATTTACTAGTAAAACCATTGGTATTGAAATGCCCGAGTCGGAAGTGCAGGATATTGATAATGAAGAGGATTGGAAAATAGCCGAAATAAAATTTACATTTTTAAAACAACGTTCATAAAACATGTTCAGAGCTTTATTAATAGGTTGCGGCAATATCGGAGCATTATATGATCTTGAAACATCGGATGTTTTTACTCATGCAAAAGCCTATTCTAAAAATGCAATGTTTAAATTTACCGTTTATGATCAGGATGTTGAACTAGCTAAAAAAATTGCAAACAAATACGGGGTTGATTATATCCCCGACATTGTTGCAATTAATTTTTCAGAGTACGATTGCGTTAGTATTTGTTCGCCAACCAGCACGCATGTTCATTTTTTAAAAATGGCTTTTCTAGCAAAAGTAAAAGTCATTATTTGCGAAAAGCCTATTTCTATTGATGAGAATGAATTGAATGATATTTCGAATTTGTATTTAAATTCTAGTTCAAAAGTGATAGTGAATTACATTCGACGTTTCCAGCCTTCATTTATTGATTTAAAGGTTCTTGTTGAAGAAATGTTATTGAAAGAAAAACTTGTTAATATTAATATTACTTACCAGAAAGGTTTTTTAAACAATGCCAGTCATGCATTTGATCTTTTACAGTTTTTGTTTAATCAAAATTTGGTTTTAAAAGATGTAATGGTCACAAATAAAGAATTTGATTTTTTTAAAAATGACCCTACCTTGTCTTTATTAGCAAACTGGAATAATGTGCCAGTTAATGTTACAGGATTAACCAATATTTCTTTTACTATTTTTGAATTAGAGCTATTTTTTAATAGTAGAAGAATAAAAATAACGGATAGCGGTAAAAACATAACAGTATACACCATTCCTGATTCTCAGCCATTTTTATTACCTTTAATTATTAATGAAAAAAATAGTCAATCTAATTGTATTAAGAATTATATGGAATTAGTAATTGCAAAAGCACAAACTATTTTATTAAAAAACGAAAATTCAGATAATTTCATGGACTCTATTTCTTTAAATAAAGAAATGATAAAACACATTAAGTAAATATGAAAAAGCTAGCTATAAATGGAGGCACACCTCTTAGAACGGAACTGTTCCCTGCCTATAATACGATAGGAAATGAAGAAAAAGAAGCTGTTATGAAAGTCCTTAACAGCGGAAATTTATCACAATTTTTAGGTGCCTGGCATAAAGATTTTTATGGAGGGCCAACCGTTCAACAATTTGAAAAAAGCTGGGCACAAAGTTTTAGTACTAAATATGCCATATCAGTTAATTCGAATACTTCGGGGCTTTTTACTGCTATTGGTGCATGTGGCATTAAACCTGGAGATGAAGTTATTGTTTCGCCATATACAATGAGTGCAAGTGCATTAGCGCCTATAATTTATGGAGCTGTTCCAGTTTTTGCTGATGTTGATTATGATAATTTTGGATTGAGTCCGGAAAGTATTGAAAAGTGTATAACGCCTCGTACCAAGGCCATTTTGGTTGTACATATATTTGGTAATCCAGCTAAAATGGATGAAATAATGGCTATTGCAAAAAAATACAATTTGTTTGTAATAGAAGATTGTGCTCAAGCTCCGATGGCAAAATATAAAAATAAGTATGTTGGTACTATTGGAGACATTGGTGTATTTAGTTTAAATTACCATAAACATATTCATACTGGAGAGGGGGGAGTTATTATTACTAATAATGATCAACTTGCCGAAAAATGTTATTTGATTAGAAATCATGGAGAGAACGTAGTTGAACCAAAAGGAGTAAAGGATGTATTTAATACTTATGGTTTCAATTATAGAATGACAGAGATGGAAGCTGCTGTGGGAATTGAACAATTAAAAAAATTGCCTAATCTTTTAGATCAACGTTTAAAAAATGCTTCATTTTTCGAGAAGGAATTATCTAAAATTGTAGGAATAATCCCACCACATATTCAGGATAACACCTTACATGTTTACTATGTTCAAGCATTTAAGTTCAAAAAAGACATTATTGGAATAGATCGTAATACTTTTTTAAACGCGTTGAAAGCTGAAATTCCTTCGGCTGAATTAAGAGAAGATACGCCCTTAATTGGAGCTGGCTATGTTAAACCATTATATCTTCAGCCATTATATCAACAAAGAGCAACACATTGTTCTTTTAATTGCGAAAAGTACAAAGGTAGTGTTGATTATAGTAAAGGTATTTGCCCTACAGCTGAAAAATTACATTTTGAAGAACTCTTTACGCACGAATACATGAGACCAGGAATGGAGCAAAAAGATTTGGAAGATGTTGTAGCGGCTTTTCATAAAGTATTGGATAATATTGATGAGTTAAGGTCTGTATAATGATTCAGAATTTAAAAGGAAAAGGCTTATTTGTATTCAGTGATCCAGGAGGTGCTAAAGCCATATTGGCCCTTGTATTGAGTATAAAAAAAAACTTAACTGACTTTTTAATTGTATCAGACAGATCATACGATTTTTTTAAAGAATTTGGGTTGCTAGTTGTTCCTGCAGAAAATACTCCACTTGCAATTATCGAATCATTTAAACCAGATTTTGTATTAGCAGGCACATCTTATACTTCAAAAATAGAATTGACATATATTATTGAAGCTAATAATCAGAATATTCCATGTTTTTCATTTGTTGATCACTGGACAAGCTTTAAACAACGTTTTTTAATAAATGATGATTTAATTGTTCCATCTAAAATATTGTTGATTGACACGCTTGCTAAAAAGTTGGCTATTGAAGAAGGATTTTCAGAGTCTCAAATTGAAGTAATTGGAAATCCTTATTATGAGTATTTGAAAACATGGAAACCATTACATAACAAGATTGTTTTTTTTGAAAATGCTTTTGGTAACAATTTTACTGGGCAAAAACTATTGACTTACGTTCCTGAACCACTATCCAATGTTGGTGGTATAGAAAAATATGGATTTGACGAAATAAGTGTTTTTGAATATTTAATAGATAGTTTAAAGTCATTAGCAAATGATGAAAAGCTGAAAATTCGTTTAGTTATAAAACCACATCCTAATCAAAATAAATCAACATTACTGCAAGCTATTGATAAAGCTGTAATTGAAGAGCCATTGATTAGTATAAATTTTATTGAAAATCTCAATATAAACGATTTAATGTTCTACTCTGATATTGTTGTTGGTATGTTTTCTAATTCCTTAATTGAAGCACATTTTCTTCAAAAAAAAGTCATAAGGTTGATGCCAAATTCAAAAATTAATGATCCTTTAACAAGTATACTTCCTGTTTCTTTAATTGAGACAAAAATGGAAATTTGTCAAATAATATTAGATTTGTAAATAATCAGAAATAGTATAATACATAGTGTTTTATTTAGTACTACACCATAATTTCTGCATGCCATATCTGTATTCTGCTTTGTTAATTGTAATCCCGCAAGCATCTAGTAGCAGTTTTAGTTCATCTCTGTCAAATTCAGAAACATGATCTTCATCTGAGTAGATAAGTTCCAACCCTTTTTCCTGGCGATATAGATTTAAATAGTAACGATCAAAATCTGGAACTTCGATATAAATCTCACGAAAATGATCTTTAAATTTTTTTAAAAAGTCTTCAGGATTATCAAGGTGTTCAAGAATATGGGATAAAATTAATATATCGAACTTTTTTTCGTTATTGTTTAAATACTCTAGAGCTTCACCATGATAAAAAAATAAATTATCTTTTTTGTATTTTTGTTTAGCTGCTTCAATTGCCTTTTTATTATAATCTATGCCAACTACTTCTTTTGCTATTTCAGCAATAAATGAACTTATGTCGCCCGAATTACAACCAAGATCTAAGACAATACTTGTTTCTTTTATATTTGACAATATTGTTTTTTTTGAAAGTAATCTTCCAGGATGTTGACTTGCCTCATAATTTTTAATTGACATTTCATGAGATAAACGATCAAATATCCATTCAAGATTTAAAAATAATTTAAATTTTCTTTCATTATTTAATGGCAATAGTTTCTGAATTCTATAAATAATAGACAGAAGTATATTTCGTTTTTTATTTCTAATTAATTTTATGCCCAATTTTTTTTCTTTAGTTACTAAATTTAGTGTTTTTTACTACATAGATTTAAATATGTATGTTAAATAAATTGTTACCAATTTTATTGGTTATTTAAAACATTTAATTTATGACATTATATACTTGAATTACTGTGGTTTAGAGGGTGATAAGTTGTAAAAAACAATGTATATTATTGGGAAATCGCCGAAATTTTATCTGTATATTTATACTATTATTTTTATGTATACAATTAACGATTTACCGTCTTATTCAAAATGGCCTTTAAGGTTATTAGGACTTGAAAATTTCACTGAACTGAAGAAAAATAATTCAGAAATAGAACGAGAATTTGGCATAGATAAATGGGGTGCTTTATTGAAAGAAATCGAATCAGGAAATGTTAAAACTTTAGAGGAAGCTGACGATTATGGTAATTCTGATGTCGATACATTAATTTTTAATAATGGTCAGTTTGAATTATCGAGTTTAAAAGCTGCTACATTACTTTATAATAATCTTGTGTTTGATATTTGCAGCAAGTATTTTCCATCAAAGTCGATAGTTGAACTAGGTTGTGGTTACGGTTCGGTGATTTTAAACATTGCTCAAAAAATGAATAATAAAGAATTTGATTTTTTTGCGGCTGATTTAACCACTTCGGGTTCTTTATGTGCTCAAAGACTTGCTCAAATGGAAAACATTCAATTAAAAACAGGTTGGTGTGATTTTAACAATCCAGATGTCACTAATTTAAATATTCCTCAGAACTCTATTATTTTTACCTCGTACTCACTGCATTATATTAAAGGTATTCCTGAAGACTTTATTAATTTTATATTAAGTACTAAGCCTAAAGCTGTAATCCATTTTGAACCTTTTGCTGAGCTTTTTGATAATTCTTTATATGGTTTAATGAAGAGAAAATATATGCAGGTAAATGATTATAATATGAGTATGCTCTCTACTTTAAAAGAGTATGAAAAGAAAGGAACATTGAAAATTAGAGATGTAGTTCCTGAAGTTTTTGGTAAAAACCCTTTATTACCAGCATCAATTATAGTTTGGGAAGGTAAATAGTATGAAGAAAAAAATTTTACTGAACTGGGATTATTTCAGGAAGGATCATTTGGAGCCTTTTTATCAAATGATGTCTGATTGTGAATTTGTGTTTATTCATAAAAAAAATAAACCAACTAATGAGATTGATATTCCTTTTCAAGTTATTTATTGGAGTGATTTTAAGTCTCCATATGATTTGCTAGAAATTATTAAACCAGATAAAGTTGTTTTTTCTGGTTTAGAATCTTTTTATGAAATTTCTTTAAATATTGCATGCAGAAATAAAAATATAGTCACTTATTTCCTTCAACATGGTGGACCAATGCAAAATTTGGATTTTTATAAAGAGGCATATAAAAACGTTCCAAATGAATTTTTACATGAAGTAAATAACCAATCATTATTGGTGAAATTGCATGCTACATTTTTTTATTTTAGAGCAATAAAGTTTAAAAACCTATTTTCTTTTCATAAAATAGTTTGGTACTACATTTTACGAAGGCTTTCATCTAATTATATGAAAGTTCTAGAACGTGTTCAATTTGAGTTAAGAAAACCTAATTTTTATATTGAGTGTACATTTCATAATGCTTCTTGGATTAAACAGCGCGATAAAATAGCTGATGACAGAGTCATACCAATTGGGGTTATGTCGCTTGACGCTTATTTTGATAACTACACTATAAATGATGTTGAAAAAGAAAATATATTTTTACTTATTGACTCTCCGGTTGAGTTAATTCCATCTTTAAATATTACTGAACAAGAACATTTTATTTTTTATGAAAAACTAAATGACTTAGCTTTAAAAGATAATTGTAAACTTTATGTGAAGTTGCATCCAAAGAAATATGGTTCCACAAATATGCCGAATCATCCTAATATTGTTTATTTAAAGGATACTACTATTATAAAAGAAATTAGAGTTGCAAAATCTTGTTTTTGTTTTTATTCAACATTGGCAATGCCGGCTATATATTTTACAAATTGTACGATGATTAAAATGAATGAGGAATCTTCGGTTCAGGATGATTGGCAAGATTTGGGAATAGTAAATACATTAAATTTTTTGGATTTTTCGAAACAAATATTTGTATCACCTGATGATGCTGTTAAAAAGCAAAATTTACAGAAATTTGTATCGTTATATTTGTATAAAACAGATGGAAGTGCTGTAAAACGTTTAAAAGAAATATTAGTTAGTTGAATACTCATAAAAAATATTTAAAATCAACTCTGATTTATACTGTTTTAGGTTTTTTGCCTTTAGCTATTTCATTTTTTTTGTCACCTATCAATACGTTTTATTTGAAAACCGAAGATTTTGGTATTGTAGGATTAAGTAATTTATTAGGTGTTTATCTAAACATTTTTTTGATTTTCGGTATCGATAGTGCGTTTTCTCGTTATTTCTTTGATTTTTATAAAAAACCTAAACTGTTAAACGCTTATTTTTCAACTACGATATTATCTCTTATTTTATTTTCGGTAATTATTGGAGCTTTATTTTTCTTTT
>ERZ724517.857-NODE-857-length-17801-cov-4.386453_pt1 | contig 17801 bp, 7 predicted proteins | sample MGYA00376050_ERZ724517 | MGnify/ENA primary metagenome ERZ724517 (study PRJEB28724, sample SAMN07190886) | activated sludge metagenome | isolation source: activated sludge of sewage treatment plant in Hong Hong | place: USA: Christiansburg, Virginia | collected... | reverse complement strand
AGGATTAAAAACCAGTTGCAGTTTTACCGTAACCGTTATCGACAATCAAGCACCAGCACTAACTTGTCCAGCTAATATTTCAGTGAACAACACCGTTGGCACTTGTGGCGCAGTGGTGACTTATACATCACCAGTTGGCACCGACAATTGTTCGGGAGCAACCACAATACAAACGGCAGGTTTGGTTTCGGGGGCAACTTTCCCAGTTGGAATCACCACTAACACATTTGAAGTAACCGATGCAGCAGGATTAAAAACCAGTTGCAGTTTTACCGTAACCGTTATCGACAATCAAGCACCAACTATCACTTGTCCAGTAACTGCAACAGCTAACACTAATAACGATGGAGCTGGAAATTGCACAACGATAGTTTCATTAGGAACACCAACGGTTTCGGACAATTGCACCACATCTGGAAACATAATTATTACCGCTAAAGTAGGAGGCGTTACCATAAACCCATTGACTTATCCATTTGGAATAGGAAGTACAACTGTAGTTTGGACAGCAACCGACCAGAATGGGAATGTTTCTATGCCTTGCAATCAAACTGTAACAGTAATCGATAATGAAAATCCAACTATAAATTGCCCAGCCAATATACAGGTTGCAACTAATACAGGATGTACTGCTACAGGTGTGGTATTAGTAACTCCTGTTGCCAATGATAATTGTTCGGTTGCTTCTGTAACCAATAATGCTCCTGTTGCTTTTCCTTTAGGAAGCACAACTGTAACTTGGACAGTTACAGATGCATCTGGAAACATAGCAACATGCACACAAACTGTAACGGTTCTTGATGATACGTTGCCAACTGCCAACTGTAAAAACATCTCGGTGAATTTGAATACGCTTGGAACTGCCAGTATTACGGCTGCGGATATCAATGATAATTCAACAGATAATTGTGGTATCGCTAGTTTGGTGGCTAGTAAAACCACTTTTAATTGTGCCAATATAGGAGCAAACACAGTGACATTAACCGTTACAGATACCAGCGGAAATGTAAGTTCTTGTACAGCAACGGTTACCATTGTTGATGCGATTGCTCCAATAGCCCTTTGCAAACCTTTCACATTAAATCTTAATGCTTCAGGCAATGCCACACTCCTAGCAACGGATATTGATAACGGATCATCTGACAATTGTTCTTTTACGAGAACAATTAGTAAGTCAAGTTTCAACTGTAGCAATATTGGAACGAATACGGTTCTACTAACTATAACTGATTCTAGTGGAAACTCTGCTAGTTGTAATGCAACAGTAACGGTTGTTGATCCTATTGCTCCAGTTGCCCAATGCAAAAATTTTACGTTAAACCTCAATGCGGCTGGAAGCGCAACATTATTGGTAACAGATATCGACAATGGGTCAACTGATAATTGCAGTATAGCTACTCGAACCGTAAGTCCTTCTAGTTTTACTTGTGCCAATGTAGGGAATAATACTGTAACACTTACAGTTACCGATACCAGTGGTAATGTGGCTACTTGTACCGCCACGGTAACAATTAGAGACTTGATTGCTCCAACAGCTATTTGTAAAGCAGCAACTATTTATTTAAACAGTACAGGGACTGCAACGCTTTCCACTGCCGATGTGAATAATGGTAGTTCAGACAATTGTGGTTCAGTGACGCTTTCTCTTAGTAAAACTAGTTTTAACTGTACGAATCTAGGAGCAAATCCATTAACTAATACTGTAACACTCACAGTGACTGACACAGCTGGAAATGCTTCGACTTGTACTGCCACAGTTACGGTTTTAGATGATGTAGATCCGGTTGCAATATGCAAACCATTTACTTTGATAGTGAATGCAGCAACTGGAACGGGCATCCTGAATGCTACAGATATAAATAACGGAAGTACAGATAATTGTGGAGTGGTAAGTTATCAAATATCCAAAGATAATATTACTTTTAGTAATTCTTTGTCCTACAACTGTAGTGACGTCGGAACAAAAACAGTATATTTAAGAGTAACGGATGTCGCAGGAAATGTTTCTACAACTTGTTCCTCAACTCTAACAGTAGAATCTTCACTAGAAATTACCTCTGCTCGCCTTGAAGTTTGTGGATTGTTTTTTGCTTCAGATGTGATTGGAGGTAGTGGTAATTATAGTTATTTATGGGAAACTATTTCTAATCCACCTACTAAATCTTGGTGGCAAAATTATAGACCTTTTTACTGTGGCTTTACTAATTCCCAAACGGCAACTTGTAAAAATCCAATTCTTAACTCATTTAATCTTGCAGGAGGTAACTATACAATCAGATTAACAGTTACGGACATTGTAAGTGGGTGTAAGGCAATAAAAATCTTTACATTCAACACAAGTTTTCTAACAGTTTCAACAACTACTAATGATGTAGAAGCTTGTAAAGGAGATACGGTAACTTATACTTCTTCAAAAACCAGTTCAGGAGGTGTAACATACGTTTATACGTGGACTATTAATGGAGGGTCTCTTGTTGGAGGGTCTCTAAATTCTAACACCGTAACTGTTCAATGGAATACAGTGGGAGATGGTACTTCAAATAATGTTACAGTAAGGAATGAGCCACAGGGTGTTGGAGGATTATGCGTTTCCGTAGAGAAATATCAAGTCAAGGTAAGTGATTTACCAGTTCCTGCATTTGTAAGTCCTATTACAACTGTGTGTCCACAATCCACACAAATATATTCGTTACAGACCCCAAACACTTTTGCTAGTCGTACTTGGACGGTTACAGGAGGCACAGTTACTGCAGGAGGTAGCTCAGGCGATAATACCATAACTATTAAATGGGATAATGGAACTGCTACAGACAAAGTCAGTGTAACGGTGACTAATCCAGTTGCTTCTGGCGGTTGTAGTGCAACAGTGAGTACAAATGTTGCTATTGTTGACATATTACCTCCAACAATTACTTGTCCCGCTGATGTTTCAGTCAATGCCAATACAGGACTTTGTTATGCAACTGGGGTCAATCTGGGAACACCAGTAACTAGCGATAATTGTGGAGTGGCTAGTGTTAGCAATGATGCTCCTGCTACTTTCCCAATCGGAAATACAACTGTTACTTGGAGAGCTACAGATTTTAAAGGTAATTACTCAACTTGTGCGCAAACAGTTACAGTTGTCGATAATCAGTTTCCGGTTATTTCTTGTCCATCAAATATTATAGTCAACAATACAACAGGAACTTGTGGAGCAGTTGTAAATTATGCAACCCCTTTGGGATTAGATAATTGCTCGGGTGTAGTCACAACTCAAACAGCTGGTTTGGCTTCGGGTTCTACTTTCCCATTTGGAACTACTACCAACACTTTTACAGTTACCGATGCTTCTAATAATACAACCTCTTGTAGTTTTACCATAACAGTAAACGATACACAAGCCCCAACTATTATCTGTCCAGTACCTATTAACACAACGACAAACACTGCTTGTACAGCTACTGGAGTTGCTTTGGGAACTCCAATAACTGCGGATAATTGTGGTGTAGCAAGTGTTGCTAATAACGCTCCAGCTGCTTTTCCAATAGGAACAACAACTGTTACTTGGACAGTAACTGATGTTGCAGGATTAACAGCTACTTGTACACAAACCGTTACAGTAACCGATGATGATAAGCCGACGATAACTTGCCCAGGCAATATGACTACCACAGTCGCAGTTGGAAGTTGCACACGTATAGTAAATGTTCCAAGTCCAACAACAGCAGATAATTGTAGTGTTGCAAGTCTTTCTTGGATGATGTCTGGTGCTACTACAGCAACAGGAATTAATCCTATTGGCAATTATACTTTTAATTTAGGAATTACAAATGTTCAATATACAGTTACAGATTCAGCCAATAATACCGAAAACTGTTCCTTTACTGTAAGGGTTAATGACAATCAACCACCTGTTTTCACAAGCTGTCCTTCAAATCCTGCACCTATTTGTGCTGACAATACAGCGTCTTATACAAAAGTTGGAACAAGCTGGAATGCCATAGCAACAGATGGTTGTAGTGCAATTAGTTCACTCACTTATACTTTGTCTGGTAGCACATCGGGTTCAGGAACAACCCTCGATGGAGTTGCATTTGATGTTGGTACAACAGCCGTAACTTGGATAGCTACCGACTCGGCTGGAAATGTTTCAAATTGTATATTTACGGTTACAATTAATGGATTACCAGTTATTACCACACAAACTATTAGTCAGTTAGATTGCGAGGGAGCATCAGTTAATTTTACTGTTGTTGCCACGGGTACTGGACTAACTTATTCTTGGCAATATAAAAAACCTAGTGATTTAAGCTATACTGTCATTCTTTCAAATTCGACTAACATAGATAATTATAATGAAAATAAAATTACGATTAGAAATGTTGGAAGTACACAATTCCCAGATGGAACACAATTTCAAGTCATTGTTTCCAATAGTAGTGGTTGTAGTGTCACTTCAAGTGCAGCAACTCTTTCTGTAAATAAAATAATGAGTTTAACAGGAGCTACAACCACTACTCAATGCTACGGGACTAATTCTTCTTATGAAGTTATCACATCTTATCCAGCCAATGTGCTTTCGTATCAATGGAAAAGCTCTGTAGTTTCTGGGGTATGGAATGATGTAGTCAATGGAACGCATTTTTCAGGAGCTCAATCAGCAAAATTAGACATATTAAGTGGGACCCCAGCTGAGTCAGCCGAATATAGAGTGTATATAACATTTGATGCTTCGGGAGCAGATTGTAATGTTAACAGTTCTTCTCGTTCACGTAGCATTACATTCCTCCCAGAACTAACGCCTCCAGTGGCTACAATCACTCAGCCCGATTGTATTACGTTAACAGGAAGTGTGACTTTAAGTGGTTTGCCTGCAAGTGGAACTTGGACATTAACCAGAAGTGGTGCTTCAAGCGCAACAACGACGGGGTCAGGAACGAGTACTATTATTACAGGATTAGCGCCTGGAACATATACTTACACAGTCACTTTAGGAACTTGTACTTCTGAACCTTCTGCAGATGTTGTAATTCAGGCAGCAACAACTGCAATTTGGAATGGCTCAGGATGGACAAATGGGCCGCCAGCTTTTAACCAAGCATTAGAATTTACAGGGAACTATAATTCATCAGGAGATTTAACAGCTTGTTCTTGTACAGTAACCAATGGGGCAGTTGTATTTAACCCAAATCATACTTTAAAAATTACGAATTGGGTTCATGTCAATGGAGGTTCTCTAACCTTCGAAGACACTTCTAGTTTAGTACAAACCAATAATGTTGTAAATATTGGGAATATAACCTATAAACGAAATACAACTAAAATTACTAAAATGGACTACACCTATTGGTCATCTCCAGTGTCGCCATTCACTTTAGGAGGTGTTTCGCCAAATACTTCTGGGGACAAGTTGTATTCCTTTGATTCAACTATTGAGGATTGGAAACAAGAATCTCCACCAACGTCAATGGTTCAGGGAGTCGGCTACATCATAAGAGGCCCTCAAAATTATGTTCCGCCTATGCCTCCATCAACCTATGAAGCTCCTTTTGTTGGGGTACCTAATAACGGTCACTATGAAATTACTGGTATTATTCCTGACAGATCCTATCTTTTAGGAAATCCATATCCATCCGCTTTGGATGCGGATGCGTTCTTGGATGCCAATCAAAATGTCCTAGACGGAACCTTATATTTCTGGACTCATAACACTCCAATAGCTGTAGGAACGCCAGATCCGGGTTCTGGTTTATACGCCTACTCAGGAAATGATTATGCTTCTTACAATAGAACAGGAGGAGTGGGAACGGCAGCTCCGAGTAGTGTTCCACCATTTACTGGATTGAATGACAATATACCAACTGGAAAAATAGCTTCCGGACAAGGATTCTTTGGTGGAAGTAAAGTTTCGCTCCCGTCTAATCCTAAAATTATTTATGATAACACGATGCGCGTGGGTGTTGGTACAATTACAGGAGATAATACACAGTTTTTCAAAACTAAAAATCCAAAAGAAAAAACTGCAAACACTGTCGAAAAACACCGAGTTTGGTTGGATCTAACCAATGCCAAAGGCGCCTTCAAACAAACTCTTGTTGGCTATGTTACCGGTGCTACTAATGACTACGAAGGGCGTTTTGATGGAGAAAGCTATGACGGGAATGATTTCCTTGATTTTTATAGCATCGACCAAGACAAGAATCTGACAATTCAAGGACGTGCCTTGCCGTTTGATGTAAACGACGAAATCCCCCTTGGATACCGAGTAGCTCTCGACGGAACTTTCACTATAAAAATTGGAAAAACAGATGGTGTGTTAAGCAATCAAGAAGTGTATCTAGAAGACAAATTGACCAATTCTGTGTTTAATTTAAAAGAAGGAAATTACACCTTTACAACAACAGCAGGAACATTCGATGATCGTTTTGTGTTGCGCTATACTAACAAAACATTAGGTAAAGAAGAGGTAGTGCTAAATGATGGAATTATTGTTCTATATTCTAACAATTTTAAAACATTAATAATCCGAAATAATGTGAAAGATGCTACTGTAAATTCGGTTTCTCTTTACAATTTGGCAGGTCAAAATATAGCCAATTGGGACGTAAAAGGAAGAGAACAAACCCTTATTCAGATTCCAATAAAAAACTTACCTTCGGAAATTTATATTGTAAAAGTCAAAACAAATCAAGGAGAAAGTAGCAAAAAAATAATTATCAAAGAGTAAAAAGAAATATCACACAATCTTGATTCAATACGAATGAGATTACATATCTAACCCTGTCAGTTTTATACTCTGACAGGGTTTGTTGTTAAGCAGGCATTCGCTTTTAAAAGGTTCTGCCGCGAATTACACTAATTTACGCAAATTGGCAGACATTTTTAATTACACAAGTTATTAAATTAGATAGAATTAGTGTAATTAGATTTAATTCTAAAAAAAAATTAGTGACAATTTGAGTAATTCGTGGTTAACTTTTTTTTAAAAGCGAATGCCTTGGTTGTTAAGGCGAATTCAAGATAAATCAATAAAGATTTTTATCTTTTTTTTTCGGTTTTATTCCAAAAACACCTCTTTGTTAATTTATTATCTCGAATCAAATCCGAAGTATTCAAACATAACCATTTGATTTTCATTGCAAGAATTTTTTTTGATACAAATTTCTGTATTTTTTTAACAATATTTATCTTAGTAGTTGTGTATTTCGTCGATGATAAATAGCCGTATATCGACTAATTTAGTACTTAAACGAATAAGTTTTGATGACTGTTGAATAGATGTTATTTTCGCGCTTTGAAACATCACATTGTCTTATAATTCAATATTTTAAAACAAAAAATAGATAGCCCCCTGTCTAAAAAAGCATAACCTAATAATGAATAAATTTTACTTAAGTTTTATTAAAAACACCATATTGTCATCAAAACCATCAAAAGCAATTCGTTTGCTGTTGATGGTTTTGTTTGTTTTTATAACGCCTATATTTTCTTTTGGGCAATCTTCGCAAACTTTTAATTCATCTGGGACTTTTACTGTACCGGCAGGTGTTTCCTCGCTTACAGTTCAAGCTTGGGGTGGTGGTGGAGCTGGTGGTGGCTCAACTTCTGATGGGAATAGTGGAGCAGGCGGAGCGTCAGGTGGATATTCCAATGGAATATTGGCTGTTACTTCTGGAGCTTCAATTCCTTATGTAGTTGGTGTTGGGGGTAATGGTAGTACTGAAAATGGAACATCTGGAGGGAATTCTTCTTTTTTGACCATAACTGCCAATGGTGGTAATGGGGGTAGTGCTAATGGCGGATCATTTGGTAGTGGAGGAACAGCTAGTGGGGGGGCAACAAATACTATTGGAGGTAATGGAAATGCTGGAGGAAGTAATACGGGTGGAAGAGGAGGCAACGCACCCGCTAGTGGAGGAACAGGTGGAAACGGAAGTACCAATAATAATGGTTCGTCTGGGAACTCACCAGGCGGCGGTGGCGGCGGTGGCGAAGCAGATTATTATTGGAATCCGGTTTGGTATGATTGGTTTAGATATTCTACGGACTCTTACGTTGGAGGAGCTGGAGGAGCTGGAAGAATAATAGTTTCTTGTACTTGTCCAACATATAGTATTACTAGTGTTTCAGCTACTCCTGCTTGTAAGACGGATAATGTTGCAACGGCAACGATTACAGCTACTCCTGCGTCTTTGCCAGTAGGACTTACACTGTAACTTACAGTTTGGGTTATAACGGTAATTCAACATCATATACAGCTCCTATGACTGTTACTACTGCTGGTTCTGGTACTTTTACAGCAAATGTAGCTATTGTAAATGCAACTGCAAGTACAACTATCAGAGTCGATAAACTTGCCTCATCAAGCTGCTCCAATAACATCACTGCAAACAATGTTTCAAATGTTTCATATATGTATCCAGCGGCTAATGCAACTACTATAACCAATATATATGCCACTTGTACTAGTTATATTATTCAATGGGATAATAAAACTATGGATAAATATTTTTTAGATGTGGCAACAGATAGTGGTTTTACAAATTATTTGCCTGGTTATCAAAATAAAGATATGGGGAATGTTTGGTCACACGAATTTGTTGGTTTAACAAATGGAGCTACCTATTATTGTCGAGTACGTTCGAATAATTATTGTGGAACAAGTGTTAATTCAAATGTATATACATTTACTAAAGTGGGCTATAATTCTATTGCAGCCATTTCAGGAGGAGCAACTTCAGTGTGTGTTAATTCAACGACACCTGCTTTTACCAATTCTGATTCTGGTGGGACTTGGTCTATTGTAAATGAAACAGGTAGTGCTACAATTACAAGCGGTGGGGTTGTTACTGGTGTTTCATCAGGAACTGTTAAAGTGGTTTATACAAAGAACTTTGGTAGTTGTACTTCATCTGTGACTAAATCTCTTACTGTAATCGGAGTAACAATCACTCCAAACAAAGTTGATGAAACTTGTCCTATATCTAATAATGGTAGTATTTCGCCTGTTTTTTCAGGAGGACTTACTAATGTAAGATATGTTAAATTGACTCAAAAATACGCTGCAAATCAACAAGTGGCCGAAATTCAAGCTTTTGAAATATTTACAGGAACCAATGTAGCACTATCTTCTGGAGGTGCTGAGGCAACAGCTTCTTCTACTTATTCTTCTGATTATCCAGCTTCCGAAGTTAATGATGGTATTCCAGCAACTAATGGTAATATGTGGCATGGTGCTAATGGAATAAATGATTGGGTTCAAATAGACCTTAAATCTGGAAAAAATATTGATTATTTAAGAATTCATAATCGTACAGATTGTTGTCAGAACAGAGGACAAAATATGTTGTTGGAACTTTTTGATGGATCTAATAATTTAGTTTATTCCAAAACAATCGATTTGTATCAATCAGGAGCAAATGTCCCTGTTAATGTCAATGTTTTGGATGTTTCTTGGTTAGATGGAGCGACTACTTTAAATAGAACAGCATTAGATTCTGGAACCTATACTTTGAATTATGCTGATGCTGTGGGATGTCCGGTAAGCACTCCAATAGTTATTGGATCAACAAATACATTATCTTCAGCTCCAACAGTTACTCCTACACAACCTACCTGCTCTGTTTCAACAGGTGCAATAACGGTTAATACGCCTTAGCAGCTACAGGAATTACCTATACGGTTACTGGGACGAACCCGGTAGTTGCAGCCGTAACGAATGCAACGGGAGTCTTTTCAGATTTATCAGCAGGTACTTATGATATTACCACCACTAACGCTTGTGGTACTTCAACAGCAACAAGTGTGACTTTAGAATTCGTTACCAATACTTGGAATGGTTCAGCTTGGTCTAATGGGACACCTAATAGTACTCAAAAAATTGTTTTTTCTGGCAATTATCCTCCAGCAGTAGATCTTGATGCTGATATAATAACTGGTTGTTCGTGTATAGTTACAGGGGGGATAGCGGTTACTATTAAATCTGGTAAAACATTGGCAATAACCAATGAAGTTAAAGTCTTAGGAACTTTAACTTTCGAAAACAATGCCAGTTTAGTGCAAGTCAATAATGTCACAAACGTAGGCAAGATTACATACAAGCGAGCTACTACTACTATTAGGGAATTTGATTTTACCTATTGGTCATCGCCTGTGGCTGGACAAAATTTACTTGCAGTTTCTCCTACGTCTAAATTAGATAAGTTTTTCTATTTTGATGCAGCGGCAAATGATTGGGTACAAGAAACGCCTTCAACCACGACAATGGATATTGGGAAAGGATACATTATTAGAGGCGTTCCATTGCCTACTCCACCAGCACCAGGATTTTATCAAGCACCTTTTTATGGTGTGCCTAATAATGGGGATATTCCTATTACTGTTACAGGAGGAGAAACTTCAAATCTAATTGGGAATCCATATCCGTCTGCCATTTATGCCGATCAATTTTTGTTTGATAATCAATCATCAATAGATGGTACCATTTATTTTTGGACTCATAATACTCCAATTGCCATTGGAACACCAGATCCAGGAACCGGTGCTTGGGCTTATTCGGGCAATGATTACGCATCGTATAGTCTTACAGGTGGTGTTGGGACAGGTTCTGGTATAGGAAGTACAATTCCAGGAACGCCACCAACCGAAAATGTTTCTAACAGACCAACTGGTAAAATTGCCGCTGGACAAAGTTTTTTCACAACCAGTACAGCCGCTGGAGGTCCCGTCAAATTCACTAATGCTATGAGAGTTGATGGTTCTGGTAATCCGTTGGATAATTCGAATTTTTATAGAACTAAAAATTCGAAATCAAAAAAAGTTAGTGCCATCGAAAAAAACCGTGTTTGGTTGAATTTGACTAATAAACAAGGAGCTTTCAAACAAACTTTAGTAGGATACATAACAGGTGCTTCAAATTCTTGGGACAAATTGTATGATGGAGAAAGTTTTGACGGAAACGATTTCCTTGATTTTTATAGCATCAACGATGAAAAAAACTTAACCATTCAAGGTAGAGCCTTGCCATTCGACGAAAATGACGAAATACCTCTAGGATATAGAATTGCTGTTGAAGGAACTTTTACCATAAATATAGGTGAAACAGATGGTTTGTTGGCCAATCAAGCGATTTTTCTTGAAGATAAATTGACCAATACTGTTTTTGATTTAAAAACAGGGAATTATACTTTCAACACTGCAGCAGGAACATTTGATGATAGATTTGTGTTGCGATACACTAGCAAAACGTTAGGAACAAACGATTTGGAAATCTCGTCAAACAAGGTTTTGGTTTCCATAAAAAACAAGCAAATTAAAATCGATTCTTTTGCTGAAACTATAGATGGAGTTGCAATATACGACGTAGCAGGAAGACAAATTTATCAAAAGAATAAGGTCAATAGCAATGAATTGTCAATTCCTAATTTTGTTTCGAGTCATCAAATTTTAATTGTAAAAACAACTTTACAAAACGGAAAAACAGTTTCAAATAAAATAGTGTACTAGGACTCACATAAACTTCATAAAAAAAGCATCTAATCTTTCAAAAATTAGATGCTTTTTTCTGTAAATAATAAGTGAAAAATGTAGATCATTCACCTAAATAATTTTAATCCAGTTTTGGCTCCCTCTCCTTCGGAGAGGGCTGGGGGAGAGGATTTTATTTTCCTTTCACAGTAGCTTCTACATTTCTTTCGATAGTATGTCCAGGGCGTGACCATTTTGGCTTTTCGCCAAGAGGAGCAAATTTAGAATCGGCCGCTTCAACGCTAACTCTTTTGTACGTTTTTGCAAAAGGTTGTTGGTTTTTTAAGCCTAATATTTCGAACATTTTCATGTCTTCATTCAAATCATTATTGGGAGTAGTAAGCAATTTATCACCAGAAAAAATAGAATTGGCGCCAGCAAAAAAGCACATAGCTTGACCTTCGCGACTCCAGTTTATTCTTCCAGCCGAAAGACGTACTTGAGTGGCAGGCATCACAATTCGTGTTGTGGCAATCATTCGAATCATATCCCAAATTTCTACTGATTTCTCAGCCTCAAGCGGAGTTCCTTCTACAGGAACTAGGGCATTTATGGGCACTGATTCCGGCATTGGATCCAAAGTAGAAAGTGCTACAAGCATTCCTGCACGATCTTCGATGCTTTCTCCCATTCCTATAATTCCGCCACTGCAAACCGTAATATTGGTTTTGCGGACATTCTCAATGGTTTGCAAACGGTCTTCAAAACCACGAGTCGAAATCACTTCTTTATAATATTCTTCGGAGGTGTCAATGTTGTGATTGTAAGCATATAAACCAGCTTCTGCCAATCGTTGTGCTTGATTTTCGGTAAGCATTCCAAGTGTACAGCACACTTCTAAATCCATTTTGTTGATGGTACGAACCATTTCTAAAACTTGGTCAAATTCAGCGCCATCTTTTACATTTCTCCAAGCTGCTCCCATACAAACTCTCGATGAACCGCCTTCTTTGGCTTTAGTAGCTTGGACTTTTACATCTTCTACAGTCATAAAAGGATTGGTCTCAATTGAGGTATGATAACGTTTGGCTTGTGGACAATAGCCACAATCTTCTGAGCAACCGCCTGTTTTTAATGATATTAAAGTAGATATTTGAACTACATTTGGGTCGTGATGTTCTCTGTGAATGGTGGCTGCTTCATAAAGCAATTCCATTAAAGGTTTATTATAAATGGCGATAATTTCTTCTTTTGTCCAGTCGTGTCTTGTAGTACTCATCGATCTAATTTTTTTGAGTGTCAAAAGTAGTTAAATTGTTCCAACCAAGCAAAGTTGAAGTCTTGAAAATTGTTAGATTGTTAATAGGGTTAAATATAGGTCATCGTTAAGCATTCAATGTATATATACCGTGTATATACCGTTTCTAATTCAAATAAAAGAGAATAGAATGGTTAAAAAGAGAAAGTTAGATAAAAAGGTTGAGTGGATTTTAAAGTCTTTCGATATAAGCTAAAGAGGAATCTTTGTCTTTTTTCAATTGCTCTTGCAACAAGTTTACAGACTCGAATTTTTGTTCTGGGCGAAGGTATTTCATGACAGAAACTCGAATTTTTTGGTCATATAAATCAGCATCAAAGTCAAAATAATGGACTTCAACAGATAGATTTTCTCCTGCAACGGTTGGATTAAAGCCAATATTCATCATTCCGAAAACAGTTTTTTGGTTGATGATGCTTTTTACAACATACACTCCGTTTCTGGGAATAAGTTTGTTGTTTTCTTCAATTATAAGGTTTGCTGTAGGAAAACCAATGGTTCTTCCTAGTTGTTTCCCTTTAGAAACAGTTCCTGTTAGGAGGTATTCATAACCTAAATATTCATTGGCCAAAGCCATATTTCCTTCGGTTAACGCCTTTCTGATTTTGGTCGAACTGATCGAAACATCTTTAATTTCTTGAACTGAAATTTGTTCTACTTCAAAATCATATTGTTTGCCAAAAGCGATTAAGTCATCGATATTTGCGGTTCGGTTTCTTCCAAATCGGTGGTCGTGTCCAATAATTATTTTCTGAATATGGAATCGATCTACAAGTACTGTTTTGACAAATTCTTCGGCAGATAATTTTGAAAATTCTTCGTCAAAAGTATGAATGACAAGATTTTGAAGACCTAGACTTTCTAATAAGTCTATTTTTTCCCCAATGGTATTGAGTAATTTTACATCCGATTGAATTTGCAAAACTATTCGAGGATGTTGGAAAAAGGTAAGCACTAGGCTTTCATATTTTCCATTTTCTGTATTTTGAGTTAGTTTTTCTAGGATTTTTCGGTGGCCAATATGAACCCCATCAAAAGTACCCAGAGTAAGTATGGTTTTTTTAGGGCAATTGAAATCATTTATAGAATTGAAAATCTTCAAAGCGATTGTTTTTAGAATGCTGCAAATTTAGGCTAATAAAACAGGTAAAAAAAGAGGATTGAAATAAATCAACCCTCTTAAAATGGTATGCGAAACTATTCTTTGATGAATCGCAAGGTTCTTTTCTGGTCTTCTTTTACAACGGTGATAAAATAGATGCCATTGCTTAAACTAGAAGTATTTATGGTTAAATCTGTTTCTTTTGAAACTGCTTTTTGAATCATTTTTTGCCCCAATACATTGCTGATGGAATAACTATTTGGTAAACCAAAATAGCTTGGAATTTGTAGGGTCAATGTACCTTTTGTTGGATTTGGATGGATATAAATTTCGTTCGATGTTTCAAATTCGTTGGTTCCTAAGGTATTGGTCGTAAAAAACACTTTGTCATCTAAACCATATGAAGAGCCTGATTTTATGGTGGTCAATCCATCCGAAGATTTAATGTTGTAGTATCCATCTCCACCGCCACAACAAATTCCGTCGCTTTGAGAGTCAGTGATGATAAACGTATAACATTGATTGTTGTCTAAAGTCCAGTTTTCTGTGATTACTGCGGGCAAAGGTAAAATTTCGTCATGTTTGCCTGCATAGGGACCACCACTATATTTAACAACGCCCGAACCGTCTTTTAATTCCCATTTAGTTTCATCTCCCCAGAAATCTTGTTGCAGAGTAAACACATAGTTAGTATAGTTGTAATTAACAGGTTCAAAAGCTTGTGAGGTAGTGTTGTTTGTTGTTCTTTGATCCGTAGTTCCGTTTGCCGTATCAATACTAACAGTAAACAAACCATTGAAAGCTGTGTTTAAAAGGGTTATTGAGGCAAATTCATTTGGAGCCAAAGTACCTGTCCAATTTTGGGTTTGGAGTGTTCCTCCATTTATTGAATATTGTAAACTTGCTGACGATAAAGAGGACGAACCTCTATTAATTAGGGTCACTTTTTTGTTAGTCGGAGCTGGTAACGAGGAGCAGAGAGTACTATTTGTAAAACAGTAATCGGTAATGAATTTTACTTCGGCATCATTGGCGAACAAGGGAATTGCATTTCCTTTTGTTGAGGTTTTCAAACTATTTCTTCTAGGAGAATTGGTCATAACAGCCATTATCCTGTCTTTCTGATTTTGTGTAAAAATGTTCATACAGACATCAGTTGTATAATCCATGTAGTTTTCTGTCATATCATTGCCTGCTTCAGCTGGACAACTGTCGTAAACGGCATCACAATCGTAGTTTTCCCATCCTGCTTGCGGAGTATCAGCACAGAAATCAGATGCAGCACAATCGGGTTTGTTTGCGGATTCATCACCAGTTCCATCTCCCCAAATGTGTCTTAACCCAAGGAAATGGCCTACTTCATGAGTCATTGTTCTTCCTTTGTCATAATCTGATACTAATAAAAAACCAGTACCCAAAGCACTACTACCAAAAACATCATAACTCGAAACGACTCCATCTGTATTTGCATCTCCTTCAAAAGCGTCAAGGCCTTGAAGGGTAGAAGAATTAGGAAATTGTGCAAAACCCAATAAATCACTGTCAGAGAATTTGACGGTCCACATATTCATGTATTGAGCAGGATTCCAGATGGTTGATGGTTTTACGGTTTCGTTTATGTCGGTTTCTGACCAAGAAGCTTGGCACATATTTACACGATCAATTCCGTTGGTAGGATTCCCGTTTGGGTCAACTTTTGCTAGGACAAATTCAATTTGAATGTCAGTTGCAACAGGATTAGTGCTTGTTCCTCCTGGTGTGCCTAACATTTTTCTAAAATCCTGATTTAGTACGGTAATCTGCGATTGTACTTGGGCATCGGTAATATTTGGAGCCGTTCCTATGGCTTGTCCGTTGTGTATAACATGAACAACAACTGGTATTATAATTACTGATGACGCAGCAGTTTTTGAACTGGTTCGAGAAGCTATTTGTTTATTAACCAAAGGGGCTAACCAAGTTTCAAACTGGGTATTACTCATTCTATTTGGGTTTTTCTCTTGAAGAAATTGCTCATATTCTACTGTTGCACAGCGAATTTTTGCGTTGTTTGGATTTTTACTTTTTTCAGTTATGGGTTTGCCAAATAAAGTTTTCTTTGTCGTTTTTTGTTCTTGACTATAAAGATTGCCAACAGTAAGCAAGTAAGAAAACAGTAGAATTAGTAGAGAAGAAAGTGGAGTGGTTATTTTCATAATCTTAAAAATTTTGTCAAAGTTACTGTTTTTACAAATTGATAACGTAAGCAATTTGATAAAAAAGGCAGATATTAGCTGTGATAGATTGAATTTTCAACTAAAAACGTAAACATATTCCTGTTTTGTTATTTTCCGTTAAAACTGGTCATGGTGTTTTCTAAACCAGCGGTTCCAAAAGATTTTATAATTTCGGAAGCCAATTCTAATCGTTCTGGAAGGGCCGTTTTTTCGGTATCGTCCCATTCTCCTAGAACATAATCTACTTGTTTTCCTTTTTTGAATTCGTCGCTGATGCCAAAACGAAAACGAGCATAATCGGTCGTGTTTAATGTGGCTTGAATGCTTTTTAGTCCGTTGTGTCCACCATCGCTACCTTTTTTTCTGATGCGGATGGTTCCAAAAGAAAGATTCAAATCATCGGTGATAATCAAGATATTTTCGAGCGGAATATTTTCTTTGTCCATCCAGTATTTTACCGCTTTTCCGCTCAAATTCATATAGGTATTGGGCTTCAAGAGCAAAAAAGTTCTTCCTTTAAACTTATATTCGGCAAGCGCACCGAGTTTCACGGTTTCGAAGTTTAGACCTTCTTTTCTGGCTAGAAAATCAACTACTTTAAAGCCAATATTGTGTCTTGTGTTTACATATTCGGCACCAATGTTACCCAAGCCGACGATTAAAAATTTCTTCATATAGTTTCTAGTATCTTCTGTTTTTGTGTTTGAAAACAGATTATTTAACCATTTTATCATGGTGCAAAAGTAAACTTAATTTTTTAATTCTTTTAAAGCTTCTAGCATTCGAAAGGCTGGAAGCTTTGGATTTATCATTTTGAAAAAGAGTGTTAGTTTTTAGCCCTGATGGGAACGGCATCCTTTTGTGGCGGCGTTCGCCATAAGAGATACAGTGGACAGCAGGAGGATTGTTTATTATGAAAACGGATGCTGTGCTTCCTAAAACAAAAAAAGCACCAGTTTTACAACTGATGCTTTCTTGAAATATTCGAAAAATATTATTTTTTCTTTTTCCCTGCAGGTGCTTTTGCTGCTTTTGCTGCTTCTTGAGCTGCTTTCATAGCTGCACGAGAAATTCTTACTTGAGCAACAACGGTGTTGTCTGGGTGCAATAATTTGTATTTGTCTGAAACAAGTTTCGTAACATACAATTTGTTACCCATTTCAAGTGGAGAAATGTCTGCGTCAATAAAATCAGGAAGATTTTTTGGTAATGCTTTCACTTTTAATCTACGAGTGTTCAAACGTAAAACTCCTCCTAAAAGTACTCCAGGAGATACTCCAACTACTTTTACAGGAACTTCCATAGTGATTTCTTTGTCGTCAAATAACTGAAAGAAGTCAATGTGTAAAATTCTGTCAGATACAGGGTGTACCTGAATGTCTTGTAAAATTGCATTGAATGATTTGTCTCCAAGTTCAATCACAACTGTGTGTGCGTTTGGGGTGTAAACCAAAGTTTTGAATGCTCTTTCGTCTGCTGAAAAATGCACTGGTTGACTTCCTCCGTATAACACGCAAGGAACCGCTCCAGCATTACGTAAGGCTTTAGTAGCAACTTTGCCCACGCTTTCTCTTTCTGATCCTTTAATTGTAATCGATTTCATTGTAAATATTTAAATAGTTATTAATTAAACTCTTCTTTTGGAGTGATTAGTAATTGGTTATTAGTGATTAGCCTTGTTTTTTTGCTAATTACTAATAACTAAGTACTATTCACT
>ERZ724517.854-NODE-854-length-17835-cov-8.787064_pt1 | contig 17835 bp, 21 predicted proteins | sample MGYA00376050_ERZ724517 | MGnify/ENA primary metagenome ERZ724517 (study PRJEB28724, sample SAMN07190886) | activated sludge metagenome | isolation source: activated sludge of sewage treatment plant in Hong Hong | place: USA: Christiansburg, Virginia | collected... | reverse complement strand
ATTGGACTGTGTTTCATCTTGAGAAATTGCTCTCGCGGTTAGAAATAAACGGATTAGATGAGGAAGTAGGCATTGAGGAGGATGTTCTAAATGTTGTTTATGACTTTGGCAAAAAAGGCGCGTCAAGTCGTGACATCGGGCAAAAACTTAGAGCATTTAGAAACATGGACGCGGTACAAAAATTAGAGATGTTGACCAAGCTGCAAGGGCAAGAAAAAATCATTGAAAAAAAGGAGGGAAAAGCGGTTCGTTTTTTTATGCCTGTTTTTTTTAAAAGTGATTGCAGTAACACGGCTAAATAAGTTAATGTTGAACGGTCAAACGGATTTGACCGACTGTTTTTGAGTGTGCAACACGTTTCTAGCGTTGGGAACACATTCAGGAACAGGTCAAACCTTAGAGCCGCAAGGGCTACAAGAGAAACGTGTCAAATGTGTTGTGTTCCTGCTTAAAAACAATTTTAGCAAAAATTGTCGTCTTTTAACAAATTCCCCTAAAAACCTTAATACAATGCTCTCTCTCTGTAAGTAATATATATATATATATAACGCGGAACATTACGTTGTCACAATTCCCCTCTAACCCTACAGCCGCAAGGCTTGCAGCCGTTCCTACTGCCGTGTCATTTTTTTTTACAGGAACACATCTAAAAAACTATAAAAAAACGATTGTTTATAACAAAAAGTTATTAGAAAAAACACGATAAAAACGCGATAATTACAAAGCGGCTAGGGTAGCTCCCGAAGCGCGAGAGTCATTCACTCGCTGCCGCGTACATCTTGAATGATCGCCACTAATGAAGGCTCAACAATATGAAACTCACTCCCAAGCAACAACTCGCATTTAACACAATTACCGATTGCATAGCCAACAAACAACCAGTCCTACTCACAGGCTTTGCAGGCACAGGCAAAAGCACCACAATCGCAACAGTCATCAAGTCGCTATCTCACAAAATGATTACCATAGCCACGCCAACACACAAAGCGGCGGCGGTACTGTCTGCAATGCTTGAAACAAACGGTATTATCTCGCCCAATGTCAAAGTAACGACAATCCACAAAGCACTCGGCAAACGTCCGCTAAAACAAAGCAACGGCACAATGCTTTTTACTAAACCCACTAAAGAGATTTACGGTATTTTAATCATCGACGAATGCTCAATGATTGATGCTGAGTTATTCGACGATATTAACCAAGCCGCGCCCACGGCAAGTATCGTGTACGTTGGCGACCCTGCACAGTTGCCCCCGACAAGCGGTAACGGCGCATTAAGTCCTGTATTTGCTGCAATCAGCCAAAGAGCGCATTTAAGCGATATTATTAGGCAATCCACAGATAACCCTATTATTGAGTTAAGCGCGGCTTTAAGGCGTGTTATGGAGTCATCCAGCCATATTACCGTAAGCGATGTTGTTGAAATGGTGAATGAGTATGATAAAGATGGCGCAAAAATTGGGATGATACAAAAACATGAGATTGCAGACTATTGTTCTGACGCATTAAAGAATGGCATGGACTGTCGCTATTTAGCGTATAAAAACGAGTCTATAGACAAACAAATGATTGCTATTCGCTCAATGTTGCACGGCCGTGATGTGCAATCGTTTGTTGCTGGAGAACCTGTTTCGTCGCTAACTGGTATTTACAAGGTCATTAACAACAACTATGAGGGAGTGATAACTTCCATCGGCAATCCTTTTTTAATACACGGCATAGCGTGCGTATCGGTTACATTAGACGGAAATCTAACAGTTAACGCCGCGATTGACACGAAAGAAAAACGGAATAAAGAAGATGGTTTTTTTAGGACGTTTAACAAGCTAAAAGCTCAAAGCGGTCTAACATTAGACTACAAAATCAAGGCGGAATTGTTAGAAAAAGCGACAGAAGCAAGCGCACAAGGTTACATGATAAAAGATTCTATTGCAGAGTTGAGGCCATGCGTAGCGACAACAGTGCATAAATCACAAGGTTCGACGTTCGACGTGGCTGTTGTTGATGTGGCTGATATTTTAACAATGCGTAATCGTAGCGAGGCGTTACAGTGTTTGTATGTCGCCGTTACGCGTCCGAAAACTTATTTAATATTGGTTGTTTAATATGTCGATGGATTCACTAATTAAAAAGGCACTAGCTAAACAGCCAACGGTTAAGCCACGCACAAAGCGCAATGCTCAACCCGAAGCGATAGAGCAGGCTAAGGTTATTGCGTGGGCGAGAGCGAACGAAAACAACTATCCGTATTTGTGGATGTTGCATAGTTCGCTAAATGGCCTGAAACGGACTAAAAATGCACAGGGAAAGGCTAAACAGCAAGGAATGTTGTCTGGTGTGCCTGATTTGTTTTTGCCAGTGAAAAGCAATTATTTCAACGGCCTGTACATTGAGATGAAAAGCGCAAAAGGTCGGGTTGGTGTTGAGCAATCACGTTACTTAAAATGCGCTGCTGAAAATGGCTATGCGGTATCAGTTTGTTATAGCGCAAACGAGGCAATAAAGCGCATCGAGGATTATTACGAATGAATCACTTGAAACTGTTTTTGATCGGCCTATGCGTACTGGCAGGCATTTTTCTATTAACGAGTTGCGCGAATCAGCCGAGCATTTGCCCGGAGATTAAAGTTTCTTTTTGCCCTGTTAAGTGAGGTGTTTATGAGTGAATTAGCAATCTATCGTGATGAGCAACACGCCATTGTCAGAGCAATGTCACTTGACGCTATAACGACATGCAAGCCTGCCCAGTGGCAACAACAATACTCAAGCGGCTACGTCGAAGATTTGACAAAAAAACATAGCGAAACTGAATCACTGTCAGCTAATGACAGATTGACTCAAGACTCAATGACGCGGGCAAGGATTCATCGCAACACATCACAAAGCGCGTTTTATGCTGTTGTCGCGAAATACGGTGCTGATGAGCAAGAGCGTGCCAATGCGATCAATGAGCTGGTGCGAGTGGTTGTTTGCGATGGCGTAAGTGATGACTTTAAGCGGTTGATCATTTGGACGTGGGCGAGCATTAGCATTAAGCGTGGTTTTATTGAGCGTATTGTTGATATGTGCGAGCAATCAAGGGCGACGATATTCAGGAAAAAGAGAGCGATTACAGATCAGCTTAATGAGTTGGAAAAAACTGTTGCCACTGATTTAAGTGCTATTCTGAAAGATGTTTGTATGCAGGGATAACAAAAAATTAAGCCGTAAATGCCCACACTGGCAAGCAGAAACTTGATGATAGTTTGGGTATTTATCGGCTTGAATGAGAGTTAGATTGCGCCATAGCGATGACCTAACATTTAACTTACACACAGAGATTACATTATGAGCGACAACAAAGAAACACCCAAAGCGATATTTAAGGCGGTTACACCTGATGGCCATACATATCAAGTTTTTGATGATGGTACGTCAGAAGGATTCCCCGATCGCACTATTCTCTTTAATCACTGGCTTGCGCTAATCAATTTTGAGCGTGGCTCACAGATACGAGCTGCTAATGATAAATCAGGAATAGCACTTATCGGCGCGACAGGTGGTGCTGAATCGTCTGTAGTTGATGCTGAACATCTGCAAGCTGCTGGGATAGCAATTTTATCTTTTCCTGATTCTGATTAGAGATATGCCCTGCATCGTAGTAAGTGGTTGTGCCAACTACCGTGCCACAACTGCTACATTGGATGAACAGGCTTTTGAAAGTTCCATTTTTTGGTGAGTTTTCTACAATCTCAAAAAAATGACCCATACATTTTGGACAGGATGAAATAGCCATGAATTTACTCCTATATGAATCTAACTCCTGTTTAGACACCTAAGAGCGGTGTATAACAAGTCACTAACTCTCTAAGTTGCTGATTTTGTTATACGCTAAATTTTAACTACACCTATTTTTTAATCAATTGACATTGTGAGACTGTGAGACTATATTTATTCTAAGCTGGTCATTTTATTGATTAAGCAAATGTTTTCAAGGTCGCCCCACAAAGCGGCCTTTTTTTATGCCTGAAATTTGAGGTTGATATGTCTAAACCATTGTGGCTAATTGAAGCTCAAAGACATATTGGCGTTAAAGAAATCAAAGGTGCAAAACACAACGGTTTTATCATCGTGTGGCTAAAGTTGCTAGGCGCGTGGTGGTCAGATGATGAAGTTCCGTGGTGTGGAGTTTACGTTGCACACTGCATAAAAAAAGCAGAGTGCAAGTTGCCCAAATACTGGATGAGAGCAAAGGATTGGCTAAACTGGGGGCAGAAAATAATGCAGCCATGTGTTGGCTGTATCGTAGTCTTTGAGCGTGAAGGCGGTGGCCATGTTGGTTTTGTGGTCGGCCAAGATGTGAATAAGAATTTAATGGTTTTAGGTGGAAATCAAGGTGATGCAGTTAAAGTGTCGCCATTTCAAATTGAGCGAGTAGCGGGTTTTCGCTGGCCGAACGAATATCCCATCCCTACAAATTCTCATTTGCCCACGTTAAATAGTGACGGAAAGTTATCTAAAAACGAATCTTAATTAAATAATTCTAACGCTTTGCCCGATTAGTTAGCTGTTGGGCTTTTTTCATCAACAAATAAATAGCAGGTTTGATTATGAAGTCAAAACGGCTTAAAGAGCCTTCAACGTGGGCAGGAATCGGTCTAATTCTAAGCGCAATTGCTCCAGTATTACCATTGGCCTATGCCACGCCTGTAGGCGCACTAATCGGTGTCTGTGGAGGCATCGCGTATATATTGCGAGAAGGTAAGGGGCAGGGAATTGAATGAATTACTGCATGAGGCGCGACTCCAAAAACTGGAAAATGGTCACGATATGTTGAGTCGTGATTATTCGCGTCTCAATGATGCAATAGTCAAAATCAGTGACTCATTAACTGCTCTCGTTGTTATACAAGAGCAAAACAAAACAATTATGCAGCATGTCGAAAGAAACTCAACACTAATCGAAAAATCAAGCTCAAGGATTGATGAAATAGAACGTCATCAACCACAACTTTTAGAGCTTAGAAATTGGGTGCTAACAGGTTTAGGTTTGATTATTAGTGCTGTTGTTGTTGCGATGATTGCTTTGGTTGTTAAATAGCTTTGCCCGATTAGTTAGCTGTTGGGCTTTTTTATGAGTAAAGATAATGGCAGAACGTAAGCAAGTCGATTGGGAGTCTGTTGAAAGAGACTACTCGGCTGGTTTATTGAGTTTGCGTGAGATTGGTGCGAAACATGGGGTAACTCATGGAGCAATAAACAAAAGAGCGAATAGGGATGGATGGGCAAGAGACTTATCAGCAAAAATAAAAATAAAGGCTGATTTATTGGTATCCACCGAAATGGTATCCACTGCGGTATCCACCAAAAAGGCATCTGAAAAAGAAATCATCGAAGTCAATGCTCAAGCAATCGTCAACATCAAATTAGCTCATCGTGGCGATATTCGTAAAAGTAAAAATATAGTTAACTCATTGTTTGATGAGCTTGAATCGACTACTGACAACAGAGAGTTGTTTGAGCAGTTGGGCGAGATATTGAGACAAGAAAGTGACTCAGGCCAAGACAAGTTAAACGATATTTATAAGAAAGTTATCTCATTGCCGCAACGAATTGATGGTGTTAAGAAGCTCACAGACGCATTAAAAACGATGATCGGATTGGAGCGTGAGGCTTACGACATTACAGCAGCACCAACGCCAACAGAAAACGCAATCACAGAGCTAGTAAAAGTATGTCAGGGCAACTCGGTATCAATTACTACGTCAGCCAATGATTTTGACGAAGATGACGAATGACATACCGCGACGTAAAGACGGCGGCATCAAGTGGAATTTTAGGCCAGTTAATCAAGAAGAATTAGAGGCGTGTTTAAAAGACCCTTTGTGGCGAGTTTGCTCAGGTGCTTTGTACAAAATCATCATCAAAGGCGACGACAAGAAAGAAAAGAAGGGTGATGACAAGAAGAAGCAAAAAGAGGATTTAGTTGTTTTCTTTCAGCCAAACCGATCGCAAAAGCGATTACTGGCGAACCTATGGCACAGAAACGTAATCCTCAAGGCGCGGCAACTTGGCTTTACGACACTGATTTGTATTTTATGGCTTGATACCGCGCTATTTAGTGAGAATGTCAGGTGCGGCATCATCGCTCAAGACAGAGAGGCGGCAGAGGCAATCTTTCGCGACAAGGTTAAGTTTGCTTACGAGAATTTGCCAGAACACTTAAAAAACGGCATGCCATTGGCGCGTGATAGTGCTACCGAATTACTGTTTGCCCACAACAACAGCTCAATCCGTGTGGCTACATCAATGCGTTCAGGCACGATTCACAGGTTACACATATCAGAGTTTGGCAAGATTTGCGCTAAATACCCCGACAAAGCAAAAGAAGTAGTCACTGGTTCGATTCCAGCAGTACCAAAGTCAGGCATTTTAATCATTGAATCGACAGCAGAAGGCCGTGAAGGTGAGTTTTACGACATCACCATGCGAGCCAAAGCAGCAAAAGACACGGAAAAGGAGCTAACAGTGCGCGATTATCGTTTCCACTTCTTTGCATGGTGGGACGCTAACGAATATGAAATGCCTGTTGATAGCGTCAAGCTCACAGACAAGGACTTGGCTTATTTTGAGCGTATCGAATCACAGATTGGTCAACCGATTAGTCCAGAGAAAAGAGCGTGGTATGTGGCCACAAGAGACGCAGACTTTAGCGGCTCAGAAGAAAAGATGTGGCAAGAGTACCCAAGTACGCCCGAAGAAGCCTTTCAGCAATCTACAGAAGGCTGTTACTACTCCGAACAACTTGCTAAAGCGCGTAAAGAAGGCCGAATTGCTACTGTGCCTGTAGTTGAAGGAGTGCCAGTCAATACGTTTTGGGACATAGGCGCAAGTGATGGCACAGCAATATGGTTTCATCAGCGCATTGGCCTAGAGAATAGGTTCATCAAGTTTTATGAAGCATGGGGCGAACCCTACAGCCATTTTGTGAAGTATATGCAAGGTCTTGGTTATGTGTGGGGCAGACATTACCTACCGCACGATGCAACACACAAGCGTCAACAAGGCACTAGCGTAAAAAGCCCGATTGATATGCTTGAAGAACTAGGGTTACAGAACATTGAGATCGTGCCAAGAGTTGATTACATACAACACGGCATACAAGCAACGCGCGATGTATTCAATCAATGCTGGTTTGATGAGACTAATTGCAAAGACGGACTAGCCCATTTAGAAAACTATCGTAAAGAGTGGAATGACAGAGCAGGTTGTTGGAAAGAATCTCCTCGCCATGACATTCACTCAGAAGCAGCAGACGCATTTAGGCAGTTTGCACAAGGCTACACCTACTACTCACCTAAAACGCCACAGCGTTCAAAACCCAACTGGCGACGAGTTTAATAATGGATACAGAAAACACTGTTGCGCTAAGTAATCGCAACGGCATACAGACGTTTGTGCAAAACGTAGAGTTTGACAGAGATGGGCGACACTATGACGAGCCGTGTTTGTTGATGTGTAGGGCATTTATGGGCGTGAGAAATATGTATGTGTTCCCGTTATGCGATGCGTGGACAGTGCGAGAACCTGATTTTTTCAAGGCAACCATGCAGGACGCAGCCGCTACGCTATTCGTTTCGCCTACTAAAAACGATGAACACGTTGTTGGCGACATGATTCTGCATGACATTGACACGATCATTGCGTGGCGACCCGATGATGATGCGACTCATGACCATGCTTTGATGAAAAAGGAAGTGGAGCGTTCAGGTATGTTTTTGCAGGTTAACGGCCAAACCTTGGTAGATGCGCGATGAATAACGGCAAGACAATCGACAATTTACGCAATACGCCGATCAATTTAGACGGTGACAGCAAAGGCGATGAAGCTAATGCGCCAGTTGTTGGCAAGAAGTTTGATTTTGCTAATGGTATGCAGCTACACACTTGGGCAAAAGGTGCGTATTACCGAGACATAAGCCTACAAGCCGAAAGCCGTTTGCAGCGTTCACTCGATGCTGACTTCTACGACGATAAGCAGTTCACCGAAGCTGAAAAAGAGGACTACGAAGCCGATGGCCGTATGCCTCCTTTGCAATACAACATCATCAAGCAAACGATCAACTGGATTTTGGGCAGTTATCTACGTCAAACCTATGACTGGAACGTGTTGCCGCGTACCGAAGATGACGTAGATCCTGCCATTCGCAAGACTAAGCTCTGCAAATACATTGCCGACATTAACAGCGCGTCACGTCAAGAGTACCTGGCGTTTCAAGATGCTGTAAAAACGGGTGAAGGCTGGATTGAGACAGCATTAGAAGTGAATGACGAAGGCGAACAGCAAATTGTTGTCCGTCACGAACATTGGCGCAACATGATTGTCGATAGTAGTTGTCGCCGTGTTGATGCCAGCGATGCGACACGTATGTTTCGCACCAAGATTTTAGATGTTGAGCAAGTTGTTGCGCGTTTCCCTGCATTAGAAAACGAATTACGCAACGAATCGCAGGATCGCGAACAAGTCGAAAACGATTTTATGTACGAACAGTACCAGCAATCGGGCTTAGGTGCAGGTGGCTCGATGTTCATGTCAAAGGCTATGCCTTATGACGGCACGCGAGAAGCTATCCGTGTGATGGAATGTTGGTATAAGCGGCCTATGCGCGTACAGATATTACGCGGTCAAGGCAGATTATCGGGCTATGTGTACGACCCAAAGAACCCTGAACACGTTCAAGCGGTGCAAATGGGTGAATTAGAGTTAGTCAAAACGCATAGGCAACAGGTTTGTGTCTGTGTGTTTACCGATAACACGCTACTTTTCTCAGGTGTCAGCCCGTATCGTCACAATAGATTCCCGTTTGTGCGCACCGTGGCATATCTCGATGACAAGACGGGTTTGCCTTATGGGGTTATTCGTGCGTTACGCGACCCGCAAATGTCATTCAATATTCGACGCAACAAGGCTATCTACCTGCTATCGACTAAGCGGGTGGTCATGGAGAAAAACGCGGTTGATGACATTAAACAATTAGAAGAAGAAGTCTCTCGCCCTGATAGTATTATCACGGTCAACACAAATAAGCGGTTCGATATCATCGAAAGTCCGTCATTAGCTGAGGCTCATGTACGTTTCGGGCAAGAAGATGAAGCCTATATGCTCAAAGCGTCAGGCGTTACAGGTGAGAATCTAGGTCAATCGACTAATGCTACGTCAGGTATTGCGATTCAGGCACGACAAGAACAAGGCACAGTCACCACATTAATGCTGTATGAGAACGCAGCTTGGGCGTTTGAGAAGCAAGGGCAGTTAGTGTTATCGCTGATTGAGCAGTTTATTAGCCAAGAGATGCAGTTCCGTATTACCTCAGACACCAAAGGCAAAGAGTTTGTTGCAGTCAATGACGGTACAGACGAGACAGACATCACCAAGTCACAAGCCGATTTTATTGTCACTAAGCAAAACTATCACGCAACCATGCGCCAAGCCTTAGCCGAACAGTTATTGCCATTGGCCTCGACCATTGCACAGTCAACAGGTAATCCACAATCCGCGTTTGCAGTCATTGAAACCGCTATCGGTTTGACCGACATACCAAACAAAGACGCAATTATGATGAAGTTGCGCGAATCTATGGGTTTACCTGACCCAGACGAAACGCCAGAAGAAAAAGCAGCGCGTGAACAGTCACAAGCAGACCAACAAGCCAAGCAAAACGCCATGATCGAGCGTAAAGCCAATGCGGAAATAGCCAAGCTAGAGGCCGAAGCACAGCAAGCACAGGCCGTGGCTAACTCCGAACAGATAACCGCCCTAAGCGACAAGATGACGGCAATGATGGCTGTTATGGATGCTACTAAAGCGATGTTGTCTAAGCCTGATATGGCCAAGTCAGCCGACGAGATCATTCGCCAGGCTGATTCAATCCTTAATTTACAACCCACTCAACAACCACAGCAACAAATGCCTGTCCAAGCACAGGTTGACCCTGCTTTTAGCGGAGATATGCAGCAATGAGTACCGATAACGAAAGCCCAATCATTTTAACGGCAGCCGAGCAAGAAGGTTTGGATTTGCCCGATGATTTTGGTGATGAAATCATTACGTCAGATAACGAAGGTCACGATGACTTTGCTATGGATGACGACGACGAAGAAATTGAAATTACCATTGATGACGATGGTGAAGAAGTTGCGCCAGTTGTACCTGCACCCGAACCCGTTATTGATCCTGTAGTCGAAAACACAGGTATTGATTACGCCGAAGTATTACTAGCATCGACAACCAAACAAGCCGAATTAGAAGCACAGTTGAAAGACTTGGCGACTAAGTTTGATGATGGTGAAATGGATGATGCGGATTACAACATCGAAGTGCGTAAGATTGAGCGTGCTATTGCCCGTGTAGAGGCCAAGATGGAATTGGCCGAAGAACAAATTGAAGCGCAAAACGCAGCAGCAGAAGCGAACCAAGCAAAGCTCATGGCACAATGGGAAAAGGCACAGGTTGACTTCTTTGCCAAACCTGAAAACAAAGCCATTGCCGAAGATGATGCGATGTTTAACTCGCTCGATGTTCACGTTAAAAAGATTTTAGCCGCAGGTAATACGCCAATTGCTGATGTTTTGGCTTTAGCAAAGCATAACTTACTTGCAGGCATTGCCAAACTCACAGGGCAAAAAGTACCTGATGCGCCCAAGCCTAGCACTAAGCCAAAAGCACCACAGGTTGAGTTGCCGCCTACACTTGGCAACATCCCTTCTGCTATTCCTAATGCCGATGGTGATGAGTTTGGCTACATCGACAAGTTATCAGGCCGTAAGTATGAAGATGCAGTCGCTAAACTCACGCCTGAACAGCACGACCGCTACTTGCTAGGAACAAAATAATGGCTAAAACTTGTTCAACGCTATATTTAAGCGCACGAATAGGCGATAGAATACAAATAGGTGATAGCATCATCGAAATATCTGAAAAATCTGGCCGCCGTGTGCGGTTGGGGGTTATGTCATCACATAAGGTGACTGTATTTACTAATCCCTCGGCGCAAGAGTGCCTGACTGAAACCTCTACAGGTGGAAATCATGGCACAGACCATCATCACGACCAGCGCAGCCCAGACTAAGAAAAAGTGGGCAGGCGCGTTATTCAATTCATCCGTTCCTGAATCCTATTGGGGTTCGCATTTTATGAAGGAAGGCAGCGCAGAAAGTGCGCCTAATGCCCCAATTCATTTAATCACCGACCTTGAAAAAGACTCAGGCGACGAAGTTAACTTTGACATCTACGCTCAATTGACTGGCTCGCCAACTTACGGCGACGACAATCTTGAAGGCAACGAAGAATCGTTAACGCCGTACAGCGATAAAATCCTCATCAATCAGGTGCGTAAAGCGACTGATAGCGGTGGTGAAATGACTCGCAAACGTACAACCAACAATCATCGCATGATTTGCCGTAATAAACTGACTGACTGGTGGTCACGTTTCTTCGATGAAGCCGTGTTCATGAATATCAGTGGTGCGCGTGGCTCTAATGCCGACTACATCTTGCCGACTGCTTCAACAGCCGCGATTGAAGGTCAGTCATTGGTTGCTCGTAGCTCTGGCAATATCATCTACTCAGGTGCGGCGACATCAAAAGCATCTTTAGTGGCAGGCGACAAGTTCAGCCTCACCTCTATCGACAAAGCAGTGACTAAAGCTGAAACCGAAGGTGGTGGTTCGGATGGTGTGATTCGTATTACGCCATTACGCATTGACGGTGTGGACAAGTTTGTGTGCTTGGTACACAACTACCAAGAGCATGATATGCGTACCAGCACAACCACGGGTCAATGGCTGGATATTCAAAAAGCTGCAACAACCAACAACGGCACTAAAAACCCTATTTTCACAGGTTCGCTCGGTGAATATCGCGGTGTTGTCTTGCATAAGCACAACAAAGTGACTCGTTTTACAGACTACGGTGTAGGTTCTAACGTGGCTGCTGCTCGTGCAATTTTCATGGGTCGTCAAGCAATGGTTGCCGCATTTGGTAGCCCTGCGAATGGCTTGCGTTTTGATTGGGCGGAAGAATGGCGCGACTACAAAAATCGCTTAGGCATTGCGACTAAGTGTATCGTCGGTTTGAAGCGTCCACAGTTCAACAGTAACGATGTTAATTCTATCGTTATTGATTCTGCTGCTGCACAACCGTACTAATCGTGCGGTTTCACTCTATTCTTAGTTCGGAGAGTTAATCATGACGACTTATACGTCAGCTCAATACGTTGATACCGCGCCTACTTCTTCGGAAGCTGGCGAGCAACTGTGTTTCCAAGCGTCTTATACCTTTGCGGCTGCGACCACATTGGCTATTGGCGACATTATCAAGTTAGCTAAATTGCCTGCTAACCATGTTCTAACTGACTTGCGACTGGAAACAGACGCATTAGGGACGACTTGTGCGGGTAGTGTGGGCTTCTTAAATGCTGGCGCAACAGATATGTCGCAAGCGGTTATTGCGATTGGTTCGTTGGCTACTGCTGCTATTAAGAACGAAGATACCACCGCAGGCTTGCGTGTTGCGGCGGCAACCAGTGGTTTTACACCCATTGGTATCAAGATCACCACGGCCAATACGGTTGATGCTGCATTGGGTGCGAAAATCACCATCACCATGAAGTATCGCCCTAAGCAAAACATCGAGGTGTAATCGTGAAGATTGAATGCTTGTTGAAACGCATTGGCGGTAGTGACATCACTTTTGGTCAAAACGTGTTGCGACAGGTGGTTTATAAATTTCGGCCAGTAGATGAGAAGGATAATGCGTCCCCTCATCTATGCGAAGTTGATAATAAAGACCACATTGATCGTTTGCTGGCTATTCGTCCTAAAGCCTACGTTGAGTATGTTGAAGGCGAAGGCGCACAGTTTGAAGATGAAGATTTTGAAGCCGCAGAGCCTACGGGTGATGAGGAAGATTTTTCTGATTCGATGTTGTCTACTGTCAATCCTGATACAGTTTCCAATCGCTACGTCGAAGGGTTTGCGCGTCAAGTATTGAACGTAAATCCTAAAGACAAGAAGGCCATTGCTGCCATCTATAAGCAAAACACAGGCAAAGACCTACGCACAACCATGTCGGCAACGGCAATGGTGCGTGAGTGTTTACGGTGTTTGGTGAATGATGCAAAAGAAGCCCTAGATATTGCCAAAGCCAACGCAAAAGCGGGTGAATAATCATGCTATGTAGTGCGATCTTAAATACTGTTAGAACGATAACGAACGACCCAAACGATGTGGTGTATTCGTTATCGCAAAAAGAACAAGCTCTTAATGAAGCTATTAGAGCGGTTTCACTACATAGACCTGATTCCGCAGCAACCACTACTAACGTCGCGTTAGTTTCAGGGACAAAGCAATCTCTTCCGAGCGACTGCGTTAGACTTATTCGTGTTATTAGAAATAAAAGCGGCTCTGGTGGAACTACTACGGGTAAATCAGTTCGGCTCATGGACTTAAACCGAATTAGTGACAGGGTTGTTGATTGGCATAATGTAGTTGGTGATGATGTCTTAGAGTATGGGTATGAGCAAAGCAATCAAAGTGTGTTTTGGGTGTATCCGCACATAGGTTCAGCATCAAATAAATTCGTTGAGGTTATCTATCAACGCTCTATTCCCGATGTTGTATCAGCCGATACATTCCCAATTAATGATTTATATTCTGTTGCCGTTAAAGAATGGATGCTCTACTCATTATGGAGTAGCGACAACGAGCAAAGCCCGAATTATCAAGCGGCACTAAAAAAACAAGAGATATTTTTTAATCTACTCGGCATAAAAGGCGAGACAGATAAAGATTCGCCAAGCGATCAAAAATCAAGAATGACGTAAGGTGATTTATGCTGTGTTCCGTTATTTTGCAGAATGTTAATTTTGCTCTTGATGACCCCAATAACACTAAGTTCTCTTTGACGCAAAAAATATTAGCAATAAATAGTGCGTTACAGGCATTGGTTAGTTATCGACCCGATGCAGCGTCATACACAACTATGATGCTGCTAGTTGCTGGAACGCGACAAACATTGCCAAGTGACGGCGTAAGGCTTTTAAAGGTTATTCGTAATCGTGGACAAAGCGGTTTAAGTGATGCAGGTCGAGCGATTCGCAAGGCTGATATGTTGGTGCAAGATGCACTTATCCCTGATTGGCATGAAACGACAGGACAAACAGTGGTTGATGAGTATTTTTACGATTCAATTACCCCTAAAGATTTTTATGTTTACCCGCCTGCGCCAGTATCTCCGATTATTGGTATTGATATTAGCTATGTGCGCGTACTGCCAACAATCACGGCAGGTACAGATACATTCCCAGTTGATGACTACTTTGCTCCTGCCGTTCAAGAGTGGATGCTTTACTTGTTGTGGGGCGGTGATGATAAGCAAAATCAAAATTATGCAGATGCTCGCTCTCATTTAAGTACGTTTTTTCAGTTACTACAGATAAAAGCATCATCCGATGGCGCGGTAAATCCAAAATCAAAAGGTTAATTCATGGCTATTGTCCCCTATACGCAATGGTTGCCATACGTTCAGGTTAATGTGCCTGATTGTCCAAAGGCGTTAATCGTTGAAGCCATTCGTCAAAAAGTTATTGAGTTTTGCCAGCGTTCGTTATTCTTGCGTCAAGAGCTAGACGGTTTCTACACCGTGGCCGACGACAACGAGTACGACTTATCACCACCCGTCGATAACAATATCGCGCAACTGCTCATGCTAAAAGTCAATAAGCGTGAGCTAGAGCCAAAAACACAAGACGATATGGAAGAAATCTATCAAGAATGGCGCGATCAATCAGGCGAACCACAATATTTCTTTCTTAAAAATACCAATACCGCCATTTTAGTTCCAAAACCTATCAGTATTTATCCCGTCCGAATCCTTGTTGCACTAAAGCCTACGCAAGCAGCTCAAGGCGTTGATGAATCTATCTTTGAAGAATACAAAGACGCAATCAAGCATGGCGCATTGGCTTATCTCATGCTTATGGCCGAAAAAACTTGGTCTAATCCCAATATGTCGGCGTTTTATCAAAGTCAATTTGATGCAGCTATTACTGATTCAAAAATGAGAGCTGAAAAAGGCTATGCACTTCGTAAAACATTCCGAGTTAAACCTAATTATTTCTAAGGTGAGATATGACCACTTACGCATTGACGTTATCGACTAATAATTTAGGTTTGGGCGTTTTAAATTCTGCACGGACTCGCATTGAGAAGCGCAGAATATCTATTGCTGACACCTATCCGCCTATCAACAATTTAGTAAAAATAGAAAAGCCAACAAATAATCTTGGCATTGCGATATTTTTATTAGAGCCTGACGACTTAACGACATACCATGTTGCAAAGGTTTTTGATTCTGCTGGCATTCCAGTTTATGAACGATTCTTTTCAATGCCGCCATCGGCAACCTCATTAGATAACACTGCCACTGGGGTGTTGTTTGGTAACAGCAATATCCAATTCAAAGATGAGGGCAATAATCGTGGTACGCCATCAAGTGTGCGAAATGTGGATTTTGTGGGTGCTGGAGTAGAGGCTACTTTTGAGGGTGATACATTACGAGTTTCTGTACAAGCAGGTTCTCAAGGATTTGTGGCGATTACGGATATTACACCAACAAGCCCAGGTGACAATGTAGGGTCTAAAGTAAAGACTGATGACAATAACGTACTGCAATCTTGTACTAGCTCAACAACGGCTATTACCGTCTCGGTTTTAGCAGTTACAGGTTCAACATTTAAGCCTGTTGTTGATATAAACGGAACTGCTGCAACTTTAACACGCAATACTTTGACAGATGTTTGGCAAGGGACAGCCGCAATAACACTAACAGGTGCAAGCCCATATACGGTGACAGCCACACATAGTGATGGCGCAATTGATACTGCTACAGTAACGATTGAAGCCGCACCAGTCGTTTCGTCTGTGTTGTTTAGTAATGCTTATTCACAAGGTGCAGGTCAAACAGAGCACGCAGCAGGTCAAACATTAACGCTGACAGTGACAAGTGCAACGCCATTTGTCGAGTTAGAAGTGATTGGTGATAGCACGACTGCAACTACAGCCTCTGATACAACATTTGCATCAACAACAAGTAAAGCATTAAGCGTCACAGTAGCAAACCAAGGAAACATTGCTACATCCTATCCCGCTAAAGCTCGTATTCGTAATCTTAATGGTACATGGAGTGAAGTATTCTCTAGTAGTGATTTTGGTGGTACTAATGGTACACACATACTTGCACTGAATAATACTAGACCTAGTGTTACAGCAGGTGTTATTACATATCCAGCATCTCAATTTGCACTGAAGGGTACAGAACAGGCTACTGTTGCAGCTACTTATACGAATGTGGATTCTGTACTGTGGACTTCTGCTTCTCAATTGACTGTAAATGACCCAACAGTAATGGGTAATGTCGTAGTCAATAGATTAGCTGGTGGTTATAACATTGGTACTACTAACCTAACTGCTACTGCACAGCGAGTAGCTAATGCTACAACTTCAACTACTAATGTTGTGGTATGGATTGCTGATACTAATCCTGTTATTACCAAGACTCTTCCTACTGCTAGATTGCGTTCAGGTGTAGTTGCTCAGAACCATGTTATTACTCTTGGTTCAGATCAGAGATTAATCTCTATAGCTATGGGTGCTGGTACTATTACTGGTGATGCCGCAGGCACATTCTCTGGTTCATGGGCAACAGCTAATAATGGATTAACGAACACTCGTACTTTAGTTGTTGCTGACAGTGATCCAAAAGGTACAGCTACATTTACAGGTTTAAGTGCTATTAACTTGGCAGGTAAAGAAGTTACCACTGTGACTACTGATTTAGATTATGTCTTAGGTGGATTCACTACTCGTACTGTTTCCTTTCCTTTATGGGATGGTAGTGCTATTCGTATTACTGATATCGGTACAGATGTGGTAGATACAGCTAAACTTGTTGTGTTTAACATCTCTAAAAATAGTGCGTCAACTTATCGCGGTACTGTTGGCAATGAGGTTGATAAGTTTACTATCACAAACAGTAATGAATTGTATAACTGTGACTTGCCTAATGCTTCTTCTGCTTTAGAGTCTCCTGTTACGATGACTATAGAGGAAACTGTATAATGACAACACCTTTTGAGAACTTTGTTAATACAGCTTTAGGTAAGTCAGTATCAGCAGATGTTACATTACCAACTGCTAACGATATTCCTGTATTCACTGGCATTGGTAGACAAGTTACAGGTAAAACTGCTACAGAATTAGGATTAGCATTAACTGCTGATTTGGATACCGATGGTACTCTTACTGCTAATAGTGACACAAAATACCCTAGTCAAAAAGCTGTTAAAACTTATGCTGACACCAAACAAACAGCAGATGCAACTCTGACAGCACTTGCAGGATTGGATAATACACCAGGGGTTCTTGTAGAAACGGCTGCTGATACATTCACTAAGCGGACTATTACAGGCACAGCCTCGCAGGTTACAGTTACTAATGGGGATGGTGTAAGTGGTAATCCAACTATCAGTTTACATTCTAATATTACTAATGGTGTATTCAGCGATTCTACCTTCCGCATACAGGATAACGCGAACGCTACCAAGCAGCTTGCTTTTGAAGTTAGCGGAATTGCTACTAGCACAACTCGTACTATCACTATGCCAGACGCTGACGTAGATTTAGGGCAAACGGTTAAGGGTTCATTTACACCGAAGGAGCTATTGGCCTCTAGTGGCAGCCAGAACTTGGAGGCCAACTATAGTTACTATTTGCCTGCGACTTACGCTGGTGCTTTGAATCT